>ENA-OQAY01000029-OQAY01000029.1-human-gut-metagenome-genome-assembly--contig:-NODE-29-length-30348-cov-0.899639_pt1 | contig 30348 bp, 31 predicted proteins | sample MGYA00242740_ERZ504537 | MGnify/ENA primary metagenome ERZ504537 (study PRJEB26092, sample SAMD00036272) | human gut metagenome | host: Homo sapiens | study: EMG produced TPA metagenomics assembly of... | reverse complement strand
TTTTGTATTTTTTTAATGATTATTTGTATGTATGGTTTTTCAAACTTATTCGTTTCTGGCTTGCAAGGTAATTTTCATACTCCAGCCGGCTCAACCGCTCGATCTCCTCCCGGAGATTGTCCGCCGACATGCGAAGCGCCCCCTGACTCATGACCGTAAGCTGCTCCAGCCCGTCATTTGTCGCAACCGTGACACGGTGCTTGTGCCCGATCTCATGCACGGTGCGCTCGATAAATGCATCCGCGGTCTCATCGGTTTTCGTGTAGACCACATCCAGATTGTGATATTTGCTTCTGGCACCCGGATGTTCCTTGCGCTTATAGGCATCAAACACCACCAGCACCGGACAGCTCTTGTATCCCTGATAATTGCTTAAAATATCCAAAAGCTTGTCCCTTGCGGAATCAATATTGACACGGGAAAGTTCGTTTAAGTCTTTCCATGCAAAAAATAATATTGTAACCGTCCACAATCAGATATTCTTCCTGCGGTTCCTTCGCCGGATAGATCGGATTGCCTTTTTTATCATATTTTACCACATTCGGCTTCGGCGCATCGGATTTCTTTTTCAGCCACTTGCGCCGTTCCTGATCTTCCATATCTTCGCGGCTCATGCCAAACTCGCGGGCATAAATCTGCTGCAGCTCCTGATCTAACTCCCAGCCGGTCTTGCCGGAAGACTGCTGCCGGTGCACCGGCCAAAACTCTGCCCGTTGGTCTCATAACTGCGCCCGTCCGCAGGTGTCTGGGTTTCCTCCTCCGGCACAAACTGCCGCGGCAGATGCATATAATCATCCACCTGATCCCACGGCACGATAAATCCGGCACCGTGCGCACAGAATACCGATCCGGTCGGATTTGCCGTATCCGCTTCACTGTCATACCCAATTCCCGCGATCACTTCCTCACTGTTGTGACAGACATCATAACCGGAAAGTTCCAGTGTCAGATGCCCGAGTCCGCGGGTATACGCATGCACCTCACTGCTGTAGTCCTGCATCGTTGCGACCGGAATTGTGCCCTGCAGCACGGCGTAGTCCATGCCGTTTCCGGTGCCAAATTCCGGCGAATCAAACTTGCCTGCACGCTGCTTTAAGTCGGTCATGGCACGGCCAACCATCTCCTGCGGTACTTCAAGCGTAAACGCATACACTGGTTCTAACAGCACGCTTTCCGTACTCTTTAACCCCTGCCGGATCGCGCGGTAAGTTGCCTGCCGGAAATCACCGCCCTCGGTGTGTTTGATATGGGCGCGTCCGCTTAAAATCGTGATTTTTACATCGGTGAGTGCTGATCCGGTCAGTACGCCCGGATGTTCCCTCTCCATAATATGTGTTGCGATCAGCCGCTGCCAGTTGAGGTCGAGCACATCCTCACTGCACACGCTCGCCACCTCGATTCCGCTGCCCGGTTCGCCCGGCTCCAGCAGCAGATGCACTTCCGCATAGTGGCGCAGTGGCTCAAAATGTCCCACACCCTCCACCGGCTTTGCGATCGTCTCCTTATATACAATGTTGCCCTGTCCAAAGACAACCACAACACCAAAGCGCTCTTTGATCAACTGCGTCAGAACTTCGATCTGCACCTGTCCCATCATCTGTGCATGGATTTCCTGCAGTTGCTCATTCCAGAGGATATGAAGCTGTGGATCTTCCTCCTCAAGCTGCTTTAATTTTTCCATCATCTCCACGGCATTCACTTCGTCCGGCAGATAAATCCGGTAGTTAAGCACCGGCTCGAGTACCGGCACACTGCTCTCCTGCTGCGCGCCGAGTCCCTGTCCCGGTACGGTTGTGGTAAGTCCGGTCACAGCACAGACTTCCCCGGCCTCCACCGCCTCCGCGGTCTCAAATTTTTCTCCGGAATATAGACGGATCTGGTCAACTTTTTCCTCCAGACCATCATAGGAAATCCGGTCTTTGACATGCAGCGTGCCTCCGGTCACTTTCAGATAGGTCAGCCGCGCTCCTTTTGCATCTCTGCCAATCTTGTATATACGGGCAGAAAATTCGTCTTCATACTCCGGTACCCTGTGGTATTTTGCAAAGCCTGCAAGCAGTTCTTTCACACCCTCCACTTTGAGTGCCGAGCCATAGTAGCACGGAAACAGTTCGCGCTTTGCCACCGCATGCGCCAGATGCTCCTCTGCAATGCTGCCCTGATCCATATACTCATCCAGAAGTGCTTCGCTTCCCATCGCAGCTTCCTCAAAAAATGCTTCACCACTGTCCTTCGTAAAATCCACACAGCCATCGGACAATTCTGTTTTTAACTGCTGCTGCACGGCTTCTTTGTCCGCCCCCGGCAGATCCATCTTGTTGACAAACAAAAAAGTCGGAATGTGATAGTGCCGCAAGAGCCGCCAGAGTGTCCTCGTGTGTCCCTGCACGCCATCGGTTCCGCTAATAACAAGGATTGCATAGTCGAGCACCTGCAACGTGCGCTCCATCTCCGCAGAGAAATCCACATGTCCCGGCGTATCCAGAATTGTCAGACCTATTGTCTGTTCACCATATGAATTCTCATTCGTCGGTTGCAGCCGAAGTCGCGCCTGCTTGGAAAAAATCGTAATTCCACGCGCCCGCTCCTGCGCATCCGTATCCAGAAATGCATCCTGATGGTCCACACGCCCCAGCGCGCGGATCTGCCCGGTGGCATATAACAGTGCCTCCGACAGTGTGGTTTTTCCGGCATCGACATGCGCCAGCAGACCGATATTTATATTTTTTGCGGGATTTTTTCTACCCATAAAAAAAGCCCCTTTCCATGTATCATAATCCAATAGATTTATGATAGCACAGAAAGGGGGAGATTTCATTCCAAATACCTACTTTATTTAAACTTTTTCCAGCAGATAATATTCACAGTCAAAATAGAGAATGACCATGTGACTGTCACTGGAAATCTCAATGTCCACCGAAGGCCACGACTGGGTAGGATCATTTTTATTGATTCCTTCGATATTTACATCCTGAAGGGATTCATTGACGATCATGTCATAAACTTTTGTCCCCTTTTCGACGGAGTCACTTATATCATATATGGCATACATTTCTTTGATACTGCTCACACGGTAGACCGGATCTGAAAGTTCACATTGATATCGTTCGTATTTTTCAATTCTTTCACTGGAAAATGTGTGCTCATTGATCACAATATGATCGCCTATGATGTCATGCCCATCCGGATAAATCGCGTAATCATTCTGAACTTTTGTAAAACCAAGAAATTTGCTGACTTTCCACTCTCCAAATAAAATTTCCCTGATTTTTTCCGGTGTATAGGTTGTATCGATATATTCCGTATCACTTTCCTCTGTGGAATCCAAAGCTTCGGTTGTCTCTGTATCTGCCGCTTCTGTCTGCATCGTTTGGGCACTTTGTGCCTGGCTCTCCTCTGTGACTGTATCGTGTATTTGCGCACAGCTGGTCATCAAACATAAACATGCCACCAGACTTACTGCCAAAATTTTTCTTTTCATCGTACGCCTCCATGTTTCAGCCTGCATTGATCGCATAAATTCCAAGCGTTCCATTTTTATCCTGATCAATCCATACATTTTGTCCCTGCTCACCGATTTCCATCATCACTCCCATATAATTATAAAATGGGTAGCTGCCAACAAAAATTTCTTTGACATTCTCTTTGAAATAATTTGTGCTCATCAGAGTATCATATTTCTCCAGCATTTCTTTTTCATTGTTGACCGTTACACTTCCAGCTTCATAATTAATTTTCACTGGATAATCCATCAGCTTCGCAAAGGCCTCTTTATCATCCACTGCGGTCCTGATCTGTTGCATAAATGCATCCATTGTCTCTTTCGTAACATCCACGCCGCCATATTCTCCCATGCCAACATAATAATCTTCTTCCTCTTCTTTTGTCTCAAAGATTGTTCCCGTACTTTCAAACAAATCATTTGCTTCTATTTTTTTCCCGTCAATGATTCCCTGTACACTGATATAAGAATACTCCCCCTTTGATGCGTAACCTTCCAACAGACTGCCATCCTCACTTTTTACCATAAACCAGCCCGTATTTTCTCCTATCGCCCCCTGCAACTTCTTTTGGATCGTTCCATCTGCTGATTGTACATGCGCAGTCAGATCCTTTCCATTTCGCGTAAGCAATACCTGCAATCTCTGATTCTGTACTGTTTTTCCATCAAATACCATGTGCATTTTGTCGGAAAGAACGTGATCCAATTGTCTGCCCGCCTCCATATTCACCGGATGTTTTTCTGCATCCATCCCATTTACATCTTTTGGATTTGTCAAAAAGCAGACGCTTACAACAACGCATACCAGAAGTGAAATTGCAATTTTCCCTCTGCCCGGCTTCTGATAAGACAACACATTTTTTATACGCGGCTTAACGCCGAGCCCTCCGAACGCAAGTGGTCCTGCCAGTCTGCGGCTTCTGCCACTGCCGCATAAAAGAAGTGCCTGTGCATATTCCTTCCTCTCTGCAAATGACAGATTTCCGATAACATGTTCATCACAGGCATACTCAATATCCCTGGCAAAAATCCAATAAGCGATCCACATCAGCGGCTGAAACCAGTAAATCACAAGCAGTACATAACCGATTACTTTCCACCAGTGGTCCCCGCGTTTCTGATGTGCCCGCTCATGTCTGATTACATATCGCTTCGTCTCTTCATTCATGCCCGATGGCAGATAAATGCGTGGATGAAACAGTCCCCATAGAAATGAAGTATGAATGGTGTCACATTCCCAAATCTGCTGCTCCACTGGTACCGCAAACCGCAACTGATATTCCACACGGAGACTTCCAAATATTCCATATCCGGTCAGCACAAGCATGCCAAGCAGCCAGATGGTACTTAACATTTTTTTTGCTGTCTGTTTTTCTTTTATCTGTCCAGAAATCTTTTGTCTCATCCTGTTTGGCTGTATGCTCTTTTATTTCTGCTACCTGCTTACCTGCTGTCTGATTTTGATCTGGCAAATTATTTATTTGCTGAACTTCCTGTTCTGATTTTAAATTTGATGTTTCTTTATCAAACAGTGGTCCTTTTGGCACAACAGAAAACGGACTTTCCACCACAATTGGACAAATCAGACGGATGGCAACCAGTGCCCACAGAATTCCCATCACCCAGCGTGGACTCTTTCGGAAAAGCAGTCTCAGGACAATTACTGCCAGTATTACATATCCGGCACTGATTCCCCGTTCACAAATGACTGTAAAAATTTTTTCCATATCACTTACTTTTCCTCCGCTTCCTCGATCATTTTTTGAATCTCGGCAATTTCCTTTGAAGAAAGTTTCTTCTGCTTTGTAAACGCGGCAATAAACGCCGGAAGCGAACCGTCAAACGTCTCCTCCACATACTGCGCACTCTGCATGGAATAGAACTGCTCTCTTGAAATCAGGGATGTCACCGTTCCCCGGTTATTGACAAAGATGCCCTTGTCACATAGACGTTTTAAAACCGTATAGGAAGTTGTCTTCTTCCATGTCAGTTCCGCTTCACTTTTCTTTGCCAGTTCGGAGGATGAAATCGGTTCATTGTCCCATATAATATCCGCAAATCTGGATTCAATTGGTCCCATCTGTAACTCTGCCATATCAATTTCCTTCTTTCATTCTACATAATGTAGTATGTTTTTATACTACATTATGTAGAATATTTTGTCAATTTATTTTCATATGTTTTATCTCAAATAAAAAAGTCCACAGTTTTTTCTGTGAACTTTCCTGAATATATACTTTATTTCATAGATTTCCGTTGAACCATGATAAACGATCATGAATGATGCACTTCCACCTTTCTTCCACCTTTCTTACACCGTCGTATTCACTCCATTGATCGTGGCGTGCTCATCCTCGCCCATCGGGATCACCAGACATTTCTGCCCGTTGATCACCTGTGACTTGATCTGCGATGCCTTCTCCGGCTTCACGCGCAGTACCACATCATACGTCTTTGTCTCAGCGATATAATTGTCGATTTCTTCCTGCTTTTCAATGAGCTGGGAGGTACGCTCCGCAAGCGCCTCATCCTTTTCATTAAGCTGCACGGTCAGTGTGCCGACCTGATCCTCAAGTGCCATTTTTTCCACACGCAGTTCATTCTGCACAAGCGCCTTGGAGTCGATCACATTCTCGGCTGCAGGCGGTTTCTCGCCAAATGCCTCATCCACAGACTTTTCGATCTTTGCAGCCTTTTCCTCGCTGATCTCACTGTCTGCGAGAAGCTTTGTGACCACTTCCTTATCGAGCAGGAAAACATCTCGTCATCGTCGTGTGTCTCGGCATATTCATCGATCATATCACTTAAATTCTGCTGCAGATCCAAAAGCACATCATCCGTGTGCTCATCCTCTGCGCCAAGCACGTTGCGGACGATGGAATGGAATGCCATCTTCTGCTCGGTTGCAGTGCGCTCAATGCCGCAACCCAATCCGTTTGCCATAAATTCAGAATGTGGCTCCTTGGTATTTTTCGTGTAAAACAATGTCGAATGGATATCCGTACTGCGGTCATTGAATGCCGGGAATAAAAATGCAGTGTCCACAGCTCCTACCACCCAGTCGCGCACGCGCGGCCCGATCCGGTGCTCCTCCTCGAGAAAGCCAAGCCCCGGCTTTGACAGATCGACCGGACAGATCGCACAGACCAGATATTCGTACACTTCCTCGGACTCATCGAGATTGTTATTGTCACTCGTCCGGCTCATCACATCGTATGCATCGTGAAACAGCACGATCAGATAATTCCCGGCATGATCATACGTGTCGATTACCAGATCATAAAAGGTATCCAGCAGATTTTCATCTTCCAGCTTCGATGCGCGCAGTGCCATCAGAATATGCTGACGACCGCCCACTTCCTCTTCCTCAATCGGAAACTTCAATTCCAGAAGGTTATTTCCGATGGTTCCGGACAATGCCTTATTTGCAATTTCCAGATATTTGTAAAATTCATCTTCTTCCAGATTCAGAAATGTATTTCCAAACTTACAGACTTTATTGTGATTTCCGTCAACGTAACAGCCACACACGCGCGTAAACGTTGCCGCCTCTTTCTTGAATCTTCTTTTTAACTCCAGGACTTCCTTTTTATTCATTTCTTGGATTCCTCTTCCCTGATTTTCTCTTTCAGTTCCTCAAACAATGAAAGAAACTCTTTCTCCACATCAGCCATCGGCTGAAATTCATAGCTCGGTGTGCTCACCATAACCGGCTCCACCGAATACATTTTTTCATCCATAAAATGAAGGAACTCATAATACAGGCAGCTGTCATCAATGTTTGTAATCAGTTCTGCCTCTTCCCCCTCCGGCACATATCCCAGAAATTTAGTGTAGATCATATGCTGCAGCTGTTCTTCGATCTGCAGATACATCGTCATGTTTTTCTTGACCGGGCGGGTAATGTCCGCCAGATAAGCTTCACTTCCATCGTGAAGCAGACAGGCAAGTGCCGTCTGTGCAGATAGTTTTCTCGCAGTTGCCTCATGGCAGCACTGGATGCAGTGCTGACCTACAGAAAAAAACTGTGGGAAATGCCCGTTTGCCCGCGTCATCATCGACAGGGCATGTGCAATATCCTCAATTCGTATTTTATCCTCTTCCGGCTCAAAGGTATTAAAGTCGACCTTTGAAAATGTTGTCAGACAATCCTTTTTCATCTGTACTCCCCCATATTACACGCATACATCAAAGATGTATGGCATACGTGAACCTTTACCAGCTAAGTACTTCATGGCCATCCTCAGTGACAAGAACCATGATCTCCCACTGTGCAGATGGCATTCCATCCTCGGTGTATACTTCCCAGTCGTTCTCTTCGTCAATGAAAATCTCCACACCGCCCATGTTAACCATCGGCTCGATGGTAAAGATCATACCCGGTGCAAGTACCATCTGGGTTCCGCGCCTGGAATTGTAACCAACCCACGGCTCCTCATGAAATTCCAAGCCAACACCGTGGCCGCCAATTTCACGTACAACGGTATACCCGTTAGCATAAGCATGATCGTGAACTGCCTGACCCATATCACCCAAAAAACCCCAGGGCTTTACTTCCTTAAGTCCAAGTTCTACACATTCTTTCGTTACCTGAACCAGTTTCTTTTTCTCCGGGCTTACTTCCCCAATGCAGAACATCCGGGAAGAATCGGAAAAATATCCGTTCAGAATGGTAGAACAGTCTACATTGATAATATCCCCCTCTTTTAAGATCACCTTCTCGGAAGGAAATCCGTGACATACCTGCTCATTCACTGAAGTACATACACTGTATGGATATCCTTCGTAGTTGAGCGGTGCCGGAATACCTCCCATGGAAGTGGTCATATCATAGACAATCTTATCAATTTCCGCTGTATTCATTCCTGCGTGAATGTTCTTTTCTATGTAATCAAGTACTGCTACATTGATTTTGGCACTCTCCTTTATCCCTGCAATCTGATCCGGCGTCTTGATCAGGTCATGTGTCGGAACAACGTGACCCTCCTGTGCCAAACGTGCAAGTTTATCATCGAAAGCCGCATGACACGCCTTATATTTCTTGCCGCTTCCGCACCAACATGGATCATTTCTTCCTAATTTTACTGACATTTTTTAATCTTCTTTCTTTTTATTATTGTATGTGACATTTCCAAAACTCACACGATTCCATACTTTAGCATTCACTTTGTATTTTTGCTTTTTCAAAAGCTTCTGATAGGAATCCTCCATATACGCATAATCGTCATAGGTACGGTTATGCAGCTGTGCATACACTTCCTGATATTTCTGGGCGTATGCAATCCTTTGGATCATCTTTTTGGCATCTTTTCTGGAAATCCCCAGTGCCGTTTCCCCCTGACGTCCCGTCAGATCCTCCCAGAAATCCTCCAGTTTATTGTCCATATGTTTTTGGTCATTGTCATCCAGTGTAATGCCTTCCTCCATGGCCATCTGATAAAAAAGTTCATCATGAAGTGCCATCTGCATCGCATTTTTGCGTGCAACGGCATTCATAAATCCCCCTTCTACGCGCATACTCCAGTAACGGTTCGGATCATCCGGATCGTATACCAGTGCCTCCTGCTGAATCTGATATTCCTCATATCCGACATAAAATGCCATGTCCCTGAGGGTCAGTTTTTCACCATTGATCTGCGCTGCCACTTCATCCAGAGACTCCCGGTACACAAGCGGCCTTGCATTCGTCATGCTATTATTATTTCTCATGAGCATCACAAGCACAACTGCAATCAGAACAATGGATACCAGATGTTTTGGTCTCATCAAAAACTCCTATACCAGTCTGCGGATTGCGGTGATCGTGTGACAGTTCACCGGACGGCTGTTTGTAATGCCGGCTCTTGTTGACTGCGCCTCCACGATATTTCCATTTCCGATGTAAATTGCCACATGTCCCGGATATACCACGACATCTCCCGCCTGGATATTCTGATAAGACACCGGCTGTCCCACACTCTTAAATGCCTGGGAATACCGTGGGGTACTGATTCCAAAATGTGCATAGACCTGATGTACAAATCCGGAACAGTCAACCCCATTGGTCAGACTGTTTCCTCCCCATACATAAGGATTTCCGACAAACTGCTGCGCAAAAGCCACAATATCTGCGCCGCTCACATCTGTTGTCTGTGAAGGATTACAATCCGGATCTTTCAAATAGGAATCGCTTGCAATTCCACCGCTGGCACCGGTACCTCCACCGTCATAGGTGTTGGCATTGGCACGCGCTGCCGCAGCCTCCTGCGCACGGATAATTGCCTCCTGTTTGGAAATTGTCTTTTTATAGTCCTGCGCCTGCTTCTGTGCTTCTGCCAGCTGCTGCGCATAGGCATCTTTTTGTTGTTCGAGCTTTGCCATGAGGGTTTTCAGTTCCCCCTGCTGGGTCTGATACTTATCCTGCAAAGCAAGCAGACTGTCCATCTCATCTGCCAGCTGCATAGTCCAGTCCTCAACCTTCTTTACCGCATTCTGATAAGAAGTCATAAGTTCCCTGTCAGATTTGTACAGATCGGTCGCATATTCAATACGGTTTAACATATCGGACAGCCCATTGGACTCCAGAATGGCAGACCAGATGGAATTATCCGTACTGTTCTCATACAGATACTGAATCCTGAGCTTCATGGCATCATACTGGTTCTGTTCTTCTTCCTTTGCTTCTTCCAGCTTTTTGTTTGCCTGCTCCACTTCATTCTGCTTGTCCTTAATATCCGACTTCAGCTGTTCCTGCTTGGAAAGAAGTGTTTTCATTCTGGCTGCGGCAGCAGTGATGCTGTCTTTTACATCCGACTGACTGTCTTTGATATTTGCAATATCGCTGTTTTTTGCTTTCAGCTTTTTCTTGTACGCATCACGCTTCTTTTCTGCCTCGGTCTTTGCATACACATTCGGTACCGCACACGCACCTGCGGTAAGTGACCCGGCCAGAACAAACACCAATACTGCTGCACAAATCTTATTCTTTGTTTTTACATGTATTTTCTTATGCATATTATGCCTCCAGACTTATCTTCCATGGGAGTGCTCCCATACCTTCCTTTATTGTGGCACAAAATACATATTTTTTCTACTGGTTTTTCTTACTAATTAAGGAAAAATTCATAAATTTTTTCAAAAACAGCCATTAATTCCGCAAATCAGCATTATTCATTAACCAGACCGTACTCAGTTTCCATCTTCCCCCATATTGTGCCTGCAGGCTGGTATAATATCCCTGGTCTTCAAAATACCACTCATAGGAAGTATAATTGCTCATGCTCACATAATTTGTCAGTTGATATCCCAAAACCTGTCCAAAATCATCCGGCTGACTCTCAAACCCCAGATCCCCTGCCAGTTTCAGATCGTTTTTTCACCGGTGAACCCGGATTTAATGTAAGTCCTCCAACGATTCCCTTTTCCGGCACAATATCCTTATCTGATGTATTAAAAATAAAGATCGTCCCGCGGTAAGTTCCATCCTCCTCATAGTATGCATAACCATCAGATTCTCCCGGCTTAATCTTTTTATCTTCATCGTTACGGATGGTAAATCCGGCTTTTTCAAACTCCGAAAATTTACACGGAATCGAAAATTCGTTTCCAGCAAGGGCGAATGTATTAAATCCATGCACATAAGACACATTCTCCCCATTCAGATTCTTAAATTTTCCATCCGGCGCCTTACTTTTTGAATCTGCCTCAGCACCATTGTGGAAATTTTCAGAAGGATGGGAACTGTCATCGTCCCGGATTGTCTGAATTGCCTCACGAATCAGACCCACAGTACCGTTGTCGGACTTTAAATATATTCCCACGATTCCGAAGATTGCAACCACACCCACACAGCACAACCCCAGTGTTACCCAAAGCCACCTCGTTGCTTTTTTGGCACTTGTGCGGAAACGTTCCCAGTCCCCGGCATCGTAACTCTGCTTTTGTTTTCTGGCGCTGATAAGTGTAACAATTGCAAATATCACCGCCCATGTTGCAGATCCCGGCAGTGCGATGGAAGCGATCACGCCCAGAACAATCACAACAATTGCGATGGCCTTTTTGACTCCCGAATTGTCCTTGACCGGATTTCCCTGCGCATCAACCTCACTTTCCCTCTGCTCCCGTTTCGCCCGGCAGTGTATTTTTTCGCGCTCCGCGCGCTCGTATTCCCGCTGGCTCCAGCTCTTCTTGGGCTGATCATCCAGCCGCTGTCCGTCACGCGAATAATACACCCCGTTTAAGTTGTATCCCCCCGATGGTTTCTGCTCCGGTGGTGCATAGTCCTGAAATTTCTTTTTTCTTTCGTTTTCCATAACTTTCTCCTTTTGACGCTTTCTATCATCAATTCTAACATTCACTCACTTTCTTTACAATGAGTAACTTATCGCCCTGCTGCACATCTGCCGATTTGAGTCCGTTTGTCTCCATAATTTCTGCCTCGGTAGTATGAAAATGTCTTGCAATGTCCCATAATTGTTCTTCTTTTTTAACAATATAGCCAACAATTCCCGGCTGCTTCATCAGTTCCACCGCGTCTAGCGGTTCCTTATGGATATCCACAATTTTTTCCATGCACACTTCCTGCTGTACAATTGTCTGCAGGGAAATAACCGCCTTGACCTCAAATCGTTCGTTATCCAGCAGATTCACCGCAAGCTGATCAATCGCCGGCTCGATTTCATAAGAAATATCTTCCGTGTGCCCTTTCATGCCGGGAACATCAACAATCTGTGTAAACGGAATCTGTTCCTGCGTATGTGCAATCGGAAAACTGTCATCCGTCGTTGCATACAAAATATCAACCGTCAGGATTCCTTCTACCTGTAACCCGTTTTCCACCGGTTCCACATGATCCATCTCTGCATGCCCCTCAAAAGAACACAGCTGTAAGATCCGTTCCTGTTCTTCCGCCAGCTTCATCTGTTCAGAGATCCGCAGTTTTGCTTCATTTTTTAATCAGCAGTTTTTTTGCACAGACCATTTCTTTCTGTGGCACAAGATTTGTTTCCAGCGAATAGACATCTGCCAAAAGTTCCACATTCCTTTCTTCCCACAGCTTCATTTCCACATCCATGGAAAGATTCAGGCTCAGCGCCCTCATTTCGCCATCATAATCTTCTGCCGGTTCCACCTCATATTCTTTCGTCTGGCAATGTACCCAGCAGATCGGCTGTGTTCCGGTCATTCCCCCTTCTATTGATTCGGAAAACGGAACCATCGTTTCATACCACTCCATTTTTCCTTCCGGACTGCTGTACAATACATTCACATACGCTTCTCCCTGAATCTGCATCTGCTCCCCGGTGCAGATCACCTGCCGGTTACGCACTTCCACATAATCATAAAGCAGATGTCCGATATTCGGACTGGACTGTGGCAGTGCAATATCACTGTGCACACGCAAGATATCCTTTTTCGCGGATGTCAGTGCCAAAAGCTGCATCGTCCGGCTTTTCTGCTGAATATCCGGATCATTTTCAACACCACTTACAATTTCTTCTTCCACCGGCACCTCACACACGGCATGAATGCCAAGCAGAGCACGCACGGCAAGCTTTCTGGAATTGATGGCACTGATATTCAGATCCTCCAGATCTCCGCTCAGATTGACGGTATCGCGTTCTTCCACCTCATCCATAAAAATTTTTTCTCCGAAATTTATACTGTCCGTAAAAGATTCCAGCCGGTTATCTTCACTGCGGTATAACACGACAAAACGCAACTGTCCGGTAACCCACACCGTCTGGCTGCTCACCTTGACATCCTCAAAAATAACAGAACCCCTGGTATGTATAATGTTCAACAGATCCGGTTTGTTGTCTTTTACAATACAGTCATCATCCAGCGTAATCTGGGTAAACGCCCTGCTCCTTAGTAAATTCTGTCTGAACAGCTGTCTCTTCAATTCCAAAACAAAAAAATCCCCTCTCTTTGAAGTAAGTATACTAATACTTATTCAAAGAAAGGGAATTTTATTCATTCCTAACAAAGTTTCATTCGAATGTCCTTTGTAATAATATCAGTGTAACTGAATGACAATAACTGTGGAGGATTTTCCTCTCGCTCGTCATCTACAAGTATTGTAAAAACGCTTGGATATGCGCCCTGGATAACGCCTTCCTGAATATCTACCTTGTTACGTCCACGGTCTAACTGAATTTTCACTCTGTTACCGCGCTGCCGATGAACGGATGCCCGAACCTTGCTAATCTGTGCCTGTTCCATTGTTGCCTCCTCCATTTGAGTTGAATATTCTAGAAAATACTATATCTAGTAGCTTTAGTATAGCAGAGTGTTAAACTTTTTACAATAGTTCTTAAGTACCCTATTGAAACAGTACCTCTTCCTCCCGCAGTTCCAGCTTCAGTACAATAAACGGATAACTAGGTGCTTTTGTCACCTCTTCTCCGTTTTTTGGGTCCCTGCAGTCTCGTCTTTACACAGATGGCGGTATCACTCAGATAACAGTCTTCCACGGAGATGCTGTATCCTCCGGTCTCCTGTATTCCATAACCTCTGGCAACGTATAAATATTCATTATCGCTGTATGTAAAACGGAAATCCCCCTCCTTTTTTTCTTCAATCTGTTGTCTTAAGGCTTCCGGAAGTTCTTCCTCCTTTGTCACGGTAAACTCCAGATCCTTTACCTTCTCCTCACATTCTTTTCGCACACACCCGCTCAGCAGCATAAGCACCCCCAGCAAAATGATCATCAGGATATACTTTCTTTTTTTATCTTTCATGGTTGACCACTCTATTTTCGTTCTTATGCTATCCTATGCAGCGGTCGTGCGATCTATTCTTTTGTATTTTTGTGTTCCTGCAGCATTTCATGAATCACATTCTGACAGTATGCACCGATATGTTTCTGATCTTCCTTGGAAAGCTCCGAAAGAATAATCGGTTTTCCATACGTCAGTTTTACCTCTGTACGGTGCAGCCATGGAAAATGATTTTCAAAAATATCTGCCGTCCCGGTAAGTGCCATCGGAATAATCGGGCATCCCGTCTTCTGTGCTATTTTAAAAGAACCGTCCTTAAACGGCAAAAGCGTCGTTGTATCCTCCCGGTCACGATTTCTCGTTCCCTCCGGGAAAATACAAATAGAAATGCCGGACTTCACCTGATCGATAGCGGTCAGAATGGTCTTAAGTCCCTGCTTTAAATCCTTGCGGTCAAGAAACAGACAATACAGACGGCGCATCCATATTCCCAGCAGCGGAACCTTATTGACACCATCTTTGGAAATATACCCGGTCAGATTCGGACACTGTGCATAAGTAATGACAATATCAAAAATGCTGCGGTGATTTCCAATATAAAGTACAGCCTGATCCGTTGGTACATGTTCTTTTCCCTCAACAGTCAGATGAACCCCCGCCAAAAAAGATACACAGCGCAGTCCCCACTGCACAATCCGAAGCTGGCTGATATCGGCTGCATGTTTATCAAATTTTGCGATAATCCATTCGATTCCGAGAACCGGCAGTCCAAGAATCAAAAATAAAAAAACATAAATGACTACGATAATTGTCCGCATTTTCTTCCTCCATAAAAAAAGCCTGAAGCATTTCATCTTCAGGCTTTTTCACTTTTTGCTTAAACCTGGAACGTTGACAGTGCATCCAGCAGGCTCTGGGCCTTGGTCGTAAGACTCTGGGATGCTTCATCCAGATTCTTGATTGCATCCAGCTGCGTACCTGCTGCCGAATGTACCGATGAAGAACATTCTGCCGTCTGGGTGGACGCATCGGAAATACTCTCGATTGCACTGAGTGTCTCGTTTCGTGCACCATTCATTTCCTGCACATTATTCGAAATCGTCTGCAGTGCCTGAATCAGCTGCGCTACAAGCTGGTCAATCTGTTTAAAGGAATTTGTGGTATCCTCTACAACGGAAGACTGGGAAGAAACTGCATCTTCCGCCTGTCTTGCGATATTTACCACTTCTCCCGTCTTGGAAACGATTTCATCTACAATGGAAGAAATCTGGGAAGAAGAAGCAAGACACTGATCGGCAAGCTTTCGGATTTCTTCTGCGACCACAGAAAATCCTCTGCCGGCATCTCCCGCACGCGCCGCCTCAATGGACGCATTCAGGGAAAGTAAATTCGTCTGTTCCGCAATATCATTGATCGCAGAAACAATGTTGCTGATGGATTTTGATTTTTCTTCCAGTTCCTGTATTGACTGAATGACATTTCTTGTAATGTTTGCAGTGGTCTCGGATGTCTGCGTAAGTGTCTGTACAGAAGATATACCGGTGGTAATGGTTTCTCCGGTTGCAGAAGTAAGTTTTCCCAATTCATCTGCATTGGAGCTTACATTATTAATCTTTCCCGATAAGGAATCCATCTGACTCATACAGTTATCGGAACCGGTATCCAGTTTGTTCACACCACTCTCAATCTCTTCAACTGCACTCTGAATATTCTTAGAAGTTTCAAGGAATGTTCCGGATGCCTCTGCCACATGAATTGCCGCTTCTCCAACCTGCTGACTCACATCATTGACATCCAGAATCAGCGATTTCATATGCTCTACGGTATCATTGACACCATCACACAGTAAACCAAATTCATCTTTGTGCTTTGCGGAAAGATGAACCGTAAGGTTTCCATTGGAAACTTTGCGCAGCTGACGCAGAATATATTTGATGGTTCCTGTCATCTGACTCGAAAGGAATAACCCAAGTGCAAGTGCGATGATCATACAGACAATCACAAGTACGGTTGTCAGCTGTTTGATTCCGGATGACTGCTCAAGCAGACGGTCAGAAGGAATCAGTGCCGCAACCATAAGATCTCCGGCTGAAAGTTTACTGTATACAAACATGTATGACTTTCCATTAAATGTAATCATCTGGTTTCCGGAATCTTTTTTCCCGTTCAATGCTTTCTTATAAAAACTTGTACCGTAAATCAGTGCTTTTTCCGTCTTGACGGATTCATCGGAATAAAACTCTTTTCCATCTGTATCCGTAATTAATGCTACATAGCCTCCCTTTCCAGGGTCCAGTGACTGCATGGCGGAACGGATAAAGGAATCACTGATGTTTATGATCATCATGGCCGGCTGATTGTTCATTTTTTTTTACAATTCGCAGACAGTAGGAATCAATTCCCAGATCCAGTGTTTTATCCGAACTTTCATCTGCCCCAAAGAAAAACCAGTTTGTTGCACTTTTGCTGACCAGTTTTCCCTGATCGCATCCAACATAGTCCGTATAAACATTTCGGTCACGAACAATTCCCTGACAGTCAATCGTACGCTTGTTGTCCGCGATAATATAGGCTCCCTGAATCTTGCTGTCGAGTGCCATCTTATTGCGCAGTCTGCTCTGATAGTCTTTGCGCACGGAGCTCTCATCATACATATCCATCAACCCCGCAAAATACTTACGCAGATCCGACTCGGTCAGATAGGTCTTAAATTCGTCCTTCTCACTCGTGATAACCAGATTGATATACTGCTGCATCGTATCAGCAGTCTGCTGTACAGATTCTTTGTATGTATCCACAATGGCATTGGAAGCGTTATTGTAAGAGGTAATACCAAGAGCCAGCACACCAATAACCGGAATCAGGAAAGCAACCACCAGCCGCATCGCAATACTGCGATAGAACGGAATTTCCGCTTTTTCTCTTTTCTGTTCGCCGGCCACCTTTTTTATTTTAGGAATTTTTGTCTTTTTTTCCTGCCGGGAAGCATTGTCACGTTTCGGTATTTTCTTTGTTTTTTCTTTTTTGACCTTTTCTTTCTTTAGTTTATTTGTTTTCTGCTCATCGTTTTTTCTCATATTGCATACGCCTCCGTTAATTCAGACGATTCCTCCCCGCCTATAATATAGATAATATACTACAATCTGACAAAAAACTCAACTTGAAACTACTATAATTTGTTATACTTTACTATTTTAACACAGCAATACTGCATGCCGGCATCTCCAGTTTCCCATCTTTCAGCTGTACCGTCTCTTCCTTCAGTGTCAGGCTTCCCTCCAGGTTCATATTTTCAAGTGCTGTTCCCTTCAGGTCAACCGTACCGTTTCCTTCCCCAAGATTATACACAATTCCGATGGTACTGTCCTGATACGTTTTCGTGATTGCCGCCTGTGAATCTTTACACAGACTTTCTACTTTTTCTATGGTTCCCCTTGCAATTTCCGGATTCTGATTCCGCAGACGAAGCGCATTTTTATAGTAACTTAAGATAGAATCCTTATCCTTATCCTTTTCCTGTTCATCTTCTGCCGGAAACGGAGATTCAATTCCAGCATCCATATCTGCCGGTCCCTTTGTCATTCCTGTGGTGTCAGTTTTTGACCACACCATCGGAATACGCTTATTTTCATCCTTTGTTCCGGAACTGTTCATGCCAATTTCTTCCCCATAATAAACAAACGGACTGCCGTTCATTGTCATCAGGAGACCTGCTGCTGTCTTAATCTTATCCGGATCATTCACCAGCGTATTGGCAATCCTTGCCATATCGTGATTGGACAAAAAAGGTGCATCAATATAATCCGGATTTTTTGGGAGAAATCATTCTGATATTTCAGCATGGAATTCACAAGCTTACCGGATCGCCCTTTCTTACCGCATTGACCAGTGCCCCTTTTGCCGTTCCCGCATCAAAATTAAACATGCTTGGTGTTCCACTCGCATAATAATCCGCAATGACATTCTCACTCGCCCACACTTCGGATACCATATAAAACTGTGGATTTTTTTCTTTACAGTATGTGTACAGTTTATTTAAAATATCACAATTCGCATTGGTTGCATTTTCTTCATAATGCATGGCCGCATCCATCCGGAAACCATCCACACCGAGATCTATCCAGTAATCCGCAACTTCTTCAAATTCCTTCTGTATCTGCCGGGCTTTTCAGGTTCAGATCTGGCATTTCCGACCAGAAGGATCCCTCATACCACCAGCTGCTGCTTCCCGGCACTGCATAATAGGTTGTTCCCTCCTGCTTGTCAGAAAAATGATAGTAATCCACATACGGACACACCGTATCGTCCGGTTTTTCTCCTGCCTTCAGACCTGCAAGATACTCACATGCCTGTGTAAACCATGGATGCTGGGAAGAACTGTGATTCATTGCCACATCAATGATCAGCCGGATACCTTTTTCATGACACGCACTTGCCAGCTCTTTAAAATCATCCGCCGTACCATATGCCTCGTCCACCGCTTCGTAATCCGTTGTATCATATTTATGATAGGTTGGGGAAGGCATGATCGGCATGAGCCAGATTCCGTTGCATCCCAGATCTGAGATGTAATCCAGCTTTTCTTCCACACCCTTTAAATCCCCCATGCCGTCCCCATCACTGTCATAAAAGGAGCCGACAAAAATTTCATAGTAATTACGGTAATTATCATCAATTATATTTAATTTTGCATCCTGTGTACCGTTCCCCGAAATACAGCCTGCAAGCACCCCGGCAAAAAGCACCAGCACAACAACTGCCGACAAAATTCTTTTTTTCATAACCTTTCCTTTCTTCATCGGATGAAAAAAGCCGGTGGTCAAACGACCACCGGCTTTCTATCTTTCATCATTAACCCTTTACAGCGCCTGTCAGACCATCTACATAGAATTTCTGCATAAATACGAAGAGAATAGAGATCGGGATAGACACAATAACTGCGGCTGCAGCCCATCTTGTAAACCATCCGTTTACAAACTCTTTCTCCAGCATATTGTACAGGAGAAGTGATACCGTCCAATACTTATCCTTTGGTCCAACAATGACACGTACAAATACGAAGTCAAGCCATGGAGCAAGGAATGCCGTAAGAATCGTATATACAACGATTGGTTTACTGAGCGGAAGGATGATCTTGTAAAATACCTGGAACTGATTACATCCATCCAGAATCGCTGCTTCTGACAGAGACTTTGGTACCGTATCAAAGAATCCCTTTGCGATATAAAATCCAACACCAGATCCTGCAGAATAAATCAGAATCAGAGCGATACGAAGCCCACTTCCATCGGTCAGTCCAACTGCTTTTAAAATAAAGTATACTGCAACCATGGACATGAATGCCGGGAACAATCCAAGGATCATTGCCAGATTCATAAATGTTTTACGCATTCTAAAGCGCAGTCTTGACATACAGTAAGATACACTCAGTACGAATGTCGTTGAAATCAAGCATGAAAAAATGGAAATGATCAGCGTATTCATAAAAGCTCTCGGGAAGTTCAACAATGTTGTCTCCGTAAAGAGTCTCTTATAGTTATTAAATGTCAGTTCTTTTGGGAAGAAGTATGCGGTATATGCACCACTTTCCCCTCGCAAACTTGTCATGATAATCCAGAAAATCGGGAATAACCAGATCACTACCAGGATGGCAAGGATTATATGTACCAATGAATTTTTTGCAATTTTCTTTGCCCGGCCAGCGGTCATAGGGCGTTTGCTTACTTTTGCACTGCTCATTACATGAATCCCTCCTCATCTTTGTATGCTTTCGTATTTCTGTAGGTGACTAATGCCACAATAGAAAGAACTACGAATGTTAAGATACCAATCACGGCACCGATGTTGTAATACTGATAATCAACCGTTAACTTGTACAGCCATGTTACCAGAAGATCCGTCTTGCCCGCTGTTTCACCAACCGGAGTCGGCTTACCTGCGGATAACAGGTAGATAACGTTGAAGTTATTGATGTTACCTGTAAACTGTGTAATGATGTATGGTCCCATAATAAACATAATATATGGCAATGTAATTTTGCGGAAAATCTGTGCGGCATTGGCACCATCAATCTTGGCTGCCTCATACAACTCTGCCGGTACATTCTGCAATACACCGGTAACCTGAAGCATGGTGTACGGAATACCAACCCAGCAGTTAATTAAAATAACCGATACACGCGCCCACATCGTATTCGTCCAGAATGGAAGCGGATTCTGGATAAGTCCGCACTCCATCAGCAGGTTGTTGACCGCCCCATGTTCCTGAAGCATCTGTCTCATAACCAGTAAGGATACAAACTGTGGTACTGCAATGGAAATAACAAAACAGGTACGCCAGAATGCTTTGCACTTTGTCTCTTTGCGGTTGATGACAATCGCAAGAATCAGTCCCAGGAAGTTACATAAGAATGTAGCACATACTGCCCAGACAATGGTCCATCCTAAAACTCTCCAGAATGTCTTGCCTATCTTTCCGCCAAGTCCAAGTACCGTCTTAAAGTTCGCCAATCCAACCCAGTCAAACAAGGTCAGATGCTTGTTGATCGTAGAATAATTGGTAAATGCCATTGGAATCATGAATAACAATGGTAAAACTGTAAAAATAAGAATTCCCATCAATGGGAGAAACATTAATGTCTTGTATAAATTTTTATCAAATAAACTTTTGACATCCTTGCCAAAAGAATTGATTTCTTTCCCCTCTTTTGCGAGGCACTCTGCCATATATGCGCTTCTTAAATTTTCAGCCCACATATAAATAAATTAAAAGAGTGATCGCAATCGTAGCAACACCGTATAACAACAACAATACGGAATTGTCACCCTGTACATACTCATAAATCTGTTTCTGTTCATTAAATACCTCTTCCTGTTTTCTCCATCCTAATGAAGGAAGCATGGAAAGATAATATGCACCTGCATTGACCATAAACATAATATAGCCAATCTCAATTGCCAAAAAAATTAAACCTTTGATAATCTGCTTGTGGGCGATGTTTCCCAATCCCATTATAAGCGCTGATAACTTAACTGCAGCCCCGCCCTTCGTAAGCGCATTGGATACAGTGTACGGTGTAGCGAAGTCCGACTTCTTTTTGTTTGCACCTATCATACTTATCCTCCCGGCACATGTTACTCTATGCCATATTTATAGACTCATGCATTCCAAGATTCCGGGGAATCCCCAGAACCTTGGAATTGTTTCTCTGTCTTTTCCTTTTGGAAAAAGATTACTCTGTAAGTGAGCTGTTTAACTGCTCGTTTAATGCTTCTGTCTTTTCCTTAGCATTGTCTGCTGTGATCTGTCCTTCAGCACCGTGTACGAATGCATCACCGAATGGTGTAGCTGCATCCCAGTAAGCCTGCATTGGGATGATTGGCTGAGCGATAGAGCAATTTGCTGCTACGTTTGCCAAAGTTGATGCAACTGCATCCTTAGCAACTTCTTCGTTAGAAACAAGGTTTGTATTAACAGGAGCCTGCTTTCTTAACTCAAAATGCTTTAACTGTGCGTCTTCGCTTCCTAAGTATGCAGCAAGCTTAACAGCAACTTCCTGATTCTTGCAGTTCGGGTTAACACCAATAGCCTTAGAACCAAGGAATGCCTTCAGCTGGCAGTCTTTTCCGTCAACGTTGATTGTAGGAAGGGCTGCAACACCAACGTTCTCCTCACCAAGGTTCTTAACTACTGCATCATAATTCCAGTTACCATTGAAGTAAGCATTTACAGATCCATCCTTTAATCCGGCAAGACCAAGGGATCCTTCGTTATTGTCCATTACGAAATTCTTGTTGTTGAATAAGTCAACAATGTACTTTGTTACTGCTACAGCGTTGTCTCCGCCGAAGTCATATCCCTTAGATGCATCTGTACCATCTCCGAAGATTGTACATCCGTTTGCTGCATAGAAGGAAGCAAGATACCAGCCGTTGTCAAATGGGAAAGAAACTTTTCCTTTCTCAAGCATTGTATCAAGGCTCTTTACATCATCTTCTGAGAAGACTCTCTTATCATAATACATAAACCATGTATTTGGTGTATAAGGAACACCATAAATATCTCCGTTGTATGTAACAGTTGCTGCCATAGCTTCTGGGTTAGAGCTCTTAACATATTCTGCTGCATCTCCACCGAGCTTTGTTAATGCTCCGGCATCAACCAGCTCAGCAATCTGGTCATTTGCAAACATGTATACATCTGCTGCACTTGCAGGATCCTGTAATACGGTGTCTTTTGCATCAGACTCTGAACATGTTACATAATCAAATGTAATGTTCCATTCCGGATGTTCCTCGTTAAATGCCTCACACTCTGTCTTTAACCATGCCCCCTGTGCATCATCCTGATCTTCAGAAGGTCCCATAACAGTAAGTTTTACATCAACTGGTTCTGCTGATTCGGAAGTGCTTCCATTGTTTGCTGCCTGTGTTCCTGTTGTTCCCTCATCCTTGCTGCCACATCCAGCGAACATTGTAGCTGTCATTGCTGCAACAAGCATTGCTGCTAATACTTTCTTTTTCATCGTTTTCCTCTCCTTTTTTAAAAATGATAGTTCAAAAGTATCTATATAAAGCGCCTCTGCGCTCTATATCGTAATTTCTGCGTCATCTGCGGTATACCGCCGCAAGATTCCGTATCCACGCCCGGCGGCTTTCCGCGAGCTGTTCTTTGTTCAATCTCCACCGCCAGTTATAACCCACGGTAGACGGTGCATTCATTCTTGCCTCGTTCCCGAGTTTCAACAAATCCTGCATCTGTATGACCGCGATGTCTGCAATACTTGCATATGCACACCGGATCAGTGCATCCGGGATTTCTTCCTGACTGCTGATGTTGAGGTATTCATACAGGTAAGCCAGTTCATATTCTGTCTTGTCCCTGAAATATCCTACAATCGTATCATTGTCATGCGTTCCCGCGTATACCACTGTGTGGCTTCCCGGATAATTATGTGGCAGATGTTCATTGGACGGATCTCCGTCAAATGCAAACATCAGAACTTTTGTGTCCAGCCACCCTGTCTTTGCAAGGAGTTTTTTCACTCCCGGTATCAATGCCTTGCCGCCGTAATCATCGGCGATCACTGTTGTTCCATTCAAAACGGAATTCAAAGCGTCGGTCAGTTTGCGCCCCGGTCCCTTCATCCACCGTCCGCCTGAAGCATCCGTGGCATCTTTCGGAACCATATAATTTTTGACGAACCCGATAAAATGATCCATCCGGATTACATCAAAGAGCTTTGTACTGATCTGCATTCTTCGTTTCCACCAGGAAAACCCATCCTCCTGCATGAGAGGCCAGTTATACAGTGGATTTCCCCATACCTGACCTGTTTCGGAAAACTTATCCGGAATTGCAGCTGCCACATAAGCAGCTTCGCCATTCTCATCCAGTAAAAACTGTTCCGGATGCATCCAGGTATCCACGCTGTCCTTTCCCACATAAAATGGTACATCCCCGATCAGCTGGATTCCTTTGCTGTTGGCATATTCCCTAAGTTTTCCCCACTGCTGGAAGAACTTGTATTGGCAAAACACCCAAAACATGATGTTATTATACATCTCTTTTCGGCACTTTGCAAGCGCAACCGGTTGTTTTTTTTGTAATATTTTCCGGCCAGCTCTGCCAGTTCTGGTTTCCATTGGATACTTTCAGTGCCATATACAGTCCATAATCTTCGACCCAGTCCCTGTTTTCTTCTACAAACTGCTGAAATTCCGGTTCGTGTTCGTCAAACCGACCAAATGCTTTCTGCAGAACCAGCGTCCTGTTTTCAAAGAGTGCTGCATAATCAATGGCAGATTTCTGTGTTCCCCAGTAATAGCTCTGGATTTCCTCCGGCGTCAGAAGCTTTTCTCTGACAAGCTGATCCAGATCAATCAGATAAGGATTTCCGGCAAATGCCGACAAGCTCTGATATGGGCTGTCCCCAAAACTTGTAGGTCCGACAGGAAGCACCTGCCAGTACTTTTGTTTCAGATCCACCAGCAGATCCACAAAATGGAACGCTGCATCACCCAGAGTGCCAATACCATACTCTGACGGTAGGTTGATACTGCAAGAAGGATTCCGGAACCTCTTGCTACTTCCTGTCCTTCCAAGATTCTTCACCCCGTCTTTTAAATCACGAATTCTCCTTCGGATTATTGGAAAAACCATCTAAAAATCTTTTCGGATTGTTTCGTGTTTTTTCGTATCTGTCTTAATTTTAGTTTCTCTACGTCATTTTGTCAATGATTTTGCGTTTTCGGACACCATTTTCCCCACTTTTCACGTATTTTATATCGTGTTTTTGTATATATTCACAACATTATTGCTCTGTTTTTTCGAAACTTTTTTTGAGAAAGAATTGCACAGTTTCCCAAACTGATTTATAATCATTTAAACATAAGAAATCACAGGAGAAAATATATGGCTACAATCAAAGATATTGCCAATCGTCTTGGAGTTTCTGTAAGCACAGTCTCCAAAGGTTTAAACGGCGCAAGTGACATAAGTGATGAGCTGCGGCAGATGGTTCTCGATACCGCTGTGGAGATGGGATACAGCACCAAGCGTTCCAAGAAAGTGGAAAACCGCAAGCTTTGCATTTTCATAGAAAACATGAATTACGAAACAATTGATGAATTCGGATATGACATAGTTCTCGGCTTCAAACAGAATGCGTTCCGCCGCAAATGGGATGTTGATATTCTTCCCATCACCCCGGCATTTCAGGAAGAGGAAAAATACGATACCTTTCTGTTGAAAAACGGCTATTGCGGAGCCTTTCTGATGGGTCTTGCATTGCATGATTCCTGGATCAAGCAGCTGGAAAACACTACCATGCCAACTGTGCTTTTTGACAATTTCATCTCTGGAAATCCAAATGTCTGCTATCTTGGAACCGACAGCTACGAAGGCATCACCATGGCAGTAAATCATCTGGTTAATCTCGGGCATAAAAACATTGCATTCTTAAACGGTTCCTTATACTCACTGGTTTCTGACCAGCGGCAGGAGGCCTTTGAAAGTGCTATGGCTGCTGCCTCACTTCCTGTACAGAAGGATCTGACAGCTTACGGCTACTATGTATCCGACAGTGCCAAATATCATGTTCCCGGATTTCTTTCCGCCGGTGCCACTGCCGTGGTCTGCGGCAATGATCTGATTGCCAAAGGTGTCATTGACGAATGTACGAAGCGCGGATTCCGCGTGCCGGAAGACGTCAGTGTTGTTGGTTTTGACGACATATCCATTGCTGCCACTTTTGACCCGCCGCTTACCACAATCCGCCAGGAACGCAACGAACTTGGCCGTTGCGCTTACGATATTTTAAATTCCCTGATCCATCATATCCCGATCAGCAAAACGCTGCTGCGTCCTAAGCTGATCGAGCGTGAATCTACTGCGCGCTGTGCGCACCGCGACTGACAATATTTTATTATATTATCCGCATAATTGCTTATGCTTTGTGCCCATCTTTCAAATATTCAAACACATGTAAGGATGCCAGCGGATGTCCGGTAAAATCAAACATTGCCTGATTATCCCATGCGCATCCTCCATAATACAGTCCGCCATCGTCCGGATCATAATCCGCACAGTAACTGCTTGCCCAGCCGCTTCCAAACTTCTCCCAGATTGCGGAATTATCATCGGTTGCTTTTCCAACCGGAATCCAGGTGCCGCCCCAGTAGAACACGCCGATTGCGCCCACTTCGTTGGCCGCTGCACAGACATCCCGCACGACCGTTGCCTGGCTCTGAACAGTTGCCGGATATCCTTCTACGATATCATCCGTACCAACAAAACTGTTGCCCTGTCCATCTCCATCCTCCGAAGTATAGGCATAGGATGTTTCTGCAATCATCACATCTGTACCATAATTTTCTCTGAGTGTTTTTGCCACACGCTGCATATTTTCATAAGTTCCATCCCAGAAGGTGTAAAAGGAAAGACCAAACACATCATAATCCACCTTCGCATTCTTTAAGTCCTCTGCGCGGTCATACACTTCACTGTTATTCTCTATGTTGGTATAATGCACGGCAATTTTAATGTCTTTGCCGGAATCTTTTGAGGCCTCACGCACAGCCTCGCTTCCTTTTTTCAGAAGCTGCATAATATTAGGCTGCAGTTTTTCGCCTGCCAGTCCATAGTTGATCTCGTTTCCGATCTGCACCATTTCCACATCTACACCAGCGTCCAGCAATGTATTTAAACTATCCTTGGTAAACTGATAAAGTGCTTCCTTTTTCTGTTCCAAATCCATGCCTTCCCATGCTTTCGGACAGTTCTGGCGTTTTGGATCTGCCCAGAAATCAGAATAATGAAAATCAATGTTTACTTTCATTCCATACTTTGTTGCGCGTTTTCCAAGTTCCACCGCCGTATTCAGATCACAGTTTCCACCACCGTATCCATTGCCATCTTTGTCATATGGATCATTCCATACACGCAGGCGGATATAATTGACACCAGAATCTGCCAGTGTCTTAAAAATATCCTGCTCATTGCCATCATAATCATAATATTTTACGCCACTGTTTTCCAGTGAGAGTACCTCCGAAGCATCCATGCCTCGAATAAAATCATCCGAGATTCCATCAATCTTTTCGACATAAATATCCGATGATTCTGTCTGCACATCTGCTGCCTGTGCCTCTGTCGCCTGCTGGGTTTCTGCAGTATTCTTTTCTCCCCCACAGCCTGCAAAAAGTCCGGAGCACAGTGCCGCTGTCAAACACAATGCCATTGCCCGTTTGTGCATTTTTTTCATAAATTGAAATCCTCCCTTTTTCAATTTTTTGTCATAACCGAGACGCCTCTCCTGCGTATCGGTTTACATATATCCTCCCTTTTGGGATATGCGCAATCGTTTGCGCTCTATTATTTTAGCACCCCCTCTTTTTTGTCGTCAATATTTTCTGTTTTATCTTTTCTTTTCCGCATGTCTTTTGGTAGTTTTTCACATCTCTCCCGACTATTTTTTAGTTATTATCACAAGAAAAAAGACTTTCTCTATCTGTTTTTTGCATAACAATCCGATTTTTTCCTTGTCAAACTTGTGCCATCGCCTTATAATTCCCTTAACACCAAACTTACAGGGAGGAACACCATGAAAGCAGATATTCGTTGGTTAGACCGTCCGGATGTCTTCCGGGTAAACCAGTGTGACGCACACAGTGATCATTCTTTTTATGAAAGCGCAAGCGATTGCGCCTTGCAACAGCAGACATTAAAACAATCCTTAAACGGTATGTGGAAATTCCACTATTCTGTCAATGCAAAGGAACGTCCGGTTCACTTTTATGAACCGCAGTATGACAGCCATTCATTTGATGAAATCCGGGTTCCCGGTCATATCGAGCTGGCCGGTTACGATAAGATTCATTATATCAATACCATGTATCCATGGGAGGGTCATTTCTACCGGCGGCCAGCCGGAACACTCGGCGGCACCCATAACGCCGAAGGAATGTTTTCCGAGGCCAGTTACAACCCGGTCGGCTCTTATCTGCGGACTTTTGATCTGACAGAAGCATTGCGCGGCAAACGCGTTCTGTTAAGTTTCGAGGGTGCCGAACAGGCGATTTATGTATGGATGAACGGACACTTTGTAGGCTATGCCGAGGATTCCTTTACCGTCTCAGAATTTGATGTGACCCCTTATGTAAAAGATACCGGAAATCTTCTGGCCGTGGAGGTGCACAAACGCAGCACCGCAGCGTTTCTTGAGGATCAGGATTTCTTCCGTTTCTTTGGCATATTCCGGGACGTCAATTTATATGGCCTGCCAAAACTACATGTACAGGATCTGTGGCTCCGCCCGCAAATTGCATCTGAAAAAGCAGATGCTTCCACTGCAGAAAACGCTACCATTTCTGCAGATTTTACCATTTCTGCGCAACAACCACAAAAAGGCATGCTTCGCATAACCCTGCGGGATCATTCTGATGTCCTTTTGCAAAAAGAGGCTGCCTTTTCCTGCGATATGGATTCTGCAGCTGTTTCCTCATCCAACCATTGCGCAGATACAACCCTCTCTTTACAGAACCGCTCACCGGACCGGTTCATCTGTGGGATCATCACAATCCGTATCTGTATACCGCAGAAATAGAACTTCTGGACGCCTCCGGCGCACTGGTGGAATATGTGCCGTACCGCATTGGTTTCCGAAAGATTTCTCTGGAAAATGGTCAGATGAAACTGAACGGAAAGCGGCTCATCATAAATGGCGTCAACCGTCACGAATGGAATGCTGCAAGCGGACGCTGTATCACGGATGCCGATGAGATTTCCGATATTTCCTGCATGCTTCGCAACAATATCAATGCCGTGCGCACCTGCCATTATCCGGATCGGATGTCCTGGTACTACCGCTGCGACGCAGCCGGAATCTATGTGATGGCAGAAACCAATCTGGAATCCCACGGTTCCTGGCAAAAACGCGGCGGAATCGATGCTTCCTGGAATGTTCCCGGCAGTGAGCCCCTCTGGGAAGCAGTTGTACTTGACCGGGCACGGACAAATTTTGCGATGTTTAAAAATCATCCTTCCATCCTTTTCTGGTCACTGGGCAATGAATCCTATGCCGGAGATGTGCTTGCCAAAATGAATGCTTTTTACAAAGACACTGATCCCGGCCGCCTCGTCCACTATGAAGCGTGGTCAACTGTCGTGCTTACGAAGATGTCATTTCCGATATGGAAAGCCGCATGTATGCCCGACCGGAGGATATCCGCTCCTACCTGACCCATGCCCCGAAAAAACCATTCCTATTGTGTGAATATATGCATGACATGGGAAATTCGCTCGGTGGACTGGGGGATTATATCGCTCTTTTAGATGAATTTAAAAATTATCAGGGAGGATTTATCTGGGATTTTATTGATCAGGCACTATATGTGACAGATTCCATAACCGGCCGGCGCGTGCTGCGTTATGGTGGCGATTTCGATGACCGCCCATCCGACTATGAGTTTTCCGGAAATGGCATTCTGTTTGCAGACCGCACAGAAAAACCGGCTATGCAGGAGGTAAAATATTATTATGGCTTACACGACTAAAAACCAAAAACTGGCACTGGTATACGGCGATCTCACCCTCGGCGTACATGGCAGTGATTTTGACTATATCTTTTCTTATCAGACCGGTGGTCTGGAATCGCTGGTTCGTGGAAAAAAAGAATGGCTTTACCGCAGTCCCCGCCCAACCTTCTGGCGCGCTACAACCGACAACGACCGTGGCAATGGCTTTCCTTACCGTTCCGGCATGTGGCTTGCCGCCGATCAGTTTGTGCGCTTTGCGGATGTATCGGTTGCCATCGACAATCAGGAAATTCCACTCCCTACTGCCCCGGAAACAACCGTTTTTGCGAAAATGAAACAGCAGATTGTGTGCAGCTGACATACACCTATGAAACAATTACCGTCCCTTCCACCGAGGTGACGGTCATCTATCGGGTAACTTCTGACGGGCGTATCCATGTCCGTGTTCACTACACAGGCAAGGACACCCTTCCAGAGTTTCCGGTCTTTGGTCTGCGTCTGTTGCTCCCAACCTGTGCAACCGGTTATATCTACGAGGGGCTGTCCGGCGAAACCTACCCGGACCGCATGGCCGGCGGCCGTCCCGGCACCTACGATGTAACTGGACTTTCTGTCACTCCATATCTGGTGCCGCAGGACTGTGGCATGCATATGGACACACACCGCGTAACCATCTACCGGGATACCGTGTTGGATAACACCGCACGTCGCGTGGAAAAATCTTCTCTCACCATCTCTGAAGGTGGAAAACCGTTTGCTTTTTCCTGTCTGCCATACACGGCGGAAGAACTCGAAAATGCGCTGCATCAGGAAGAACTTCCTCCTGCACGCCGCACGGTACTATGTATCTACGGTGCTGTGCGCGGTGTCGGTGGAATCGACAGCTGGGGAGCAGATGTCGGTGAAAATTACCGTATTGATGCTACAAAAGATATCGACTATGATTTTTATATTTGCTAAACAAAAAGACCGACATGACGTCGGTCTTTTTGTTAAAGAATGGGCAGAGGTGGATTCGAACCACCGAAGCAATTTGCAGCAGATTTACAGTCTGTCCCCTTTGGCCACTCGGGAATCCTTGCCCATTTCTTTCAGAACAATATGCGCTCTG
>ENA-OQAY01000028-OQAY01000028.1-human-gut-metagenome-genome-assembly--contig:-NODE-28-length-30495-cov-0.871048_pt1 | contig 30495 bp, 37 predicted proteins | sample MGYA00242740_ERZ504537 | MGnify/ENA primary metagenome ERZ504537 (study PRJEB26092, sample SAMD00036272) | human gut metagenome | host: Homo sapiens | study: EMG produced TPA metagenomics assembly of... | reverse complement strand
TTTCTGTTCCTGTGATTGCAAAAATAAACCGTCTGGAAAGGGAAGAATATCTGTTTTATTCTTGTACAGGCCGGAATTGCAGGACTGATTCCGATGATATTGGTTTGGACTGGAATCGTGCAGTTTGCCGTACCTTCAGTAATCTGTGCCGGAATCAGTTTTCTGACATTGGCTGCACTGTTTATCTTCTGCAAGAAGGATACGATGCGGGAGTTTCATAAGAAACTGAGGATGTAGAAATATGGTCTTGACACACATGGGATAAAAGATTATACTTTATCCATGTAAAGAAAGGGGAGCTTGTGAGTGCAGGCTGAGAGGAAGTCATCAACTTCGACCCATATACCTGATTTGGATAATGCCAACGTAGGAACCTATAAGATATGATTTTAAAGGGAGATGCTTGGCATCTCCTTTATTTATCTCACGCATTTGAAGAAATTCAGCTGTCCGGTAATCAATCTGTAATAAGCGAGAGAAAACCGGGGCTTACAGGGAAATTTACATTATAACAGATGAATATTGGGAAAGATGAGAGTGAACAGAGTTCATGAAGGGGTGCACCACCGCGGGTGTATTCTTTTGTGGACTCTTTTTTATGTTGTAGAGGCCGGACCTTCTTTTCCCGGAAAGGAGAAAGTATGCTTATTACTGTTAATGGAAAAACAAAAGAATTGCAAAATACTCTTACAATAGGGCAATATCTGGAGGAAAACAGCTATGTGCCCAGCCAGATTGCAGTAGAATTAAATGAAAGAATTCTGTCAAAAGCCGAGTACAGCACTACTGTTTTACATGAAAACGACATACTGGAAATAGTCAGCTTCATGGGAGGCGGAAGATAAACAGAAATATCCTGATATCACATTATAATATACGAAAGAAGGACTTAAATTATGAGTACAAATAATGAAGACAAACTGATTCTGGGAGGTCATGAATTTACTTCCCGTTTTATTCTGGGATCCGGAAAATTTTCTCTGGATCTGGTGAAAGCATGTATTGAAAAGGCAGATGCGCAGATCATCACTCTGGCTCTGCGTCGTGCCAATGAAGGTGGACTGGCAAATATTCTGGACTATATTCCGAAAAATGTTACTCTTCTTCCCAATACTTCAGGTGCCAGAAATGCAGAAGAAGCAGTTCGTATTGCCAGACTTTCCAGAGAAATCGGATGCGGTGATTTCGTAAAGATCGAAGTGATCCATGATTCAAAATATCTGCTTCCGGATAACTATGAAACTGTTAAAGCTACAGAAATTCTTGCAAAAGAAGGATTTGTAGTAATGCCTTATATGTACCCGGATCTGAATGCAGCCAGAGATCTGGTAAATGCCGGAGCTGCCTGCATCATGCCGCTGGGTTCTCCAATCGGCTCTAATAAAGGTCTGTGCACTAAGGAATTTATCCAGATTTTGATTGACGAAATTGATCTCCCAATCATTGTAGATGCAGGAATCGGACGTCCTTCTCAGGCGTGTGAAGCCATGGAGATGGGGGCATCTGCAGTTATGGCAAATACTGCGATTGCCACAGCAGGTGATGTGCAGATAATGGCTGAAGCATTTAAAAAAGCTATTGAAGCAGGACGAAGTGCATACCTTGCCGGACTGGGAAGAACCCTGGAAAAAGGTGCAAGCGCATCCTCTCCACTGACTGGTTTTCTTCATGAGTAATAAATAAAAAATCATTCTAAGATGCATTATTTTAGAGGATTGCTATAACTGCGGAGTAGGTATTAATTTATAGGAAAACGAAAGTTGCCAAATGGTAATAAAGAGGAGAAAACATCAATGGAAACAACAGAAAAAAATATGGAACATGGGGAACACTTCAACGAAAGTATTGTCAATGAAGTGATTCTGGAAGATATGAAAAAGAACAGGATCGATCATATGAAATATCTTCCGGGAATGGAAGTACTGGAAGAATCAGACGTGATGGATCAGGTTATTTCTGCCATGAATGCTTACGATTATGATAAATATACAGAGGCAGATGTACGCAGGGCACTTGCTCATGATAACCGTACACCAGAGGATTTTCAGGCATTGCTGTCTCCGGCTGCGTTGCCTCTTCTGGAGGAAATCGCGCAGGCTGCGCAGAAAGAAACCAGGAAACATTTTGGGAACAGTGTGTATATGTTTACCCCTATTTATATTGCAAATTACTGTGAGAATTACTGTATTTACTGCGGATTTAACTGCCATAATAAGATCCGCAGAGCAAAGCTGAATGCAGAAGAGATTGATAAGGAAATGGCTGCTATCGCAAAGACAGGACTGCAGGAAATCCTGATTCTTACAGGAGAGAGCAGAGCAAAATCTGATGTAAAATATATCGGAGAAGCATGTAAGATTGCCCGGAAATATTTCAAAGTAATCGGACTAGAAGTTTATCCTATGAATTCAGATGAGTATGCATATCTCCATGAATGCGGAGCTGATTATGTAACGGTATTCCAGGAGACTTATAATTCAGATAAGTATGAAACTCTGCATCTTGCAGGGCACAAGCGTATATTTCCTTATCGTCTGAACGCACAGGAACGTGCTTTAAAGGGTGGTATGCGAGGAGTAGGATTTGCTGCACTTCTGGGACTGGATGATTTCCGTAAGGATGCTTTTGCCACCGGATATCATGCATATCTTTTGCAGAGAAAATATCCTCATGCAGAGATTGCATTTTCCTGTCCGAGACTTCGGCCGATCATCAACAATGACCGTATTAATCCTATGGATGTACATGAACCACAGCTGCTTCAGGTGGTCTGCGCCTATCGTCTGTTCATGCCATTTGCAAGCATTACGGTATCTACCAGAGAGTGTGAGCGTGTCCGCGATAACCTGGTTGGAATTGCTGCGACAAAGATTTCAGCAGGAGTCAGCACAGGAATCGGAAGTCATGTGGAGGATATCGAAGATAAAGGAGATGACCAGTTTGAGATTTCAGACGGAAGGTCTGTAGATGAAGTCTATAAGGCACTTTTGGATCATGATCTTCAGCCGGTTATGAATGATTATGTGTACCTCTAAAATGCAGAAAAATCCTTATGAAAATGTAATTGCAGTGACCAACCGCTCCCTGTGTCAACGTCCCTTTGCAGAACAGATCGATCGTGTATGCAGCCTTCATCCGAAGGCGGTTATTCTGAGGGAAAAGGATCTGCCGGAGGAAGAATATTCTCGTCTGGCAGAGCAGATACTGGAAATCTGTAAGAGATATCAGGTTCCCTGCATATTACATACCTATGTAAACGTAGCAGAAAAACTGCATCATCCATACATTCATCTGCCAATATTTCTGTTGGAAAAATATGAGGGAAAGCTTGGAGGTTTCCGGCAGATCGGAAGTTCGGTTCACTCCGTAGAAGATGCATTGAAAGCAGAAAGTCTGGGAGCTGATTATCTTACGGCAGGACATATTTATACAACTGACTGTAAAAAAGGACTTCCACCCAGAGGACTGGAATTTCTGGAGAATGTCTGTAAAGCAGTAAAGATTCCTGTATATGCCATAGGAGGGATACATCCGGGAACAGGACAGTTAAATGAGATTATGGAACATGGTTCAGCCGGTGGATGTATTATGTCAGATATGATGAAGATATAGTAAATAAAAAGCCGTATTTCAACAATCAAACATGTTGAAATACGGCTTTTATAAAAGCATCATTCATCAAAAATAGTAACAATTTCACCATCCAGAATACGGTTTGTATTCTTTACGGCACAGAAGTTTCCGCACATACTGCAGGTGTCTTCTTTCTCAGGTTTGGCCTCTGCGCGGTAGCGTCTTGCTTTCTCAGGATCCATGCTGAGTTTGAACATTTCTTCCCAGTCAAGACGTTTTCTCGCTTCGCTCATCTTATAATCCCATTCTGCGGCACCGGGAACTCCTTTGGCAATATCAGCAGCATGAGCAGCAATTTTGGCAGCAATAATTCCCTCTTTTACATCAGCTGCATTTGGCAGACGAAGATGTTCTGCAGGTGTTACATAGCAGAGGAAAGCAGCACCTGAATAAGCAGCGATCGCACCGCCGATTGCGGAAGTAATGTGGTCATATCCGGGAGCAACATCTGTTACAAGCGGTCCAAGTACATAGAAAGGAGCGCCATGGCAAAGAGTTTTCTGGATCTCCATATTAGCTGCGATCTGGTTCAGCGGCATGTGGCCAGGTCCCTCGATCATAACCTGAACATCCTTTTCCCATGCACGTTTGGTAAGCTCACCGAGAGTGATCAGCTCTTCAATCTGTGCAGTATCAGTTGCATCTGCAATACATCCGGGACGACATGCATCTCCCAGACTTAAAGTGATATCATACTCTCTGCAGATATCAAGAATTTCATCAAAATGTTCATAGAACGGGTTCTCTTTTCCTGTCATTTCCATCCATGCGAACATAATAGAACCACCTCTGGAAACAATGTTCATGAGACGTTTATTCTGTTTGAAACGTGCTGCGGTTGCACGATTCATACCGCAGTGGATAGTCATAAAATCCACGCCGTCTTCTGCATGCATACGTACGATATCAATCCACTCTTCAGAAGTAATCTTGCCAAGTGCTTTGTGATAATATACTACTGCGTCGTAGATCGGAACAGTACCGATCATTGCCGGACATTCGGATGTAAGTTTGCGGCGGAAGCTTCTGGTATCTCCGTAGGAGCTGAGATCCATGATGGCTTCTGCACCCATTTCTACTGCTGAATGTACCTTTTCATATTCCATATCAACGTCTTTCCAGTCTCTGGAAACACCTAAATTTACATTGATCTTGGTGGTCAGCTTTGCACCGACACCGCTCGGACTGATGCTCTTGTGATTTTTGTTGCAGGGAATAATTACCTGTCCTTTTGCAATCAGTTCTCTTAATTCTTCCACGTCAAAGTGTTCTTTTTCTGCTACGATTTCCATCTGTGGTGTGATGATTCCCTGACGTGCCGCGTCCATCTGCGTTGTATACTGTGTCATTTTTTCCTCCTTGCCCTGCACTGTGGGCTCTTAATTGCTGCACATAGTAATAGATAAACAGCAATATTAAATGAACTGCGCCTCCTGCATACAGCAGGGACTTGCACCTGCGCATATTCGTAAGTTTTTAAGTAAACTATTGGTGTGACAGAGAGTGGTGCCCCCGGTCTGTCGTGGCAATATTTTATTGCCTTTCAGGCGTATGAAATCATTTGCCTGACTATTTGTCCGCAATTAAAACAGGGGGGAGATAATATGATATGTCCGTTCAGAGTAAAAGGAAAACTGCAATATGCCAACAAGCATATTGCAGTGTGGAAGAACTATAACTTTCCCTACGTTGGCATTATCCAAATCAGGTAATGGGTTAAAGCGATACAGCTTACTCTCAGCCTGTTTACACAAGCACCCCTTGTCTCAATTACAATCAGTGTATCACTTAGATATGGGAAAGTCAATATAAAATTTTGGCTACGTCATTGATAACGTAGCCGGATTTATGCAATTGCTATGGATAACTATGGTCAGACTAAGGACATATTATAGGCTTTGGAATCAGAATGCCATACTTTGTTTTTCATTTTTTTATTGGCAATTACCTTAATGCCGTACTTGGTATTCTTTTTCATTCCGGTGAGTGTAAAGAAATTGGAAGTTGTTGTTTTTACTTTTTTGAAAGAACTGCTTCCCGGATATTTTATGTAAATACTGTAATTGTCTGCACCGGCAGTTCTGTTCCATTTTACGCTCATGGAGCTGTTTGTGTTGCCTGCTTTCTGAAGAGTGATGACATTGGAAATATATCTGTCCGTAGAGGTTGAACTTACATACCGTTTATTTCCCAGAACCAGGTAAGGGTAAATCTTCACCTGATAAAATGTATTGCCGGATATTGGAATGGTAAAGGAATATCTGGTATTAAAATACTTAGTTATAAGTTTATGGGCTGCAGAACTCTGGTATACAACCTTATAACCTGTAATGGAGTTTGAAGGGTTTACAGTCTGCATATTGAAGGTATATCTGCCGGTTGATGCATAGGAAGATTTAATCTTTACCTTTGAATAAAGCGTGGTACATCCCACAGTACGGGAAGAAATCGCAATGCCGGATGAATTCAGTGCTGTGATTTTAATAACGTAAGCAGTTCCTGCTTTTAGCTTATTGATCTTAGCTTTGTTGCGGGTATTGCCAATATAGCCGAGAAAACGATAGGAAGAGGAACTTAAAGGGCTGATATTGACAGCATATTTGGAAGCATTGGTAACAGGGTTCCACTGAATAGTTACAGAATTCTCGGAAGCTGCTGTCTGTCTGATCCCTGGCTGGGCGGTAAGAGAAGCGCAGGCATTCTGTGCATCGGATGATTCAATGGCAGGGGCATCAGAATCGTCACTTTGAGTCAGTTCCACAGATTGTTCAGCGGGTACCAGCTGTGCTGTGGCTGCGAATACAGAGGAAGCGGACGATAACGTGAGAACAGCACTGAGTGCAATACTCACAAAGAATTTTTTAAAACTTCTTGCTTTCATAGTAAAACCTCCTTTTGAAGTGCAAAACGAGAGAAAAAAATCGTTTTGCAGATAGTACACCGAAGTGTGTCTGAGCAGATTTAAATAATAAAAAAGCTCCGTTAATGTTTGATTTATTGTAACATAACGGAGCTGAATTTCTGTAATTTGTCGTTGCGGGTAGTGGTTACTCATCCCATCCGTCATACATACGGATATTGACCTGAATATTTCTTACAATATCTCCCTCCAGCAGATCCAGATCGGATTCATCGGAAATTGCAGGGAGATCCATTTCATCTTCCATTACTTCTGCATAAATCCAGTTATAAGCAGCCTCGTTTGCATTATCGATCGCATCGTCAAGAGTGTCGCCTTCAGCTTCACAACAGGCAAGATCCGGAAAAAATGCTTTATATCTGCCTTCTTCATTTTTGCGGAAAACCGCAGGATATATAAATTTCATTGGTAAGAACCCCTTTCTGCTTTACGTTTATACTTAGAATAGTATATAATACATTCATATATTCATCAAGAAAAAAAAGAGTTATTAGTAACATTGGTAACAGAAGGATAAGGGGTTATATAGTATGCTGACAATAGAAATGGATAATTTTGACCTGGGGCAGATCTGCAGATCCGGGCAGTGCTTTCGGATGGATCAGATCGGTGATGACCGTTACCGGGTGATTGCGGGAGATAAATATCTGGAACTGACTCAGGAGAGAGGAATTGTCAATTTCTTTTGTCCGGAAGAAGATTTCATTTTCTTCTGGATCCGGTATTTTGATCTGGATTGTGATTACAGTGAATATATAAAACATGATCAATACAAGGGATAAATATCTGACAGCAGCAGGAGAGATGGGAAGCGGAATCCGCATTCTGCAGCAGGATCTGTGGAGATGATTATTTCATTCCTGATCTCTCAACAGAATAATATTACAAGAATAAAGAAGTGTATTGAAAATATCAGCCGGGAATTTGGAGTAAGAAAAACAAGCAGCACAGGTGCAGAATATTATGCGTTTCCGACTGCAGAGGCACTGGCTTTGGCAACGGAAGAACAGCTTCGGGAGTGTAATCTGGGATACAGAGCAAAATATGTGCTGGACACAGCCAGAAAAGTCTGTTTCGGAGATATTTCACTTAACAGTCTGCATGATATGACTTATAAAGCTGCACGAAAAGAACTGCTGGGACTGTATGGAGTTGGTGAGAAAGTAGCTGACTGTATTTGTCTTTTCGGATTGCATCAGCTGGATGCATTTCCTGTAGATACTCACATCCGCCAGGCATTGGATGCCCATTATAAACGGGGATTTCCAAACAGACGTTATAAAGGCTGCCGGGGCGTGATGCAGCAGTATATATTTTATTATGAACTGATGAAGTAACAATTCTGCAGATAACGATGGAATAGTTATTTGATGAAGGTCAGAAAACAAAGAGGAGGAATGTTATTATGGAAATCGGAGCAATGTTAGACGAATTAAGAGAAAAAGCACTGAAAGACCGTAACATCTGGCAGGGAACTGATGGATACCAGAAAGGCGGAACAGCCGCTTGCCGCTTTCTGCGCGAAGTGTCGGGAACTGGGATATCAGATTTATGAGATGGATCTGATCACAGCCGGAGAAGAATTTTATGCTACCATGCGAAGAAGTACAAACGGTGGAGGTGAAAACTCTCCGAAGCTTGCAGGGGAAGACGATTTCTATGAACTTTTCTTCGCAAGCCTTGAGGAGCACATTTAGACAAATAAGAAAGTCCTCATCTGCTGAGCTAGAGTGCGTCTGAAAAATCATTCCCGCAATCTGCACGCCCCACTTTGCGGGATATTTCACCCGAATTCAGTTGCCGTAGCCCACTACGGCGCCCTCATCCGGGCAAAATATCCCACAAATTGTGACGCACATCTTGCAGAAAGCCTTTTTCAGACACGCTCTGGTTAAAGAAACACAGAGATGGGGATTTTCTTTGGGATAATGTGTATAATGGTATGGATTATTTTGGTTATATGTGTATAAAATAATTATTCCCGGCTGTCTACACCATTTTTTTCACAGATATCATTCAGACAGCACCTGTCACAGTAAGGTTTAGTGCGTGCTGTACAGACATCACGGCCATGATTGACCAGGCGGTGACAGAAATCATTGCCTTCTTCGGGCGGAATGATCTTCCATAAAGCCATTTCTACTTTCTTAGGTTCTTTCATATTATCGACCAGACCGATGCGGTTGGAAAGACGGATGCAATGGGTATCTGTCACGATCGCCGGTTTGCCGAATACATCTCCCATAATCAGATTGGCACTCTTTCTTCCAACTCCGGGAAGCTTCAGCAGAGCATCAAAATCCCCGGGAACATTGTCATGATACTGTTCGTGGAGGATTTTCATGCAGGCACTGATATCTCTTGCTTTACTCTTACCCAGACCACAGGGACGTACGATTGATTCGATATCTGCAACATCTGCATTTGCAAGAGCTTCTACAGTAGGGAACTTTGCATACAGATCCTGTACAACTACATTTACTCTTGCATCTGTACATTGTGCAGCCAGACGCACACTTACCAGTAATTTCCATGCATTATCATAATCCAGAGTGCAGTCTGCATCAGGATATTCCTTTTTTAACCGTTCAATGACCTCGAGAGCCAGTTCCTGTTTTGTCATAAGTGTTCTATCTCCATTCTGCTGATATTTTATATTTGTTTTTCCTCAGGTGTATTTGAAAAACATTCTCACAAATTGTGACACACATCTTGCGAAAAACATTTTTCAAACACGCTCTTTTATTTCAGATGAGTTACTGTTTACTCTGTTCTCAGTAACGCAGCCAAAATTCATTCCAGATTGCCTGCGGCAATGGGAGTTTGGCTTGTATGTCTCGGGATTTTGGCATATTTATGCTAAAACACCTCGCGGAATAGTGATATGTGAACAGTAACCAGTAATCATACGACACTATAATAACACAAACAACACCCTCTTGCATTTCCAATTTCCCTATATTAAAATAAAACCAACCATTGTAAACAAGAGGGAAAAGAATGAAGGTACGAATGTATAATGTAGGTTTCGGAGACTGCTTCTGTCTCCGGGACAGAAAGAAGAGTCTGCTGGTAGATTTCGGAACAAATAACAGCAGGATAGAGGGGCGCCCCAGAAGAGAAATATTTGATGTGATCATCTCAGATCTGTCTACGATCAAGAGTAAAAATCTGCTTCTGACACATTTTCATATGGATCATCTGTCAGGGCTTCTTTATATGATGAAGAAAAAAGATATTTCTGTTGACTTTGGGAAAATTTATCTTCCCGATGTTTTTTCAAAAAAAGAAATGAGCAGAACACTGGTGCTGCTGCTTCTGGCAGATTTGTTAAAAGAATCCGGACTGCCAAGCCGTCAGGTCAGCCTGTTTGCACTGGTGGATGCACTTCTGGAGAACAAACAGAACGTGGAACTGTTAAGCAGGGGAAAACTGTTTGAAAACAAATATCAGGCACTCTGGCCGGATACAGATGTAATCCGGAAGGAGACGGACGAAGTCTATAACAGAATCTGTGAAGACGGGAAATTTAAAGAAGTAATGGATGTTCTGCTTGAATTTGCAGAGAAACTGAGACTGATCGTATGGTCTATGACTGCTGAAGGCAATAAACCAGCGGAAACTGTGGAAAAAGAAACAGATTCAACAGCATCTGAGCTGACAGAACAGCCGGAGGTCCGTCAGAAAATTATCCGGGCATATGTGTATGAACGTGAATTTCGCAGAATCAAAGCACTTCCTGATTTTAAGAAACTGCTGGCATGGCTGAATGAGAATCAGATAAATCTGCGGCAGTTCAAGCATAAGATCAGTATTGTGTTCCAGAATGCCAGAGACGGAGAATTAAATCTTTTGTTTACCGGGGATGCACAGCCTGAGCATCTGAAAATGATCGCAGAGAACTATGATGGAAAATTGCCATTATACGAACATTACTGGTGTATCAAGGTGCCCCATCATGGAACACAGGGACATTATTTTGATTTCTCTCAGTATGAACCTGAAAATATGCTAATCTCTAATGGAATCCATTTTGCCAACAGCAAGAAAGAGTCAAAAGAACTCCGTACTTCACCGCTTTATGGAGGATTGTTCTATATTCCGGATACCCATATGTACTGTTCAAACTGTGACTGCTGTGACAGTTACGAGAACGGATGCTCCTGCAAGGAGGCGGATGTTATATCTCCAGCTTATTACAAGGATATATAAAGCGGTATATTTTGCTCGAATTCGGTTGCCGTAGTTATAGTCTGATTTGATTAAAATTAACATAGTGAGAGATTTTTATGACCTGATAAATATAAAACAGCAGACATCTGTATATTCCATTGAATATACAATGCCTGCTGTTGAATTTTTACAGAATTTATATGATCATAAATTTTATTGGATTATTTTGCCGGTGTCAGGTGCCAGATATCGTTGTTGTACTGCTCGATAGTTCTGTCAGAAGAGAAGAATCCGGCTTTTGCAATATTAACCAGCATCTTCTTAGCCCATGTTTTTCTGTCTGCATAATCAGCCAGTGCCTGATCTTTTTTCTCAACATAATCGTTGAAGTCAAGCAATGTCATGAACCAGTCTTTGCTTACCAGTTCGTGGTGCAGTCTTTCGAGATTTTCTTTGTGGCCAAGTGCCAGCATCTTTTCACTTACAATGAAGTCAACACATTCCTTGATGCGTTTGTCATTTTCATAAATATCTCTGGAGCAGTAGTCAGCTTTCTCGTAATGTTCGATAACTTTCTCACTGGATTCACCGAAGATATAGATGTTATCTTCACCAACCAGTTCGCTGATCTCAACATTAGCGCCATCCATAGTTCCCAGAGTAACGGCACCGTTCAGCATGAACTTCATGTTACCTGTACCACTTGCCTCTTTGGAAGCCAGGGAGATCTGCTCAGAAATATCGCATGCAGGGAATAATTTTTCGGCTGCGGATACATTGTAGTTTTCAACCATAACAAGCTTCATGTATGGTGCAACTTCCGGATCATCTTTGATGAGATCCTGGAGTGTGAGCAGAAGATGAATGATATCCTTTGCGATCACATAAGCAGGAGCTGCTTTTGCACCGAAGATAAAGGTTACAGGCTGAGCAGGTTTCTTTCCACCCTTAATCTCCAGATATTTGCTGATGATGTACAGAGCATTTAACTGCTGGCGTTTGTACTCATGGAGACGTTTGATCTGGATATCATAGATGCTGTTCTCATTAATTTCAACACCTGTGTTAGAGAGGATAAATTCTTTACAGGTTTTCTTAGCTTCTGTTTTGATCTCAAGAAGCTTGTTCAGAACTGCCTCATCATCCTTATATTTCAGGAGATTTTCCAGAGCAGTTGCATTTGTTTTAAACTCATCACCGATCAGAGAGGTAATATAGTCTGTCAGCAGATGATTGCAGTGCATTAACCAGCGGCGGAATGTGATACCGTTAGTTTTGTTGTTGAATTTCTCCGGATAAATATCATAGAAAGCTTTCAGCTCGCTTGTTTTCAGGATTTCTGTATGCAGGGCAGCAACACCGTTGATGGAGAATCCATAGTGGATATCCATATGTGCCATGTGAACCAGGTTGTTCTTGTCGATGATGGCTACATTTTCCTGAGGATATTTTGCTTTGATCTTTTCATCCAGCTTTTCGATGATTGGTACAAGGTGAGGAACTACATCAAGAAGGTAGTCCATTGGCCATTTTTCCAGAGCCTCTGCAAGGATAGTATGGTTTGTGTAAGCACATACTTTGGATACGATTTCAGCAGCTTCATCAAAGGCGATTCCACGTTCTGTCAGGAGACGGATTAGTTCAGGAATGATCATACTTGGGTGAGTATCGTTGATCTGGATCACTGCGTAGTCTGCAAGGTCATGCAGGTTGCAGCCTTTCTTTGTTGCTTCGTCCAGGATGAACTGAGCGGCATTGGATACCATGAAGTACTGCTGGAAGATACGGAGTTTACGTCCGTCATCATCGCTGTCATCCGGATACAGGAACAGTGTCAGGTTGTGAAGGATGTCCTTTTTGTTAAAGGAAATTCCATCGTGAACCATAGATTCGTCTGCCAGATCGATGTCAAATAAGTGCAGATGAATGGATTTGTTATTGTAGCCTGCAACGTCGATATCGTACAGGGAAGATTTCAGTGAGAATCCGCGGAACGGTACAGTATAGGAAACACCTGCAGGTGTGAGCCAGCTGTGTTTTTCAATCCATGGGTTCGGAGTTTCTTTCTGAAGTCTGTTCTCAAAGAGCTGTTTGAACAGTCCGAGGTGATAGTTCAGACCAATACCTTCGCCCGGAAGTCCCAGAGTTGCGATAGAATCCAGGAAGCATGCTGCCAGACGTCCAAGACCGCCGTTACCAAGAGATGGTTCCGGTTCAACTTCTTCGATAGCAGCGATTTCTTTGCCGTTTTCTTTTAAGAATTTAGCAACATCATCGTAGATTCCAAGGTTGATCAGGTTGTTGGATAATAATTTACCGATCAGGAATTCTGCGGAAATATAATAGATTTTCTTCTTTCCATTATGATAGCCTTTTTCAAAGAGCTGATTTTTTTGTATAGATTAATAATGCGTTGTAAATTTCTTCATTTGTGCACTGGCGTGCATTTTTCTTATACAGGTCATAGATGAGCTTTTCTAAATTTTCCATCGTAATCTCCCTTTCTGAAATGAATATGTGTTTTTTTTATGAGTTAGATTGCTTATTTTTTAGTTTTGAATAGTGTATTGTTTTTGATTTATATCAGGAAGAGAAGTTCTCTTGCTGACATCTATAACTATATCAGCAGTCTATTAAAAAAATACAACAAAATTGCGATTTTATGACAGGTTTCTGCGAAATTTGTGAGGAGACATTCCGGTTGCCTGCTGGAACTTTTTGATGAAATAGCTGGTGTTGTTGAAGCCTACTTCCAGTGCGATCTCTGTGACAGAGGAGTCGGAATGCAGAAGCAGAGGCTTTGCTTTTTCAATGCGCAGGTCATTGATGTAGGCGATCAGAGTCTTGCCGGTATATTGCTTAAACAGTTTCATAAAGTAGTATTCGCTGTAATTGGAGAGCGCAGTGAGCTCTGCCGCGGTCAGTGACTGTGAATAATTGAGGTTGATGTAGTCCAGGATCTTTTTAATAGAAGCAAGACTTTTGTTCTCTTCCTTATCTGCGGGAGTGATGTAATTTCCCATGAGCATTTCGTAGAAAAAGCTGAAGAACAAAGCCTTTTAATTTTACGAAATAATATGGCTTTTTTTCTTTATGGCAGGAATGGATCCTGTCAAAAAGCAGGCAGATATTCCCATAATTGTCATCAGATCTGGAAATAATATGGGTAAATTCCGCCTGATTATCCATCAACAGGGAAATGACACGTTCCTGACATAAATCTCCCGCCGGGCCTGACAGAAAGTTCAGGTCAAAAACAATACTACGGAAATAAAGGATATTCTTCAGATCTGTTTTTATGCCATGGAGAACTCCACGGTTCACAATGATCAGGTCACCGGCCTTGACGCGGAGGATCTCTTTATTCAGACGGACCAGTCCGCTGCCGGATTCAATATAGATCAGTTCCATCTCGTCATGCCAGTGGTTGTAGAGGGAATGGAAGATTTCGCAGTTGTCTGTATAAGTTTCTATGGGAAGCTCAAAGGAGCCGTGAGAGCTTCGTTCTTTCAGGGTATCATCTACTTCGATCGTGGGAGTAACTGGCATGGAAAGCGCCTCCTTTTTTCAGAGATTTTTTATCTGTAGTAAGACAATGGAATCAAAAGTATTATTATGGTCGATCCACTGATAGGAGCCATTATACTTCTGGCAGATATCTTCAATAATAGAAAGCCCATATCCATGAGCTTCCGGTTCTGATTTCGTAGTCTTATGTGTAAAAGTCTGCATCGGGTTCTTGGTATTGTGCATATACACAGTCAGAAATCCGTTGGAAATGTTTGCAGACAGTCGGATTTCAGGATCAGGATTGCCGGAAGCGCTACAAGCTTCGATAGCATTGTCCAGAAGATTAAAAAATATACTGCTCAGGTCAGTCGTATTAATGGAAATCTTTTCCGGTAAAAGGATCTCGTAGGATATCTGGATATGTTCCTGTTCTGCACGAAGCCGTTTCCCTTCCAGGATTGCCTGTAACAGGTTATTCTGACAGTAAGGATGAAAACGCTTTTTCTGAAAAGTCTGATTCAGATTTCTGATCGCAGTATCAGCCTGCTCATATTCTCCCTGTTCCAGAAATATCTGGAAATCCTGAAGTCCCTGTACAGTTTTGACCTGAAAATCCCGAGTATCCTGTCTGCGGATCTGAAGACTGTAATCCTGTTCCTGTTTTACTGTTTCTGTTTTTGAAGAAAAGCCAGTTCCATTTCAGCATTGGATTTCTTTAACACATCAGAAAGAACGCAGTATAAAAGGATACAGATAAGGACCATAAATACTGCCAGGATCAGAAACATATGATCAATTTTTTCTGTATAAATTGTAGACAGAAAATATAGTAGCTGGAATACAAAGAGGAAGAGAAATAAAGGAATCAATTTAATGTTCTTTCTCATGACTGCAATCCTCCTCTGGTTGTTTTTCTTGTGGTCTGCAATTAATCCGGGACAGAACAGAAGCGGTATATGTTTCTGCTTCCTCATATTTTTTCATATCCATCAAATACATGACAGACATGATGTGATTCTCAATATCGTGATTCCATTTCCGGAGACTGGCATATTCATTACTTAACTGAACGGAATCATTTATCTGCTTTTTCATCAGCTCAATTTCCATTTTTTTCTGTAAATATTCCCTGTGCTGTTGGGCTAAAGAATGGACTGCACGCAGAAACAACAGATAACTGCCGATGCATATGATCCAGTAAATGATGCTCAGAGCCAGAACTGCTTCGGGCTTTTTCTGAAGGGAAATTATAACATTGAGAAAAACCGGAGCGACCAGTGGCAGTAACAGTTGTAAAAAGGTGAGTATTTTCAAATAATCTATACACTGTCGCAGGATTTCTGATATTTTCCAGAGAAGAAACAGGCCAAGCAGGATGTTGGAGAGTTCGATAACGAAATATTCTGCAGGTGAACAACTGGATATCAGGTTGTGCGGAGTATAGGTATTGGTCGGTATAAAAAGATTATGAAGTGCAATGAAAACACTGGTACATAAAATTTCCGGACAGATTACCAGCAGCTGGAAAATAAAATAAACAGCTAATTTTTTCATAAAAGATGCCTGGAATAAAAAAAGTGTTACAAGAAATGTTGTAAGCTGAAATACGATTGTTATTCCATTATGCTGTGATTCACGCTTGAACCAAAATAACAATGCCATAAATACTGACAGACACAAAAACAGTGGAAGTGAGATCTTGCGTTTGCAGAGCAGGATTCTGCAGCAAAAGTAAAGCAGTCCAAAACACAGATAAAGGCTGGATAGAATACACAAAAATAGATTGATCATATGACTGCCCATTTACTGTACCTCCCTGTGACCGGCAAGCATCATGAAAGCAAATGAATCCTTAAACTGCTGGTAATAAGATCTGCTGACAGGGATCTCTGTGTTATCAGAAAGTATAATGCCCTTATGACTGTAAGTACGTACAGCATGGAGATTGACGGCAAAGCTGTTATGGCAGAGACAGAAATCTGGTTTCATTCTTTCTGTAAGAGCTGTCAGTCTTTCTTTTGTTGTATATGTTCCTGTTCTGGTATAGATCGTGGTCTGCCTCAGATTTCGTTCCAGATAAAGAATATCGGAGCAGAGCACCTGATAATTGCGTGAATTTCCGGAGAAATACAGATATCGTGTATGCAGTTTCTCGAGCTTCTGGCACGCTGCTCTCAGAGTCAGAGGAAGATACTTTTCCATCTGCTGTTTATGGATAAAGTAGGTGTGTTCTGTCTCATATACTGCGGTAGCATATTGCAGATACTGGCTGATAAAAATAATCTGAGTGTCCGGATTGATATGGTTGATCTTTTCTGCAAGTGAGATGCCATTTACAGTGTCAGAACCAAGATCAATATCCGTCAGTACAATGGGATAAGGGCATCCATTTTCAGCAACAGCCCGGAGAAATTCATCACCGGATATAAAATGTGTTATTTCAAAAGCTCCCGGAGGATACTTTTGCAGAATAGTATGTATTATTTCATAATGTGAAGGGTTGTCTTCGCAGATTGCAAGTTTCAAAATTGGATTAAGCTCCTTTGGATTAAAGTGGTTGTAGTTTCTTATGTCAGTGACAATATCTGTCGGATATGCCAGATGGATAAAATGAACTGTATTTCCAATAATCATACTATAAAAAATAACGGGATGCAATTTGTCTGTGAGGAAGATTGGAAAAAATTGGTTAAATATGTAGTGAAATATAGTTGTTTGTGTGAATGTATGCGATTTCGGGAGTCTGTGTGATACAATCAGGATATGGAAACAAAGAAGCGATTTTAAAGATTTTGTACGTGAAAAAATTATTAATTCCTGGTACTTTCAAGCGCTGAGTATAGAATATATGTGAAAGCGGTATTGTTTCCATGGGAGAAGAAAAATATTATAAGAATGACTGTCTGAAAATCATTATGGACATATATAAAGTGATTGGAAGTATCAGGAAACTTCTGGTAATAATACAAATGACGAAGGAATAGACAGAGAGTGGGAATGGGTTAGCTTACAAGAGCTTCCCATTCCTGCATTTCTTTTCTCGTATAGATAATCGGTAAGATGTTCTTCGTAAAGGACAATCAGCCCCTTTATTATTTCTCAGAGTATTTTTCGATTACACAATTATGTGTTTTCTGTTTTTTATCATAAGAAATTCCAACAAGTAAAATATTGTCAGTATAATTTGTAATAGCCTCAGGGTACTGCCTGTTTTTTATCTGCCGGATTGCGGTCTGGGCATTTTGATTCCATTTTAACTCAACAACAAGTGCAGGGTAATCTCTGGAATATTCTGGTTTTGGGAGGTAGACAAAATCTGCAAAACCTCTGCCTGCAGGAAATTCACGTATAGGTTTAAAATAATACCGCATAGTGCTGAGATAACCGATGGACAGAATGCTGCTGAGGGAGTTTTCGTTGTTGTACTGAATAGCTGAAGCGTATTCATTGTGTATTTTTTCAATGGATCTGGCCACAGTGTCTGCGTCCATGTCCAGAGTGGCATCCAGCAACTCTGAGGATTCCTGCTGGAATGTCAGAAATTCATTCCATTTCTTTCGTTTAACAGCTTTGGCAAGTTCCTGACGGATTTCTTCGTTTGGAACAAATGCAGAATGAGTGTCCTGATCATAACCCAGATATCCCAGATGGATCAGGCAGGTAAGAATATCATCTCTGCAGGTAAAGTTCACCATATCATTCTGGAAAGTCGTAGGATCGATTTCTACGGAATTACCGGACAACATTTCTATAATGGCAGTTTTGAGTCCGTCAAAATCCATATTGATCAGAGGCACAATTGCTTCGTAGGTTCCGGTATCCGACCAGTAGCTTTGGAATTTATTCCAGATCATTAATTCTACTACTGCTTTAGGATTGTATACCTGATATTGCTCCAGCAGATAACCGTCATACCAGTGCTTGGTTTTGGAGAAATCCCGGTGGTATTTTTCGCAGAGCATTCGTACTTCTTCCTCCGTAAAGCCAATATATCTGGAAAAGATCCTGGCGTCAGTCATTGTAAACTCCGCAAAATTGTTCAGAGCTGACTGTGTTTTGATTTTTTTGATTGGAAGAATCCCGGTGAGGTAAGCCAGTTGAATATATTTGGTAGGTTCAGAACCTTTGAACATACCGCGGAGAAAGTTGATGTATTCCTCTTGGACTATCAGGTCGGTAGAGGCATCTCGGATTAAAACATCCCATTCATCAATAATTACTACGAACTTTTGACCAGTGGCAGTGTTAATGCAGGACAGAGCCTCAGGCAGAGAGCTTATGGAGTCAGGCAGAATTTCAGGGTAATAATTTCTTAATTCCAGAATCGTTTTTTCAGTGATGTAGGAAACTACATTCTCCGGACCGCCGGCTGGTTCCATACACCATTGAATATCCAGATGGATCACATCATATTGATTCAGATATTTCGTGAAACCAGGTGCCTGACCGATTTCCAGAGATGAGAACATTTCTTCGGAACTACAGCCTTTACAGTAATATGCGGTGAGCATATCGGCAGTGATGGATTTCCCGAACCTACGGGGGCGACTGTTGCATATGAATTTTGCAGTGGTGTCCATAACCTTATTTGTATATGCCAGCAAACCGGTTTTATCTACATAGATTTCTGAATTCAGCGCAACCTGAAAAGCACTGTTTCCGGAATTTACAAATCGTCCCATGGAAATGACTCCTTTCTGTTCAGTGATTTTTATCATGTATACTGATTGGTTTCTTTGGTCTATTGTAAAATGCTATATTCAGAATGTCAATGAGGTATGGGAAAGATATCAGACATCTGATACGGGAGCGCAGGAATAAATTTTGTCAATAGAATAATCCCCTGGAAGTACTGATTAACTTCCGGGGGATTATCTTGTGATACAAATATGTACTGTTATATAGTGCGTATATAACGTTTTAACTCCTCGTAAAAATTTTCTCTGGTTCCGGCCATGATAACGATGATTATCAAATCATCAAGCTGTCTCACCCGATATGTCAGTTCATAATTAGTTTTATTATAATAAATGTCATAACCGTACATTCCTGCCAGATCACCTGTCTTTTCTTCGCCGATGGAATAATCTTCACATATCATTTCAATAGCTTCTTTGTACAGAGATTTCAGCTTTTTATCTTTAAGTTTTTTCAGAAATTTTGCTGCAGGTGGAAGGATCTGTACCTGTGTCATTTTTCATCCTCCGTTCCGAAAACATCCTCTAAGGAGTATCCTCCTGATTTAGATTCTGCGACCCGGTCTGCTTCGGCAAGCATTGCTTCAACTGCCGGACGGATTTTTCGCTGTGTCTGTTTAAATTTCTCAAGTAATTCTTCACCGCTATATCCCTGTCTGATCAGATCGGCAAGAATCTGTTCGGCAAATTCACCACTGGTATTTTCTTTAACGGGGCGTAAAACCAGTTCGTTTCCACGCATGATACATTCTGCTTCCGTATTAAAACCCAGAAGCGTAAAAAATTTCTGCGGGATAGTAATCTGGCGTTTAGATGAAATACTGACTTTTTTTGATTCCATGGATGTGCTGCCTTTCAATGGGATTGTTGCTGTTGCCATTCGTGTATGCCTCCTTCCTATTTTATGTTTGTTTATTCTGTAATATACATACTGCTTGGTTTCTTTGTTCTTTGTTATATTGTAAAATATTATGTTTGGGATGTCAATTACAGAGAAGTAAAATCAGTTTCTTTATTGAATAGAAAAATTTTTCTTATTTGGCAGAAAATAATGATTAGTGATATCATAAAAACATATCTGTAAAATTGTGCAAATGTATCCTGCTTCTGCATTGCGGTAATTCCATGAAACGATGCAATGGATTCTTTTATCAAGTGTGTTAAACAGAATCGGCGAAAGACATTGTACAGAAACAGCAGGAGTTAAGGATGGAAGATATAATGGAAGACAATTTTGAAAAATTAAATCTGCTTCTGGAGCAGGAACAGTGTGAATTTGTGGATATTCCAGATGGTTTTACCGGACAGACGGAGAGTGGAGAATTACGACTGATCTATCTGATGAATGATGCAGTGGAGAGTTTTCTGGTTCTGAAAAATGCCAGGATGACGGGAAATTATGTCAGGGATTATGAAGGAGAGTTTGAGGGCTCTATAGAGAAAGCGGACAGGGATTTATGTGAGGCAGAGTATATTTTGGTGATTCATCAGGGGCAGAATGTGTTTACTGTATTCTTTGAAGATATTTTGCTGGAAACACAGTTGTATAATTATGGAGAGCTGGGACATTTCTGGGTGAAGGGCTATGAAAATCTCAGGGTAATGGAGTATCAGATTGCCATATTGCGTGATAAATATGAGTATCTGGGAGAAAAATATTGCACTGAGTATGAAGGAAAGCTGGCAATGCTGCGTGATTTCCCGCCGTTAAACTATCTTTTTTATCCGGCAGTACCGGAGAAGTATATTGTTCCGGTGGACAACCCATGGGAGGTAACGGCGGAAGCACTGGCAGTTATGCAGGAACTGGCAACGGAAGCAGGAGATGAAAAACTGGGAAAAATGCTCAGGCGTTATGAAAAAAATCCGGATATATCAAATGCCAAAAAGATAGCCGGAATGCTTTGCAGGAGCAGTCATTTACCGGTGATTACTCTGCTGGGAGAAAAAATCAGGGAAGCAGCATCGGTCTATCCGGATAGAGATTTTGGCAGAAAACAGAATAAATATCTACATGAATTGATGGAAAAAGCTGAACGAAGAAAAGAAGAATTGGAAGCAGAGAATATTCAGACTCTGATCTACAGAGAAGAACCTTTCATTTATGACTGTGATTCCATATCGTTTCAGGTATATCTTATGATTGTGAGAAAAGGTGTATGGAAGCAGAAAATAATGGTTGAGAAAATATAAAGTAGTCCGAACAGGAATAAAGAAGGGATTATAATAATAATGGATAAATTATTAGACTTAACAAGAGACTTTGATGCAGCGAAAGCTGCTTTTGAAACATATCTGGATGAATATGACAGAGCGGATGATAAGATTCATCTGAAAATCGTACATACTTATGGAGTGGTTGATGCAGCAGAGGACATTGCCCGCCGTATGGGGCTGGATGAGGAAGATGTACAGCTGGCGAAGGTAATCGGATTGCTCCATGATATTGGAAGATTTGAACAGATTAAACGATTTGACAGCTTTGAACCGGGAACCATGGAGCATGCAGTATATGGTGCACAGCTTCTGTTCGGACCGGAGAAAATGATCCGCAGATTTGTGAAGGATGACAGGTTTGACAGTCTGATCTGCACTGCGATTGAGAAGCACAGTGATTTCAAACTGGAAGAAATTACGGACGAGAGAACCCTGCTTCATGCAAAGTTAATCCGAGATGCAGACAAGCTGGATAATTGCAGGGTAAAGCTGGAAGAGTCAATGGAAACACTTCTGGGAGTGGATGAGAAGGGTGTTGGTGAAGGAGTGATCGCACCAAAGGTATGGGAGTCCTGTATGGCAAAGGAATCTGTATTATCTTCAGACAGAGTTTCAAAAGTGGACTACTGGATTTCCTATATTGCTCAGTATTATGATATCAATTTCCCGGAAACCTATGAGATCATGCGTGAACATGATTATGTGAAAAGAATCATGGACAGGGTTCCTTATGCATTGCCGGAAACACAGGAAAAGATGGATATTCTGGCAGCAGAGATGGAGGAATATATGGATGAGAGAATTCGAAAACAAAAAATAAAAATTGCGAAAAGCAATAAACAGTGGGTGGGGACATATGAAAAGACAAGAGTGAACAAAATGGATATGGATAAAACAGAGAAGAATCAGGAGAAATTCACCTGCGGAGAATTCGAATATCAGGTCATAAGAAGTGCCAGAAAAACCATGACTCTGGAGGTTCGCAGGGATGGAAACGTAATCGTTCGCGCACCTCTCCGTACAGGTCTGCCGAGGATCAAAAAATTTGTAAACCAGAAGCAGGAGTGGGTTCTGGGATGTCTGGAACGGACAAAAGAATACCGGGAACAGAAGCCGCTGAGCGCAGATCTGAGCGAATCGAAACGAAATGTCTATATACGAAAAGCAAAAGAAACGATTACCAAAAGAGTTTCTTATTTTGCCAGACTCATGGGCGTTTCTTACCGCAATATCACCATCAGAGAACAGAAAACAAGATGGGGGAAGCTGTAGCAGTGAGAAGAATCTGAACTTTAACTGGAAACTGATACTGGCACCTCCGGAAGTGCTGGATTATGTAGTGGTACATGAACTCTGCCATCTGAAGGAAATGAATCATTCGAAGGCATTCTGGGACGAGGTCGGGAAAGTAATGCCGGAGTATGAGACGTACAAGTTGTGGCTGAAAGAAAACGGATGGAAGTTATAAATATATCTTTGGGTGTTGATATTTTATAACTCTTGAAAAGAAATATTTTGATGTGAATTTAAGGAGATAAATGTTAATGAAAATGATAGCTGATCTGCACATTCATTCCAGATTTTCCATGGCGACAAGCAAAGAGGGCATGCCTGAAAATCTGGATTTCTGGGCGAGAAAGAAAGGAATTTCACTGATTGGAACAGGTGATTTCACGCATCCGGTATGGAGAGAAGAACTGAAGGAGAGACTTGTTTCAGAGGGAAACGGCCTGTATCGCCTCAGAGATGCATATGTAAAAGAAGAAAGCCGGAAGTTCCCGGGAGAAGGAACACGTTTTGTTGTCTCCGGGGAAATCAGTTCTATTTATAAGAAAAATGGAAAGACCAGAAAAGTACACAATGTAATCCTGCTTCCCAGTCTGGAGGCAGCAGATGCCATGGCACAGCGTCTGGAAAAAATCGGAAATATTCACTCAGATGGTCGTCCGATTCTTGGTCTGGACAGTCATGATCTTCTGGAAATGATGCTGGATGTATGCCCGGAAGGAATTCTGATTCCGGCTCATATCTGGACACCGCATTTCTCTGTATTAGGTGCGAAATCAGGATTTGATTCTGTAGAGGAATGTTTCGAGGAACTGGCACCGTATATATATGCACTGGAAACAGGGCTTTCCTCTGACCCGGCTATGAACTGGAGAATTTCCAAACTGGACCGCTATCAGCTTGTATCCAATTCAGATGCACATTCCCCGTCTAAACTGGGACGCGAGGCGAATCTGTTGGATATTGACTGTTCCTATGAAGGACTTTATCGGGCAATCCAGACTGGCGAAGGGCTGGAAGGAACAGTAGAATTTTTTCCTGAAGAGGGGAAATATCATTTCGATGGTCACAGAAAATGTGGTGTATCATTAAGTCCTGTGGAAGCAGAACGGCTTGGAGGAATCTGCCCTGTCTGCGGAAAGAAGCTGACCATGGGCGTAGATCACAGAGTAGAACAGCTTGCAGACAGAGCGGAAGGTTTTGTGAAAAAAGATGGTAAGAAATATGAAAGCCTTGTACCTCTGCCGGAAGTGATCTCTGCATGTATGGGCTATTCCACTGCAAGTAAGAAAGTGCAGGGGTGTTTTGAACAGATGATTCAGACACTGGGGACAGAATTCGACATTCTGCGAAATGTACCGTCAGAAGATATTAAATCCTGTGCAGGAGAACGGATTGCGGAAGGAATTGAAAATGTAAGAACCGGAAATGTGAAGAGAATTCCGGGGTATGATGGGGAATATGGAAAGATTGAATTGTTTGATGAAAATTAAACATAGAATGATGAAATTATAAAACGGCCTATAAGAGAATGATTAGCGAGGAAATAGTGTATGAAGAAAATAGGGATTATTTCAGATACCCATGGCCTGCTCAGGCCGGAAATACTGGAAATTTTAAAGGGTTGCGACTGTATTATCCACGCAGGTGACGTAAACAAACCGGAAATTCTGGATACACTGCGTATGATGGGTTCTATTTATGTAGTCCGAGGAAATAACGACAAAGATTGGGCAGAGGGAATGGTGAAAACCTTACACTTTACCATAGAAGGGGTAAAATTTTTCATGACTCACAATAAAAAAGATGTAGACTGGGATTTAAAAGACACACAGGTAGTCATCTTCGGACACACCCATAAATACTTCGAAAAAATGATAGACAACCGTCTATGGCTAAACCCGGGAAGCTGCGGCCCCAGACGCTTCGACCAGGAGATTACCATGGCAGTAATGACAGTCGATAATGGAACTTATCAGTGGGAAAAGGTTGCCATGATTCCTGAAAAGTAAACAGAAGACAAAGTAGATTGGTCAGGAGGGAAGAAAAAATACACAGTAATGAAAGTGGTGATAATATGCACAAGTGGAATGAGATTACAGATGAGAATTCGCTGAAGGAATTTATGGAAAGAGTGTCGTTTTTTCCATGATAGCTGTATCAAAGAGATGCATTATCTGAGCGGAGCATATGTTAATGAAAACCTGGATATGTATCCTGTAAACGATCGCAGGATTCTGAGAGTAATAATACAACGGCAGTATGAAGAAGATTCAATGATTGAAATGGAATTTCAGGGATTAAAATATTTAAAGTTATTTCCGGCAGACGAACGCTATTCATGCGAAATACTCGATTCCAATATAATTCTGAAAGAGGATTGTATCATCTGGAGCGACCGCGAAGATAAAACAGAGCTGGAAGATGGAGACACAGGAACTTTGGTATGTGCATCTAAACTTCGATGGCGTTCGATTTTCGGATATATGGGAGAGAAGAATTATTGGTAGGTGTGCCCTGTCCCACATTTCTTTTGACCCAAGGGGTGTGTAACAGCACAGTCTCTACTTCAATAATCCTTTGGATAAAGCCTTTATAATTTATGTAAAGTATATCGTATTTATTCTTTTTCGTAAAGAAGTCTGGATGGAAGCACTGCTTACCACAGTATAATATATAGAAGAAAAAGTTTTTGCAGAAAAGAATCAGGATTCTGTAAAAACTTTTTTTTTACGCAGAAACAACCTTGCAATTTGTGATGAATACGCTATAATAAAAAACGTAATGAACCAAGATTGGTTAGACCAATATAAAGGAGTTGAATATTTGAAAAATAAAAAAGAACGAGACTGGAAGTTTATCATCGGTATGATTGTTCTGCTCGCCATTTTTGCTGTAATGGGAGGTGCTTTCTGGAATATGGTAGGAAAGCAGGCACAGATGGTCAGGGAGGAAGAGCAGAAAGAGGAAGCAAATGCTATTTCTGCAATCTATATCGAGACAGGAGAATTTCTGAAGACCGGAGTTTTTGTGGATCTGAACAATGGAACTATTTTCAGCGCAGACATACCGGCAGAGGGCATTTATAATAAAAAAGGAAAATTAATTTCCGATGATGTATTGGAAAATGGGGATAAAGTAAAGATATACGGCGATGGGATCATGCTGGAATCTTTCCCGGGACAGTATCCGGGCGTGACAAAGATCCAGAGAACCGGTCGAGCATCTCTCGAGGAAACTCAGGAGTACGAAGATCAGGTAACTGGAATGATGAAGCCTGTAGCCGTTCAGTAAGGATTAGAGGAGACTGAAAATGAAATACGTAAGACAATTCTGGATTATTTTACTGATATCCGCAATGGGAGAGGCATTACATGTTCTGATCCCGCTTCCTGTACCTGCAAGTGTGTATGGACTGGTGATCATGCTGATCGCACTGGGAACACACATTATCAGGCTGGAACAGGTCAAAGAAGCAGCTGAATTTCTCATAGAGATCATGCCGGTTATGTTTATTCCGGCAGGTGTCGGATTACTGACAGCCTGGGGCATACTGAAACCGGTATGTGTGCCGATCATTCTGATCACAGTGATCACCACAGTTGTGGTAATGATTGTGACAGGTCGTGTCACACAGGCAGTTATTCGTATGGACAGAAAGAAAGGACAGAAAAGATCATGACACAATTTATGAGTAATTCCCTGTTTTTTGGCGCAGCGATCAGCCTGATCGCATATGAGGCAGGACTTCTTTTGAAAAGAAAATTTAAGATGGCAATTTTTAATCCGCTTCTGATCGCGATCATTGCAGTAATAGCGGTGCTTTGTTTACTGCATATTGATTATGACACCTATAATCAGAGCGGTCAGTATATCAGCTACCTGCTCACACCTGCAACGGTCTGCCTGGCAGTTCCGCTGTATCAGCAGATGGAACTTCTGAAAAAGAATCTGAAAGCTGTAATCATTGGAATTGTTTCCGGTGTGCTTGCCAGTCTGGTCAGTGTGCTGATCCTTGCAAAGCTGTTCAGCCTGAGTCATGAACAGTATGTAACACTTCTTCCGAAGTCTATTACAACTGCCATCGGAATGGGCGTTTCTGAAGAACTTGGAGGCATTGTGACTATTACGGTTGCAGTTATTATTATTACCGGTGTTCTTGGAAATATGATCGCAGAGACTGTGATCAAACTTGCGCGTATTGAAGAACCAATCGCTAAGGGCCTGGCACTTGGAACCTCTGCCCATGCTATCGGTACTGCAAAGGCAATGGAGCTGGGTGAAATAGAAGGTGCCATGAGCAGTCTTGCAATCGCAGTTGCCGGTCTTCTGACTGTTGTAGGTGCGTCTGTGTTTGCACAGTTTATGTAAGAGCAGTAGTGATTGCCTGATAAATTGTTTTTGGCAATATCGAATATGTCTGTTGACTTTAACATTATTTATACAAGAGAACTGTTGTGTCAGATGAGCAGAGGCGCTGACATAACAGTTCTTTTTTATTAAAAAACAAATGTTCGATAAACCTCTTCCATTTTTTATAAGAGTGTGGTATTATAAAACACAGAAACGAATGTATGTTCTGAAAATGTGTTCGAAAGAAATGGGAGGGCTTATTATGGCAAATGCAGCAGGTACCGCACAGAAAATGAGAAGAAGAAAAGAGAATCATAAGTTTTCCAGAATGATGGCAGTTATTCTGGGTCTGATCGTTACTGTTGAGGTGATGATCGCGGGCGGCATGATCTTCAATATTGATTTTCATTCCGCTGATATGATTGCGGTAATTATGGGATTTATCGTGTTATATTCCGGAGTTGTGGCGGTTCTGACAGATAACTGATTATAGAAATTTCATAAATTACTGCAAACAATCCAGTCCATCATAGAGTGAAGTTCTGCGTCAGATATCTTTACTGTATGTCAGTATGCCTGCAGATATATTCCTTGTTCTTCGTACTCTGCTGAGCTGTCCTGATTGCATTGTTTTATGGAACGGCTATAAGGTATGGGGACATGCAAAAAACAGATATTAGACAAAAACAGCGGCAGATGATATGATTAACAGTAAATAATGAGAGAAAAATAACGGGAGAAGGTGCGAAGAGAACGTTATGACTGTAAAATCAAGTCTTTTGGAAATGCTGGAGAAGAATAAAGGAGAAGTGCTTTCCGGTGAGAGCATTGCCGGTGAGTTGGGATGTACCAGGGCAGCAGTGTGAAGGCAGTAAAGTCGCTCCGGGAAGAAGGGTATCATATAGAAGCAGGACCGAATAAAGGATATATGCTTGCGAAGGATACGAACCGTCTGTCGCAGGAAGGAATCCGCCTATTTCTGGATGATCCGAAGGTTAAGATAGATATTTATGATGAACTGGAATCTACGAACCAGACTGCCAAGAAAGAAGCTATGATGGGAGAGGCCGGACATGGGGCATTTGTCATTGCCAGGAGCCAGACTGCAGGCAGGGGGCGCAGAGGCCGGGAATTCTATTCTCCTGCAGATACAGGTCTTTACATGAGTGTGATCCTGAAGCCACAGGGAACCATACATGACAGTCTGCTGATCACAACTGCGGCAGCAGTGGCAGTCTACAGAGCAGTTGCTCAGATCTGTGGAATCCAGCTTGATATTAAATGGGTTAATGATCTGTTTTATAAAGGAAAGAAAGTCTGTGGAATACTCACAGAGGCTGTCACAGATTTTGAGAGTGGAAATATTGAGTTTGTGGTAGTTGGCATGGGATTGAACCTCTATCTGGACCAGGAGAACATGCCTGCGGAATTAAGAAATATAGCGGGAGCTCTTTATGAGACAAAAGAAGATGCAGAACAGACAGACCGTAATAAACTGACTGCAACGATCGTGAACGAGCTGCGAAAAGAAACAGCAGATCTGAAACTGTCTCCGGATTATGTGACACATAATATGATCCCGGGACATCAGATCACAATTACAGACGGAAACTCTTCCAGACAGGCATTTGCATTGGAGATATGCAGGGACGGACGGCTGAAAGTACGGGAAGAAGATGGACAGGAGACAATATTGTCCTTTGGAGAAGTTTCGGTATCCATGTGAGGATAATGAGAATGGGATTGTTACATGAAGGTAGATTCCTTGATGTGACAATCCCATTTTGTGTCATGATTCAGAATTTGTTGTTTGTGATGAAGCATCCTCCTGAGACACTCCGGCAGCAGAATCTTTTTTCAGAGATACCGGGCTTTTGTTGTTTGCGGTATTCGTGACATCGATATCTGTACAGCAATCAGGATTTACTGTGTCTGTGGTATTTTTAACCGCGTCAGTTTCCATATTCGGAACATTCTGCTGATACGGACGATAAGGTGTCCAGTAATGTTCTTCTTCAGTAAAGCCGTCAGGCTGTTCTTCATCCAGTGCATCTTTCTTGCGGGTGAGAATATAAATCCCTGCAAAAATGATAGCAGCTGCAATCACAAGCTGCGGCAGATGATATGTGAATCTGCCGATAACATCAGCCAGATATCCGGGTAAGATCATATAGAGGAAATCTACCAGAGTGTTCCACAGAATAGAAGCACCAAGGAAAATCAGCAGAATCGCAGTTATCTTTCCGTGATGTTTGAGCAGAGAACTGATGTCTCCTGCCAGTTCATCCATATGAAGGACATAGGAATCTTCTATGGAGTAAAATTCTTCCTCAGAAAGAGACTTCAGATTGTGCACATTAAAGAAACTGTAGAACCATATGATCGGAATCAAGAACACAAGCCAGTCCATTCCGGTACATGCTCCGATGGCAAAGACACCCCAGAATAAGAACATAATACTGATTCCCTGTTTTTTGAACCCCATGTACATTTCTCCTGCACCTGGGATCAGGGAGAAGATAAAAAGCCAGAATCCACGTTTTTTGTTTTTGCATACTTTTATTTGCCTCCATTCATTAATTTGCTGGAAAAATCACTGATATATTTTATAAAAGAACCGGTGCCATCACCAATGTTCTGTCCGAGTTCTCTGGTGAACTGGTAGAGTCTGCCATTCTCATGTTCGGGCAATATTCTGTCTGTCTGAGAGGAAGTATCCTGATGTAAGGAGGTGAAATCCAGGTTCGGGATACTGAATAAAAGCAGCAGGGCAACCATCACACCTGCAGCAGTCTGAAGACTGTAATGGAGCAGCTGGATTTTGCGGGATGCTTGATTTGCTGCCCGGGCAAGCTGCACTTCACCGGAGCCTGCTTTGTCCAGAATCTGTTCCATCAGATAGGAGGGAGCAGTATCCGTACTGTTGTTTTCCTGTTCTATCATCTGATTCAGACAGAAATCGCAGTGATCAAGATGTGACAGAAACTCAATGACTTCCTGTGTGTTCATATTTCCGTTGTCAAATTCTATTAAATCCTTCTTATTAATATGCATCTAATCACCCCTTTCAAGCATTTTTTTCAGCATTGCCCTTGCTCGATAGAGCTGTGTCTGAACTGTTTTCGGATTTTTTCCTGTCTGCTGTGCAATCTCAGGTACTGATAATTCTTTGCAGAAATGTGCGTAAGCGACTTCTTTGTAAGGACTTTTCAACTGCATACACAATGCTTCTACGTGAGTATTGGATGCAGTTTTCATATATTCATCTTCGGGAGAGGATTGCCTGTCCGGAATCTGGGAAAAGTAGGTGTCTTCTGTTGGAATACTTCGCCGCCCGGCTGCTTTCAGATAATCCAGACACTTTCGGACAGCGATCTTACTTAACCAGGCTTTCTCATAATTACCATCAAAGCGGGAAAGGTTCTTATAGGCAGACAGAAAGACTTCCTGAGTGAGATCTTCGGCATCAAATGGATTACCGACAGATTTCAGGCAGATCGAATATATTAAGTTCTGGTATTGCTTAATCAGATATTCCAGATATTGCTTTTCTGTGATCATTACTGTCTCCTTTTTCCTGTTCATTTAATTATAACGCAGGAGGTGGGGGAATGGATTCAGATATTGGAAATTTTGAGAAAAAAGGGACGCGCAGAAAAATAGTTTGTTTTGTGTGCATTTGCAGGATACTTAGATATTCTTAGC
>ENA-OQAY01000025-OQAY01000025.1-human-gut-metagenome-genome-assembly--contig:-NODE-25-length-31244-cov-0.976219_pt1 | contig 31244 bp, 51 predicted proteins | sample MGYA00242740_ERZ504537 | MGnify/ENA primary metagenome ERZ504537 (study PRJEB26092, sample SAMD00036272) | human gut metagenome | host: Homo sapiens | study: EMG produced TPA metagenomics assembly of... | reverse complement strand
TGTCGGTGGCTACGGCATGGCTTGGTGCAATTGCATACAGTTTTCAGATTTATTTTGATTTTTCGGGGTATTCGGATATGGCGATCGGACTGGGCAGAATGTTTGGATTTTATTTTCTGGAAAACTTCAATTTCCCGTATATGTCAAAGACAATTACGGAATTCTGGAGACGCTGGCATATTTCCCTGAGTTCCTGGTTCCGCGAGTATGTATACATTCCGCTTGGGGGAAACCGTAAGGGTCTGGTACGGCAGCTGTTTAATATTATGGTTGTATGGATGCTGACCGGTCTGTGGCACGGGGCAAACTGGAATTTTGTACTCTGGGGTGTGTATTATGGTGTGCTTCTGATGATTGAAAAGTTGTTCCTGCTTAAATGGCTGGATAAACTTCCAAATTGGATCGGGCATATCTACAGCATGTTTCTCGTGGTTATTGGATGGACAATTTTTGCACAGACGGATATTCACCAGCTGGGAGAATATTTAAAGACAATGTTTGGAATCGGACATGTGGCAGTTGCGGATTCTGATTTCTTATATTTCCTTGGAAGTAATGCGGTACTTCTGGTGGCATTGATCGCGGCATCTATTGATTACCGTGTCTGGATGCGCAGATTAAAGCAGGGAAAGGATGCTACCGTTTACGATGCGATTGCAACGTCGAAGGGATGGACTATAGCAAAGCCGGTTCTCATGGTTGTGTTTTTACTGGTGTCCTTTGCGTTTCTGGTAGGGGACAGTTACAATCCGTTTTTATATTTCCGTTTTTAGGAGGCATAGATCATTGAAAAAAATCAGAGTGACAATGATTGTCATTTTTGTTGCGTTTCTTGCGCTGGTATCCGGTGAAAGCCTGCTGATGAAAGATCGTGAGTTCTCACCGAATGAAAACAGATATCTGGCAGAACCGCCCAGACTGACGGTTGACAATATATTGAGTGGAAAATTTCAGGATAGTCTTGAAAATTATCTCAGGGATCAGATCTGTTTCCGCGATGGATGGATCACGGTAAAAACCGGAATTCAGAAAGCCTGCAAAGACACAGATATCGGAGGGGCTTATGTGGGAAAAGACGGCTATGATTTTGAAAAAATCACACCGGAAGATGTGGATGAAAAACAGATTGCCCGCAATGTGAAAGCGGTGCAGAATTTTTTCGCAAAAGCTTCTGAAAATGTAGAAAAGGACCGGATATCTTTTCTGCTTGTCCCGTCATCCGGGCTGGTAATGGCCGATAAACTTCCGGCACATGCACGGCTGTTTGATCAGGCAAAGTGTATTGACCAAATTGAAAAACAGATGAAGGACTGTCGTGTGACAGATGTGAGGGAAAAACTACTTTCCCATAATGAGGATTATATCTATTACAAAACGGATCATCACTGGACGAGTGAGGGCGCTTACCTTGCCTATGAAACATGGTGTGACAGTACCGGGATGGAGAGCACGCCGCTGGCTGATCTGAAAAAACAGGTTGCGACCAAAAAATTCCGTGGAAGCCTGTATTCCAAAATACTGGATGCGGATTCGGCATATGACAGTATCTGGACGTATGGAGATACGAAGCAGAAGGCATACGGAAGTGACTGCAGTCTGACAATTGATGAAAAGAAACAGACGGACAGCTGTTACGATACAGCGCAGCTGAGTCAAAAGGATAAATATAAATACTTTTTCGGAGATAATTACGGAACGGTACAGATTGTATCAGACCATGCCAGACATCAGGATCGCAATCTGCTCGTCATCAAGGATTCGTTTGCAAACACCTTTGTGCCGTTTGCAACAGAAACTATGGACAGATTACCATGATTGACTTACGGTATTATAATGGAAATGTAGAGGAATATATGAAAGAACATCAGATTACAGATGTACTCGTTCTCTATAATATTACAAATTTTATTTCAGACCGGAATCTGTATAAACTGGTCGGAAGAATTTAAAATGGAAAAGAGGTAAGATAAATGGTTTATAAGAGAGTAAGTAAAATAATCTTTGCTGCCATACTTGCCGTAACGGTGTTTTCGGGTTGCGGGAACAGGCAGGAAGAGAAAATAGATAAGACAGAAACAGAGACCACAACACAGAAAAGCACACAGGATGTTACGCAGGAAGCGGAAGAGGAAACAAAATATCCGTCCATCACTTCGGATGGAAAAATAAAAGATTACAAAAGTGTTGTGACAGTGGATGATACCGCATATGAGTTATACACCTATCTGGACAAAACAGCAGACAATTATGCAAAGAGTGTAAATAAGGTAGCAGATACCCTGACCGGGAAATCGGATGTGTATGATCTTGTCATTCCACTCAGTTCGGGAATTACATTTCCGGATAATCTGAAGGATGAAATCACATCTTCCGACCAGCATGATGCCATGCAGAAGATTCAGGCAAAAATGGACAAACATGTAAAAAACGTGGATGTATATGACGTGCTTATGCAGCATCGGACGGAGTATGAATATTTTCGGACGGATCATCATTGGACAACACTTGGTGCCTATTACGCATATACGGAATTCTGTAAAGCAAAAGGGATTACGCCGGAATCGCTGGATGCATATAGTAAAAAACAGGATTTTGACGGATTTCTGGGATCTTTTTATAATGATACTTCGGATGCAAAGCTGAAGGCGAATCCGGATACTGTGACAGCATATTACCCAAATGCTGAGAGCATATGCCATGTGACGGCATCGGATGGCAAAAAATATGACTGGCCGGTAATTTATGATGTTTCGAATTACAATGCGGGACTGAAATACAGCACGTTTATTGCAAGTGATAATCCATACACGGAAATTGAGAACAAGGATCTGTCGGATGGAAGTTCCTGCATTGTTGTAAAAGAATCGTTCGGAAATGCATTTATTCCATTTCTGGTTGATCATTATCAGACGGTGTATGTCGTGGATTACCGTTATTGGACAGGAAGTATCAGTAAACTCGCACAGGACAAGAAAGTGAATGATGTGCTGTTTTTGAATAATCTTTCCATGATTCGCAATAAAAGTCTGGTAGGAAAGTTATACAGAGTGCTATAATACATTACAGTAAATAATTCCGTACAGACGATACGAAAGGAGGGGAATCCGGTGGTTAAATATTACAGAACAGATGACCGAAAGATTCATGAAGAACCGACAATTCAGGATGGCGTATGGGTGCAGATGGTAAACCCCAGCGTCGCGGAGGGACAGATGGTCGCGGATGCTCTGGATATGGATGTTGAAGATGTGCTGGCCGCACTCGATGAAGAGGAGAGTTCCCGTATCGAACTACAGGATGGTTATACACTCATTCTGGTCGATATCCCGTCGATCGAGATCCGTCATGAAAAAGAATCGTATACGACCATACCGCTTGGTATTCTGATTACATCGGGTGAGATCGTTACAGTCTGTACGGAGGATACACCGGTTCTTCAGGCGTTTTTGAATAACCGTGTCCGGGAATTCAGCACGAAAAAAAAGCTTCGTTTTGTCTATCAGATCCTGTACCGGATTGCGGTGCTTTATCAGAGTGATCTTCGTATCATCGACAAGATGCGTACGGAGATCGAGGAACGTGTCGGGGATGATACGGAGGAAGTGGATCTGATTGCGCTGCATGAACTGGAATCGACACTGGTCTACTTTGCGACATCCCTTCGTGCCAACGGAGTAGTGCTTGACCGGCTGACAAGATACAAGCGGCTGGAGCAGTATCCGGAGGATAAGGAACTGCTCGGGGATGTAATCGTAGAGAACCAGCAGGCAATTGAGATGACAAGTATTTACCGTGACATCATAAACGGTACCAGGGAATTGCTGTCATCGGTCATCGATAATCGGATGAATTCCATCATGAAATCGCTGACAGTCATCACGCTGGTTATGGCGATTCCTACGGTTATTTCCGGAATTTACGGTATGAATGTCAACGAGCACTGGGTCCCGTTTGCCAATACTGCGCACGGATTTGCTATTATCATCGGAATTATGGTGATCATTTGTGTGATTATCCTGCTTCTTCTGCGAAAGAAGCGTATCCTCTAGCGGATTGAATTGCGGTATTGCAGCGGTGGGACATGAAAAGTATTTTTAAATGTCCGGATAAAATAGCTTACGTTTGGAAAGCCGCTCTGCAGTGCTGTCTCTGTGATGGAGAGACTTGTGGTTTCCAGCAGATGCTTTGCGTGGGATAACCGCAGGTACGTGATATACTGCGAGAGCGTAAGCTGGAAATGTTCCCGGAAATACCGGGAGATATATTTTTCGGACATATGGAAATGTCCGGCGAGATCGTGCAGAGAAATGCGAAAACAGTAATTTTGCTGAATATAAGATAACAACTCTTTCTGGAGACTGCTGGTGCTTTTGGTATGGCTGGGATAACAGATCCTGTTCTGCCATAAGAAGCACAAGTTTCAGGAGAAGAATGCGGGTGCCAAGCTGGTTTTGGTATCCGTTTTTTTTGGTTCGCAGCAATACGGTCAGAGTTGGCGTTGATGATCTGATCAAGCAGAACGGATGCCTTTGCTGCTGTGTCGTGATCCTCTGGAAGTTTACAGGGAAAGGAGAGAGTGTGGTTCCGCAGGGGAAAGAAAAGTTCCCGTTCCAAAGAATCATCCGACTGAAACGAAATAAATTCGAGAGGAAACAGGAGGGTGTAGTAGTCGACATCCCCGGCTGCCGATCCCATCAGATGAAGCTGCCCCGGAGCAACAAAATAGACCGAACCGTCCTCAGCAGTATATTCTTTCCCGTCAATCAGGAGGTTTAAAGGTCCTTTTTTTCGTGTAAATAACTTCAAGCTCATCGTGCCAGTGTACGGGAATCTGAAAAGCATGGAAAATATTGTGCATGTGATATTGTGTATAGGGGTAATTGTCTGTGCCGTGCGGACGGTTTTCCTTGAGTTCCGGATACATGAAGTCCCTCCTTCTGTCAGTTTCCTAAATTATAATGGAAAAGTAGAAATAATGCAATTATAAGGCGATAAAATGCAAGCATTTTTTGAAAAAAGGGCATAAAATGAATACGAAAGAAAGGAGATACCATAAATGGAACAGAGGAGAAAAAATTTAACGCAGCTTTTTATTCCCATTTGTCTGGAAACACTTTTGTATATGCTTTCGGGAATGGTTGATACCCTGATGCTTTCGTCTGTAAATGATCAGGCGGTAGGGGCGGTGGGAACTGCGAATACATATATAGGGATTTTTATTATTATGTTTTCTGTGATTTCCTCCGGAATGGTGGCCGTCATGACGCAGAATATCGGGGCGGGCAGGCCGGGGGGTGGCATATCAGGCCAGACAGCTTGGACTGGTATTTAATGCAGCGCTTGGCGTAATAATGTCTCTGTTCTTATCACTCGGTGCAGGGACCATTCTCTCTGGGGTCGGTGTGGCAGATGCGCTGATGCAGCCGGCGAAAACTTATCTGCAGATCGTGGGCGGATTTTGTATTTTAAATGCACTGATTCCCATCTGCTCGAGTTATCTTCGGGCATTTGGTTTTTCGAAGGAACCGTTGTATGCATCCATTATCGGTAATGTTATTAATTTTTGCCTGAATGCATTTTTCCTGTTTGTACTGCACAAAGGGGTAGCGGGTGTTGCTACCGCCACGGTGATCTCACGCATCATCAATCTGGTGATTGTTGTACTGCTTGGTGCTGTTTTGGTGAAAGCAAAACAGCATCCGGAGAGAGAGAGCAACCGGGCAGTGATGGGACAGATCATCCGTATCGGGCTTCCGTCCGCATGCGAGACGGCGATCTATAACGTTTCCATGACGCTGGTGATCCGTTTCCTGAATCAGATGGATGCACAGGGGCTTAATGTGACAGCGCGTTCCTACACAATGCAGATCACAAATTTTCCTATTGTGTAGGTGCGGCACTTGCACAGGCAAATGCAATTATGACGGGATGGCATATCGGTGCGAAAGAGTATGATGCGTGTGACCGTGGAACGAAAAAAGCAGCGGTGATCGGAGTGATTGTTGCAGTTATTCTGGAGACGGTGTTTACGCTTTGTTCCGGCTGGATTATGCAGCTGTTTTCCAAAGATCCGCAGATGGTGTCGCTTGTCGGTAAACTTCTGGCAATTGACATCGTACTTGAGATAGGCCGTGTAACCAATCTGGTGTACGGACAGGCATTAAAGACAAGTGGGGATGCCGTATTCCCGGTAGTGATGGGTGCCTGCTTTATGATTTTGTGTTCAGTTGGGGGAACGTATCTGTTTGGAATCCGTCTGGGCCTTCTGGCCGTGGGCGCATACATCGGTATGACTGGTGATGAATGCGTCCGTGCCGTTGGCATGTACCTTCGCTGGAAGAGCGGAAAGTGGAAAGAAAAGGGATTGGTTAAATCCCGGTAGCTTCGTAGCGCCCACTGGCACCACATGGAAGAACCAGTCCGTTGGAGGAAACCGGAAGACCGATCTCGCTGGCGGTGACTGTACCATTGGCGGTGCCAAGCACCGTGCTTATCATATAGGAAAGAACTGCCGGCTGCAGACCGGTGGTATATGAGTTAATCAGGAAGAAGAGCGGATTGTCCGTTAAAATCTGGCTGCAGAGCTGGATGAGCGGATAAACGCTCTCTTCTATTTTCCAGATTTCCCCTTTTGGTCCGCGACCGTAAGACGGCGGGTCCATGATAATGGCATCATAATGGTTCCCACGACGGATTTCCCGCTCTACAAATTTGACACAGTCATCGACCAGCCACCGGATCGGGGCATCTTTCAGACCGGAAGAAATTGCATTTTCTTTTGCCCAGGTGACCATGCCTTTGGATGCATCTACATGGGTTACGCTTGCACCTGCCGCAGCGGCCGCAAGTGTTGCCCCACCGGTATAGGCGAAAAGATTAAGAACCTTAACCTGGCGTCCTTTGGAAACGGCGTCTGCAATGAGCTGGGAAAACCAGTTCCAGTTGGCAGCCTGTTCCGGAAATAATCCAGTATGTTTAAAACTGAAAGGTTTTAAATGAAACGTTAACTTCTTATTAATAGGCAGGGAATATTGAATGGTCCATTCTTTTGGAAGCTGGAAAAATTCCCATTCTCCACCTCCTTTGGAACTGCGGTGGTAGTGGCCGTTCATTTTGCGCCATCCTTTTTCTTTTTTCGGAGTATCCCAGATTACCTGGGGATCTGGGCGGACGAGAAGATAATCTCCCCAGCGTTCGAGCTTTTCACCTTTTGAACAATCGATCACTTCATAGTCATTCCATTGATCTGCTAACCACATATATCATATCCTCCTGATTTCCATCTGTATAAAACAGTAACATTATATGAAAAATAGAAAAAATAATCAATCATTAAATTTTGGGGCGAAAAAACGTAAAAGAAAAAATAAAAAAAGTTCTTGCTTTTTTGAATAAGACCATGTATAATATCAATTGCTGTGGCATGATAGCTGTGAAGCGCGAGGTTGCTGCTTATAAATTAGCAGGTTTTCCGTGGAGCGAATGTCAAGTTAGGAAACTGACGACAAGTCACTGTACAAACAATATGGTCTATCAAAGATAGAAACAACGTGTGAAAAAATGCGAATCGCCTGACAATGGGGCGATACATCAGAGATGTACCGCAGGACACACACGGAGAAGTGTACAGTCACCGCTTGTCGTACTATTTACAAAGTGCGAAAAGGAGGCGACTTTTTTTATGGCAAGTCAAGTAATGAGAATCACTCTCAAGGCTTATGATCACGAATTAGTTGATTCATCAGCAAAGAAAATCATCGAGACTGTAAAGAAGAACGGATCACAGGTGAGCGGACCGGTACCTCTTCCTACTAAGAAGGAAGTAGTTACAATTCTTAGAGCTACTCACAAGTACAAAGATTCCCGTGAACAGTTCGAGCAGAGAACTCATAAGAGACTGATTGATATCGTTACACCAACTCAGAAGACTGTTGATGCTTTATCACGTCTTGAGATGCCAGCAGGTGTTTACATCGATATTAAAATGAAACAGAAATAATAACTGTTTCGACAAATTATTTCGTAAGTCCTGATTAGTTATTTCATATAGATATGGCTGCTCTAGGATGAACGGTTCCGCTACTCCACTGCAGATCAGCAGGTGGGCAAGAGGCGTTCCGCTGTAGAAAACAGGAGGTTAAACAATGAAGAAAGCGATTTTAGCAACAAAAGTCGGAATGACACAGATCTTCAATGCAGACGGCGTATTAGTGCCGGTTACTGTATTACAGGCTGGTCCTTGTGTTGTTACTCAGATTAAGACAGTAGACAACGATGGATACAGTGCAGTTCAGGTTGGATTTGTTGACAAGAAAGAAAAGACTGTTAACAAAGATGCCAACGGAAAGAAAGAAATTCGCAACAGACATGGCGTAAACAAGGCTCAGATGGGTCACTTCGCTAAAGCTGGTGTATCTGGTAAGAGATTCGTTCGCGAGTTCAAGTTTGAGAACGCAGACGAGTATAAGTTAGCAGATGAAATCAAAGCTGACATCTTCGCAGAAGGTGACAAGGTTGATGTTACTGCTATTTCAAAAGGTAAAGGTTTCCAGGGTGCTATTAAGAGATTAGGTCAGCACAGAGGACCGATGGCTCATGGTTCTAAGTTCCATCGTCATCAGGGTTCTAACGGTGCATGTTCTTCTCCGAGCCGTGTATTCAAGGGAAAAGGAATGCCTGGACACATGGGTAGCATAAAAGTTACAACTCAGAATCTTGAAGTTGTAAGAGTTGACGCAGAGAACAACTTACTGCTGATCAAGGGTGCTGTCCCAGGAGCAAAGAAAGCTCTCATCACAGTAAAAGAGACCACAAAGTCTGGTAAATAGTGCAAAGTAAGAAAGGAGGAACTTTACGATGGCTAAAGTAGCTGTTTATAATATGGAAGGTAAAGAAGTTGATTCTATCGAATTAAACGATTCCATTTTCGGCGTAGAAATTAATGAGCATTTAGTTCATATGGCTGTGCTTCAGCAGCTTGCAAATAATCGTCAGGGAACACAGAAGGCTAAGACACGTTCTGAAGTTCGCGGTGGCGGAAGAAAACCATGGAGACAGAAGGGAACCGGTCATGCAAGACAGGGATCTACACGTTCTCCACAGTGGACAGGCGGCGGAGTTGTATTCGCTCCGGTACCAAGAGATTACTCATTCAAGCTCAACAAGAAAGAGAAGAGAGCTGCATTAAAGTCTGTTCTGACTTCTAAGGTAGCAGAGAACAAGTTCGTAGTTGTTGATGAGCTGAAATTAGATGAAATTAAGACAAAGAAGTTCGTACAGGTTATGGACAATCTGAAAGTTGAGAAGGCACTTGTTGTATTAAACGACATGGACACAAACGTGATCGCATCTGCAGCAAATATTCCAACTGTTAAGACTGCTCAGACAAACGAGCTGAATGTATTTGATGCATTAAAGTATGACAAGGTAGTTGTTACAAAGGCTGCTCTTGCAACAATCGAGGAGGTGTATGCATAATGGCAAACGTACAGTATTATGATGTAATCCTCAAACCAGTAGTAACTGAGAAGAGTATGAATGCAATGGCTGAGAAGAAATATACATTTCTTGTTCATCCGGATGCAAATAAAACTATGATCAAGGAAGCCGTAGAGAGAATGTTCGAGGGAACAAAGGTTGCCAAGGTCAACACAATGAATTGTGAAGGCAAGAACAGAAGACGTGGAATGGTAACAGGAAAGACTGCTAAGACAAAGAAAGCAATCGTTCAGTTAACAGAGGACAGCAAGGATATCGAGATCTTCGCTGGATTATAATTCTACAAGGAGCACTTGCATAAGAGTTGCTTCGCAAGCAAGTGCGTAATAGCGATATATCGAAGATATACCGCACGTAATGCTTCAGAGAAGCATTACAGGCTATGTGTCAGAGATGACACGATAATGAAAACATCGAAAGGAGAAAAACAATGGGAATTAAGACATATAACCCATATACACCTTCCAGAAGAAATATGACTGGTTCTGATTTCTCTGAGATCACTAAGACAACTCCTGAGAAATCCCTTACAACTTCTTTAAAGAAGAACGCTGGTCGTAACAATCAGGGTAAAATCACAGTTAGACACCAGGGTGGTGGAAACAGAAGAAAATACAGAATTATCGACTTTAAGAGAAGAAAAGATGGTATTCCGGCAACCGTAATCGGTGTTGAATACGATCCGAACAGAACAGCAAATATCGCACTGATCTGCTATGCAGATGGTGAGAAAGCATATATCCTTGCTCCTGCAGGATTAACCGACGGTATGAAGGTTATGAACGGACCAGAAGCAGAGGTAAGAGTTGGAAACTGTTTACCACTTGAGAATATTCCGGTTGGTACACAGATCCATAACATCGAGTTACTGCCAGGTAAGGGCGGACAGTTAGTACGTTCTGCCGGACTCAGCGCACAGCTGATGGCTAAGGAAGGAAAGTATGCAACACTTCGTCTTCCTTCAGGCGAGATGAGAATGGTTCCAATTCAGTGTAGAGCAACAATCGGTGTTATCGGAAACGGTGACCACAACCTCGTAAATATTGGTAAGGCTGGACGTAAGCGTCACATGGGTATCCGCCCAACAGTTCGTGGTTCTGTTATGAACCCTAATGACCATCCACACGGTGGTGGTGAAGGTAAGGCTCCGGTAGGTCGTCCAGGACCATGTACTCCATGGGGCAAGCCTGCACTTGGTTTAAAGACCAGAAAGAAGAACAAGCAGTCTAACAAGCTTATCGTAAGAAGAAGAGACGGTAGAGCTATCAAATAATTAGGAGGTTTATGAAATGGCACGTTCACTTAAAAAAGGACCATTTGCTGATGAGAGCTTACTCAAAAAAGTAGATGCTATGAACGCTTCCGGAGACAAGTCCGTAATTAAGACCTGGTCCCGTCGTTCTACTATTTTCCCATCTTTCGTTGGACACACAATCGCTGTTCATGACGGAAGAAAGCATGTTCCGGTATATGTTACAGAGGACATGGTTGGACATAAGCTCGGTGAGTTCGTTGCAACAAGAACTTACAGAGGACATGGAAAAGACGAAAAGAAATCAGGCGTGAGATAAAATAATATTTAGTGGAAGGAGGTTTCATCCATGGCAAAAGGACATAGATCCCAGATCAAGAGAGAGAGAAACGAAGTAAAGGACACAAGACCTTCAGCTAAGTTATCTTATGCTAGAGTGTCAGTACAGAAGGCTTGCTTCGTATTAGATGCAATTCGTGGTAAGGATGTTGCGACTGCACTTGCAATCGTATCCTACAACCCAAGATACGCTTCAAGCGTTGTAGAGAAGTTATTAAAGTCAGCAATCGCTAACGCTGAGAACAATAACGGAATGAAGGCAGAAAACCTTTATGTAGCAGAGTGCTACGCAAATAAGGGACCAACAATGAAGAGAATTCATCCTCGTGCACAGGGTAGAGCTTATAGAATCGAAAAGAGAATGAGCCACATTACAATCGTGCTCGATGAAAGATAGGAGGCAATCATGGGACAGAAGGTTAATCCTCATGGATTAAGAGTCGGCGTTATCAAAGATTGGGATTCTAAATGGTATGCAGATGGAGATTTCGCTGATTACTTAGTAGAAGATTACAATATCAGAACATTTCTGAAGAAAAAATTATACGCAGCTGGTGTTTCTAAGATTGAGATCGAAAGAGCATCAGATCGTGTGAAGGTTATCATTTACACAGCTAAGCCAGGTGTTGTAATTGGTAAGGGCGGCGCTGAGATCGAAAAGATCAAGGCAGAAGTTCAGAAACTTACAGATAAGAAGTTAGTTGTAGATATCAAAGAAGTAAAGAGACCAGATCGTGACGCTCAGTTAGTAGCTGAGAACATCGCTTTACAGCTTGAGAACCGTGTTTCTTTCCGTAGAGCAATGAAGTCCTGCATGGGTCGTGCAATGAAGACCGGTGCAAAGGGAATTAAGACTTCCTGCTCAGGACGTCTTGGTGGAGCTGATATGGCCCGTACAGAGTTCTACTCTGAAGGAACGATTCCGCTTCAGACACTTCGTGCAGATATCGATTATGGATTCGCAGAGGCAGATACCACTTACGGTAAAGTAGGCGTTAAGGTTTGGATCTACCGTGGCGAAGTGCTTCCTACAAAGGCTAATAAGGAAGGAGGAGCTCAGTAATTATGTTAATGCCAAAGAGAGTAAAACATCGTAAACAGTTCCGTGGTTCCATGGCTGGTAAAGCAACCAGAGGAAACAAGATCACATACGGTGAGTATGGTATCGTATCATTAGAGCCTTGCTGGATTAAGGCAAATCAGATCGAGGCAGCCCGTGTTGCTATGACAAGATATATCAAGCGTGGTGGTAAAGTCTGGATCAAGATCTTCCCAGAGAAGCCTGTAACTCATAAGCCTATGGGTGTTCGAATGGGTAAAGGAAAGGGTGCCCTTGAGTATTGGGTAGCTGTAGTTAAACCAGGTAGAGTATTATTTGAAATCTCCGGTGTTCCGGAAGACGTAGCGAAAGAAGCTTTACGTCTTGCTACACATAAATTACCTTGCAAATGTAAAGTAGTTTCACGTGCAGATTTAGAAGGCGGTGAGTCAAATGAAAACTAGTGCATATTTAGAAGAATTAAAGTCACTTACTGTTGCAGATTTACAGTCACAGTTAGTTGATGCAAAAAAGGAACTTTTCAATTTGAGATTCCAGAATGCAACCAATCAGTTAGATAATACAGCCAGAATTAAAGAAGTTCGCAAGAATATTGCTAGAATTCAGACTGTTATCACCGAGAAAGCTAGCGTTGCTGAATAAATCCAATTCTCAGAAAGGAGACTTCGGTCGTGGAAGAAAGAAATCTTAGAAAAACACGTGTAGGTGTTGTTGTAAGCGATAAGATGGATAAGACAATCGTTGTAGCTGTAAAGAACAACGAGAGACATCCACTGTACAACAAGATCGTTAAAAAGACTTATAAGTTAAAGGCTCATGACGAGAACAACGATGCTAAGATCGGCGATACCGTCAGAGTTATGGAAACAAGACCATTATCTAAAGATAAGAGATGGAGACTTGTAGAAATCATGGAAAGAGCAAAATAATAAAAGGAGGCTACAAGCATGGTACAGCAGGAAAGCAGACTCAAAGTTGCGGACAATACTGGCGCAAAAGAGTTACTTGTTATCCGCGTAATGGGTGGATCTACCAGAAGATATGCGAACATCGGCGATGTGATCGTTGCTACTGTTAAAGATGCAACACCAGGCGGTGTTGTTAAAAAGGGCGATGTTGTAAAAGCCGTAGTTGTTCGTTCAGTAAAGGGTGCCCGTCGTAAAGATGGTTCCTATATTAAGTTTGATGAGAACGCAGCAGTTATTATCAAGGACGACAAAACTCCGAGAGGAACTCGTATCTTTGGACCAGTAGCTCGTGAGCTTCGTGAGAAACAGTTCATGAAAATTGTTTCTCTGGCTCCAGAAGTATTATAGGAGGAACGAAGATGGCAAGTATGAAGATCAAAAAAGGCGATATGGTAAAAGTTATCGCTGGCAGAGATAAAGACAAAGAGGGCAAGGTTATTGCCGTAAATAAAAAAGACAACACACTCCTCGTTGAAGGCGTTAACATGGTTACCAAGCATGCAAAGCCAAGCATGGCAAACCAGCAGGGCGGAATCCTTCATCAGGAAGGACCTATTGATGCATCTAACGTAATGTTCCTTCACAAAGGAAAAGCTACCCGTGTAGGTTTCAAGATGGACGGAGACAAGAAAGTACGTTATGCGAAATCAACAGGCGATGTTATCGATTAATTGAAGAGAGGAGGACAAAACATTGAGTAGACTTAAAGAGCAGTACGAAAATGAGATCAAAGACGCAATGATCAAAAAGTTCGGATACAAGAATACAATGGAGGTTCCAAAGCTTGACAAGATCGTAGTTAACATGGGTGTTGGTGAGGCTAAGGAGAACGCAAAGCTTCTTGAGGCAGCTGTAAAGGACATGGAGGCTATTTACCGGTCAAGAGGCTGTTACAACAAAGGCTAAGAATGCGATCGCAAACTTCAAGATCAGAGAGAACATGCCAATCGGATGTAAGGTTACCTTACGTGGCGAGAAGATGTATGAGTTCGCTGATCGTCTGATCAACTTAGCATTACCTCGTGTACGTGACTTCCGTGGCGTTAATCCGAACGCATTTGATGGTCGTGGAAACTACGCACTTGGTATCAAAGAGCAGATTATCTTCCCAGAGATCGAGTACGATAAGGTAGATAAGGTTCGTGGTATGGATATCATCTTCGTTACAACTGCAAAGACAGATGAAGAGGCACGTGAGTTATTAACTCTGTTCAACATGCCATTTGCTAAATAATCAGGAGGGAATTTTTAATGGCTAAGACAAGTATGAAAATTAAACAGCAGCGTAAACCAAAATTCTCTACCAGAGAATATACACGTTGCAGAATTTGTGGACGTCCACATTCAGTTTTAAGAAAATACGGAATCTGTAGAGTATGTTTCCGTGAGTTAGCATATAAAGGTCAGATTCCAGGCGTTAAGAAGGCATCCTGGTAAACCTTTAAGAGAAAAGTTGTAGTCCAAAAGGAGGAAAAATGTCATGATGATGACAAGTGATCCAATTGCAGATATGCTTACAAGAATCCGTAATGCAAATACTGCAAAACATGATACAGTAGATATTCCAGCTTCTAAGATCAAAGTTGCTATCGCTGGCATCCTTGTTGATGAAGGTTTCATCGAGAAGTATGACATCATCGAGGATGGTAACTTCAAGACAATCCGTGTCACATTGAAGTATGGCGCTGATAAGAATGAGAAGATCATTACAGGAATTAAGAGAATTTCCAAGCCAGGTTTACGTGTATACGCTGGCAAGGATGAAATCCCGAGTGTACTTGGTGGATTAGGAATCGCAATCCTTTCTACGAACCAGGGAATCGTTACCGACAAGGAAGCAAGAAAGCTTCAGGTTGGTGGCGAAGTATTAGCATTTGTATGGTAGTCAAAACCAGATAGAAACTATTAACATCCAATAAATACAGGAGGTACGGGCATGTCACGTATAGGAAGAATGCCAATCGCAATTCCAGCTGGAGTAACAGTTGAGATCGCAGAAAATAATCATGTGACTGTAAAAGGTCCAAAGGGTACTTTGGAGAGAACTCTTCCATCAGAGATGGATATTAAGGTTGAGGGCTCTGAAGTCGTAGTTACAAGACCAAACGATTTAAAGAAAATGAAATCCTTACACGGATTAACAAGAACACTGATAAACAACATGGTTGTTGGTGTAACTGATGGTTACACCAAGACCCTTGAGGTAAACGGTGTAGGTTATAGAGCACAGAAGTCCGGAAAGAAGTTAACACTTCACCTTGGATATTCTCATCCGGTTGAGATGGAAGATCCGGAAGGACTTGAGGCAGTTGTTGAAGATAACAAGATTATCGTTAAAGGTATTGACAAAGAAAAAGTTGGCCAGTACGCAGCTGAAATCAGAGATAAGAGAAGACCTGAGCCATATAAGGGCAAGGGTATCAAGTATGCTGATGAAGTTATTAGACGTAAAGTTGGTAAGACTGGTAAGAAATAATTAAAGGAGTGGACAAGAAATGGTTAGTAAAAAGTCAAGAACAGAAGTTCGTGAAAAGAAGCATAGCAGAATGCGTAATCATCTTGCAGGTACAGCAGAGCGTCCTCGTTTAGCTGTATTCAGAAGTAATAACCATATGTATGCTCAGATTATTGATGATACAGTTGGAAATACACTTGTTTCTGCTTCAACTCTGGATAAAGATTTAAAGGCAGAGCTTGAGAAGACTAATAACGTTGATGCAGCAGCAAAACTTGGTACTGTTATTGCAAAGAAAGCATTAGATAAGGGTATTACCACAGTTGTCTTCGATCGAGGCGGTTTTATTTACGCAGGCAAGGTAAAGGCATTAGCTGAAGCAGCAAGAGAAGCTGGTTTAGAGTTTTAGGAGGAGACAAACATGAAACGTGAAATCATTGATGCGAGTCAATTAGAATTAGTTGACCAGGTTGTTGACATCAAGCGTGTAACAAAGGTCGTTAAGGGTGGACGTAACATGCGCTTCACAGCTCTCGTTGTTGTTGGTGACAAGAATGGTCATGTTGGTGCAGGTCTTGGAAAGGCTGCTGAAATTCCTGAAGCAATCCGCAAAGGAAAAGAAGATGCAATTAAGAGCCTCATCAGTGTTAAATTAGACGAGAATAACTCTATTACACATGATGTAACAGGAAAATACACAGGTGCTTCCGTATTATTAAAGAAGTCTCCTGAAGGTACTGGTATCATCGCAGGTGGTCCGGCTCGTTCCGTATGTGAGCTTGCAGGTATCACAAATATCCGTACAAAATCATTAGGATCAAATAATAAGCAGAACGTTGTACTTGCTACTATCGAGGCACTTTCTCAGTTAAGAAGCCCGGAAGAAGTTGCAAGACTTCGCGGTAAATCTGTAGAAGAAATCTTAGGTTAAGGAGGAGCGACTAAGTCATGGCAGATAAAGTAAAAGTTACACTTATTAAGTCAACAATCGGTGCTGTTCCGAAGAACAAGAAGACAATCGAAGCTCTTGGATTAACTAAGTTACACAAGACTGTAGAGTTACCAAACAACGCAGCTACACAGGGCGCGCTTCGCAAGGTTGCACCATACGTTAACGTAGAAGAAGCATAGAATAAAATAAGGAGGTGCCAAAATGGATTTATCTAGTTTAAAAGCAGCAGAAGGCTCCGTACACAGCGATAACTTCAGAAGAGGTCGTGGACACGGTTCAGGAAATGGCAAGACTGCTGGTAAGGGCCATAAGGGTCAGAAGGCTCGTTCTGGAGCACCAAGACCAGGGTTCGAAGGTGGCCAGATGCCATTATACAGAAGATTACCAAAGAGAGGTTTCAAGTGCAGAAACTCTAAGGAAATCATCGGAATTAATCTTTCAGCTCTTGAGAAATTCGATAATGACACTGTAGTATCAGTAGATACACTGATCGAAGCAGGTATCGTTAAGAACCCAAGAGACGGCGTAAAGATTCTTGGAAATGGAGAATTTACTAAGAAGCTTACAGTCCAGGCTAACGCTTTCAGTGCTAGTGCCAAGGAGAAGATTGAAGCTCTTGGTGGAAAAGCTGAGGTGATCTAATGTTTAAGACACTGCGTAATGCATTTAAAGTAAAGGACATTCGAGATCGAATTCTTTTTACTTTTTTGATGCTGATCATCATCCGGATCGGAAGTGAACTTCCGGCTCCGGGTGTTGATGGGGAAGTGTTTAAACAGTGGTGGGCAAGCCAGTCTGCAGACGGACTTGGATTTTTCAATGCGATTACAGGTGGTTCTTTCCTGAATATGTCTGTATTCGCACTGAATATTACACCGTACATTACTTCATCCATCATTATTCAGCTGCTTACCATTGCGATTCCGAAGCTTGAAGAAATTCAGCGTGACGGAGAAGAGGGAAGAAAGAAGATGGTTGCACTTACCCGTTATGTGACCATCGTTCTTGCATTGATTCAGTCTATAGCAATGACAATCGGTTTTTACCGTGGTGGATATCTCACCGGCCAGGGACCTTTAGCCGTTATTGAGGTTATTACAGGACTTACGGCAGGATCTGCAGTTCTTATGTGGATTGGTGAGCGCATCACAGAGAAAGGTATCGGAAATGGTATTTCCATTGTATTGGTTATTAACATCATTTCACGTATGCCGGAAGATATGGGAACTCTTTGGAGTCAGTTCATTGCGAACAAATCCATTCCAAAGGGAATCGTGGCAGGCTGATCATTATTGCAATCATCGTTGCAATGGTAGTATTCGTAGTAGTACTTCAGGATGCAGAGCGTAGAATCCCAGTTCAGTATTCCAAGAAACTGCAGGGAAGAAAGCAGGTGGGTGGTCAGTCCACACACATTCCGCTTAAGGTCAATACCGGCGGTGTAATCCCTGTCATCTTTGCACAGTCACTGTTACAGACACCAGTGATTATCGCAGCGATTCTTGGAAAAGGTAATGGAACAGGTATCGGAAGCAAGATCTTAAAGGGAATGTCCCAGTCTAACTGGTGCAATCCGGAAGAGCCGATCTACAGTATCGGACTTGTGGTTTATATTCTGTTAATTATCGCGTTTGCATATTTCTATACACAGATTACATTCAATCCTTTGGAGATTGCAAACAATATGAAGAAAGCCGGTGGTTTTATTCCGGGTATCCGTCCTGGAAAGCCTACCAGTGATTATTTAAATCAGATACTCAACTACATTGTATTCATCGGAGCAGTTGGTCTGTCCATCGTTGCATTTATTCCAATTTTCTTCAACGGTGTATTTAAGGCAGATGTTTCTTTCGGTGGTACATCAATCATCATTATTGTCGGTGTTGTTATTGAGACAATTAAGCAGGTTGAGTCACAGATGAGAGTTCGCTATTACAAGGGATTTTTGAACGACTAATTATATTTTGGAGATACTGGATTCCGGTATCTCCATTTCCCTTATGATACGGGGAGCAATTCTTCTATATAAAAATATATCGTGTTTAATAACAGAAATGGAGAAATGATATGAAGATTATTATGTTAGGGGCTCCGGGGGCAGGAAAAGGAACACAGGCAAAGCAGATTGCTGCAAAATACCAGATTCCTCATATTTCCACCGGTGATATTTTCCGTGCAAATATCAAAAATGGTACAGAGTTAGGAAAAAAAGCAAAAACATATATGGATCAGGGTGCACTTGTGCCGGATGAACTGACCTGTGATCTGGTTATGGATCGTATCCAGCAGGATGACTGCAAAAACGGATTTGTTCTGGACGGATTTCCAAGAACAATTCCACAGGCGGAAGCTTTAGATGCAGCATTAAAGAAAATCAGCCAGACGATGGATTATGCAATTGATGTTGATGTTCCGGATGAGAATATTGTAAAACGTATGGGTGGAAGACGTGCCTGCTTAAATTGCGGGGCAACATATCATATCGTATTTAATCCGACAAAGGTGGAAGGCAAGTGTGATGCCTGTGGAGCGGAAACCGTACTTCGGGATGATGACAAGCCGGAAACTGTACAGAAGCGTCTGTCTGTATATCATGAACAGACACAGCCACTGATCGATTATTACAAGGCACAGGGAATCCTGAAATCCGTTGACGGAACCAAGCCAATGGATGAAGTGTTTACCGATATTGTTGCAATCTTAGGTGAATAAGATGAAAGTAACGATCAAATCTGCTGAAGAGATTGAAAAAAATGCGCCGCGCGGGGGGAAATCCTCGCTGCCGTGCATCAGAATCTTGCAAGAGAAATCAAACCTGGGATGTCTACTTTGGACATTGACCGGTTGGGGGAAGAGATGATCCGCGGATATGGATGTATTCCTTCATTTAAAAATTATTGCGGATATCCGGCGTCCATTTGTGTTTCGGTAAACGAAGAAGTGGTGCATGGGATTCCGACAGACGAAAGGATCATCAAAGAAGGAGATATTGTCAGTCTGGATGCAGGAGTTATTTATGAAGGCTATCATTCAGATGCGGCGAGAACCGTTGCAGTCGGAGAAGTGAGTGAGGAGGCAAAGCTTCTAATCGAACGGACCAGACAGTCCTTTATCGAAGGAATGAAAAAAGCAGTGGCTGGAAATCATCTTTATGATATTTCCGCAGCAATTGGTGACTATGCAAATCAGTTTGGATATGGAGTGGTCGAGGATCTTTGTGGACATGGAATTGGCAGCCATTTGCATGAAGAACCGGAGATCCCGAATTTCAGACAGTCACGGTTTCGCAGAGGAATTAAGCTGAAACCGGGGATGACACTTGCCGTGGAGCCGATGATTAATGTGGGAACCAAAGATGTACTCTGGATGGATGATGAGTGGACCGTTGTCACGGAAGATAAGTCATTATCCGCTCACTATGAGAATACGATACTTATTACAGATGGAAAACCGGAGATCCTTTCTCTGACAGAAGAGGAAAAGAAAGCCGGATTTTTAAATCTCTTTTAACAACAGGAAAATGGAAAAGAGTCGATACAGGAGGAAAGAAAGTTATGTCAAAAGCAGATGTTATTGAAGTGGAAGGCGTAGTAGTAGAAAAACTGCCAAACGCTTTTTTCAAAGTAGAACTTGAGAATGGTCACCAGATTCTGGCAACGATCAGCGGAAAACTTCGTATGAATTTTATCCGTATCCTGCCGGGAGATAAAGTAACAATTGAAATGTCCCCATATGACCTGACAAAGGGAAGAATCATCTGGAGAGATAAATAAAAAATATGTTGACTTCCACAAGGTGTCTGTGTATAATATTATTCGGACACTTTTTGGAAAGTACCTGAAAAATGCGGGAAACCGCAGAAACAGGGCTTTTATAGAGAAAGGAGGATTTGCTGTGAAGGTAAGATCATCAGTTAAGCCTATTTGCGAGAAATGCAAAGTCATCAAGAGAAAAGGAAGCATCAGAATTATCTGTGAGAATCCGAAGCACAAACAGAGACAGGGTTAATTACTTCTTGACAGAAGAACCCTGTTATTTGTGCGCTATGGTCAGTTTATAACAGACTGGCGAAAGCAGCATCGCATTTGCGATGAAATCATTATGTGCGGCTGCAGCGCAGTGAATTTGCGCTGTTCATAATAAACAGAGGCATAGTCTGGTCTTTTTTGCTATAATACCGAGTGGCATGGGACAAATATGCGAATATGGAAATCCTATTTGTATGCACACATTTCAGGACGTGCAACCGTAGCTGTATACGGATAGGGTTCGGGAAAATACGCGGTTGCAGGTGTATTTATGACTACTAAATAATCTTAAAAATTTTATGGAGGTGTAAACACACATGGCTCGTATTGCAGGTGTAGATTTACCAAGAGAAAAACGTGTAGAAATCGGTCTGACTTACATCTACGGAATCGGTAGAGCAAGTGCTGACCGTATCCTTGAAGCAGCAAACGTAGATCCTAGCACACGTGTTAGAGATCTTACTGACGATGAGGTTAAGAGAATCAGTGCAGTCATCGATGAGACACAGACTGTAGAAGGTGATTTAAGAAGAGAGATCGCTCTTAATATTAAGAGACTTCAGGAGATCGGATGCTATCGTGGAATCCGTCACAGAAAAGGACTGCCAGTTCGTGGTCAGAAGACCAAGACAAACGCAAGAACAAGAAAAGGTCCTAAGAGAACTGTAGCAAATAAGAAGAAATAAGTTTAATCAGAGAAAGTAGGTTAGTTTAGATATGGCTAAGAACGTTGCAAAGAAAACAACAAAAAAGCGCGTAAAGAAAAACGTTGAACGCGGACAGGCACACATTCAGGCATCTTTCAATAACACAATCGTGACAATTACTGATACTGAAGGTAACGCTTTATCATGGGCTAGTGCTGGTGGTCTTGGATTTAGAGGTTCAAAGAAATCTACTCCATATGCTGCACAGATGGCAGCAGAAACTGCTACAAAGGCAGCTTTAATTCATGGTTTGAAGACAGTTGATGTTATGGTTAAGGGACCAGGCTCAGGACGTGAGGCTGCTATCCGTGCCCTTTCCGCATGCGGTCTTGAAGTAGTTTCCATCAAGGATGTTACTCCAGTACCACATAACGGATGCCGTCCACCAAAGCGTAGAAGAGTTTAATTAGGAGGTATCGATTAAGATGGCAGTGAATAAAGTACCTGTACTGAAAAGATGTAGATCCCTTGGTTTAGAGCCAAGTTATTTAGGATATGATAAGAAGTCAAAGAGAAATCTTCAGAGAGGAAACCGTAAGGTATCTGAGTACGGACTTCAGTTAAGAGAAAAGCAGAAGGCTAAATTCATCTATGGTGTATTAGAGAAGCCTTTCCGTAATTACTATAAGAGAGCAGATAAGATGAGAGGATTAACAGGCCCAAACCTGATGACAATCCTTGAGTCAAGACTTGACAACGTAGTATTCCGTCTTGGATTCGCAAGAACCCGTAAGGAAGCAAGACAGATCGTTGACCACAAGTTCGTAACCGTAAACGGTAAGGTTGTAAACATTCCTTCTTACCTGGTTAAGGCTGGCGATGTTGTTGAGATTAAGGAAAGCAAGAAGAACATTCAGCGTATGAAAGACATCGTTGAGGTTGCTGGTGGAAGAATCGTTCCAGAATGGTTAGATATCGACGCAGAGAAGCTGCAGGGAACTGTAAAAGAGTTACCATCCCGTGAGCAGATCGACGTTCCAGTAAACGAGATGCTTATCGTCGAGTTATATTCTAAGTAATTAGTTTAACGCATCGTAAACCCGAGAAGGAGGGACTTTGTAGTGTTCGATTTTGAAAAACCAAAAATTGAGATCGCTGAAATTTCAGAAGACAAGACATATGGCAAATTTGTTGTAGAGCCTTTGGAAAGAGGATATGGTACTACACTTGGCAACTCTTTAAGAAGAATTATGCTTTCTTCTTTACCGGGAGCTGCTGTGAGCCAGGTGAAGATTGACGGAGTTCTCCATGAATTCAGTTCAATCCCGGGCGTTAAGGAAGATGTTACTGAAATTATTATGAACATCAAGAACCTCGCTATCCGCAATAACAGTTCTACAAATGAACCAAAAGTTGCTTACATTGAATTCGAAGGGGAAGGCGTTGTTACAGCTGCAGATATCCAGGTCGATTCGGATATCGAAATCATGAATCCTGAATTGGAAATCGCACATTTAAACGGTGGTGCAGACTGCAAGCTCTATATGGAACTTACCATTACAAAGGGCAGAGGATATGTCAGCGCAGATAAGAATAAGACCGAGGATACACCAATTGGTGTGATCGCAATCGATTCTATCTATACACCGGTAGATCGTGTAAATGTAACGATTGAGAATACTCGTGTAGGTCAGGTTACTGATTATGATAAGCTTACATTGGATGTATATACCAATGGAACTTTAGAGCCAGATGAGGCAGTCAGCCTTGCTGCGAAGGTATTGAGTGAGCACTTAAATCTCTTCATTGATCTGTCAGATGCTGCACAGCAGGCAGAGATCATGGTTGAGAAAGAGAACGATACACAGGAGAAGGTTCTTGAGATGAACATCGATGAACTGGAATTATCTGTTCGTTCTTACAACTGTCTGAAGAGAGCCGGTATCAATACCGTTGCAGAGCTTATCAACCGTACTCCGGAAGATATGATGAAGGTTCGTAACCTTGGCCGCAAGTCTCTTGAAGAAGTACTTGCAAAACTGAAAGAGTTAGGGTTACAGTTAAATCAGGGTGAAGAATAATAAAAACTGGCGGTGTCAGTAATCCCGATGAGTGTGGCAACGTCATAGAACATTTATGGCTTGTGGTTTGAAATGCCACAGAATTAAGAATGGGTTCTGCCGGTAAATCCAAAGAGTATGGCAGGATACCCCACAAATGGAGGAAAATTAAAATGGCAAAGTATCGTAAGTTAAGCAGAACATCCAGCCAGAGAAAGGCTTTAATCAGAGGTCAGGTTACTGCTCTGATCGCTAATGGCAAGATCGTAACAACAGAAGCAAAGGCTAAGGAAATCCGTAAGGTTGCAGAAGGCTGATCGCTGCTGCTGTTCGTGAGAAAGACAACTTTGACGAAGTTACTGTTACTGCTAAGGTTGCTCGTAAAGATGCAGACGGCAAGAGAGTAAAAGAAGTTGTTGATGGTAAGAAAGTTACTGTTTATGACGAAGTAGAGAAGAAGATTAAGAAGGATCAGCCTTCCCGTCTTCATGCAAGAAGAGAAATGCTTAAAGTTCTTTACACAGTAAAGAAAAATGACGGAACCAAGAAGGGCACAAAGGAAGTTGACCTTGTTGCTAAGTTATTTGATGAGATCGCACCAAAGTATGCAGACCGTAACGGTGGTTACACAAGAATCGTAAAGATTGGTCAGCGTAAAGGTGACGGCGCTCTGGAAGTATTACTTGAGTTAGTTTAAAATTTGTCAATGAGAACCCCCATCTGCTTTCGCAGATGGGGTTTTTATACTTAAAAGTGAGAATCCGCGACGGTTTTGCCGATGCGGATTTTTTAAATTTGTGAAATATGTGATTTGGAGAGCGGATAAGGTTTTCGTTCTGTTAAGGAACTAATTTAAAAGAGCATCAATTTCTCCAAAATCAATATACGATCATCATAAATATTTTCTGTCAAGTTTTTTGGACACATAAAACGGTCTCAGAGTTACAACCAGAGAATATTTGACAAATACCCTATAGGGGTATAACATAAGTGTGAAAATAAAAATCTTTCAGATAATACAAAAGGAGCAGACACAATGATCAAAACAACCTTAAAAATTGACGGCATGATGTGTGGCATGTGCGAATCTCACATGAATGACGTGATCCGCAAAAATTTTAAAATAAAGAAAGTGACATCTTCCGCACGGGATGGGGAGACGGTTATCATCAGCGAAGAGCCGATTGATATTCCGTGGGCAAAGAAAGCAATCCATGAAATTGGTTATGAGATGACCGGCAGTTCCAATGAGCCATACGAAAAGAAAGGACTGTTCCGCTTCGGGAAAAAATAAGGAGGTTTTTTACCAATGAAAAGGCAAAGCAAATTCTTTGGAGAGTTCAAGAAGTTTATTCTGCGTGGAAATGTGATGGATATGGCGGTCGGTGTTATTGTCGGCGGCGCATTTACGTCCATTGTGACATCCCTCAATGCAGATATCCTGACTCCGATCCTGGGGAATTTTTCGGAGGCACGGACTTTTCTTACCTTACGGTTACGCTTGGAACAGGAGAAAATGCACCGGTTCTGCATTATGGCAATTTTATTACTGCAGTAATCAATTTTCTGATCACGGCACTTGTGATTTTTATTATATTGAAAGTTATCAACCGGATCACAGAAAAACTGAGCACGTTAGCAGGTATGGAGGAAGAAAAGCCGGAACCGACAACAAAAAAATGTCCATTCTGTTATTCGGAAATTGATATCAGGGCAACCAGATGTCCGCACTGTACATCCGTACTGGATGAGCAGGAATAAAAACAAAATAATAACACTATTGGAAGGGAGTGACAGAGCCATCATGGAGGTCACTTCCTTTTCAAAATCAGGTGAGCATGAAATTAGAAATAGAAAAGAGGAAAACAATATGGACGAAAAACACAAAAAAGCGCTTAGACCAGCAGTTTGCTTTTATCCGGGAAATTGACAGGGAAAAATTTATTGGGAGACAAACCTATTTATCGGATGGCAGGCGAAAGGAAAATGATGCGGAGCATGCCTGGCATATGGCGATCATGACCATGTTGCTCAGCGAGTATGCGAATGAACCGATTGATGTGCTTCATACAATCGGCATGCTTTTAATCCATGATCTGGTGGAGATTGATGCCGGAGATACTTATGCTTATGATGAGGAGGGAAAGAAGACACAGGCTGACCGGGAGAAAAAAGCGGCCGACCGGATTTATGGTCTTCTTCCGGAAGAACAGGGAAAGATGCTGTATGATCTTTGGATTGAATTTGAGGCGCAGAAGACGCCAGAAGCAAAGTTTGCGCGTGTGATGGACAATCTACAGCCTATGATGTTAAACGCCGCTACAGACGGCAAAGCGTGGGTAGAACACGGGGTGCATCTGGCACAGATTATGAAGCGTAACGAGCATACAGCAGAGTATTCTGAAATTTTAATGGAATATGCAAGGGAAATGTTTATACAGCCGAATCTTGACAACGGGCATATCATCGAGGATGAAAAGAAATAGTTCAGGGCTGTAATGCAGAACAAAAGCGTGTGAAAACCAGAAAATTTTCACACGCTTTTCGTCTGCGTTTTTTTATGAGATTGTCATGAAATAATTACGCATTTTTTGCATCGTTGTACTTCTTTACATAATTCTTGATACGATCGTATGGATTCAACAGATCGCTGATAGAAGAATCATGATTTAAAGTATCAATGATATATGCAATATATTTACTCATATCGCAGCTGATATAGTACTCACGGGAGAGAAGCTCCGGAGTCTGATAAATCAGGTTTGTGGTTACTACACGGTAAATCAGGCCTTCTTCGTATGCTTTATCGAAAGAAGCAAGTCCGTTTGTGAATAATCCGAACGTAGAAACAACGAAAATACGGTTTGCTTTACGCTTCTTTAATTCACGTGCAGTGTCAATCATGCTTTCGCCGGAGGAAATCATATCATCAATGATCAGTACATCTTTGCCTTCGACGTTGGAGCCTAAGAATTCATGGGCAACGATCGGGTTACGTCCGTCTACGACACGGCTGAAGTCACGTCTCTTGTAAAACATACCCATATCAATGCCAAGTACGTTTGCAAGGTAAATTGCACGGTTGGTGGCACCTCGTCCGGGCTGATGATCATCAGATGCTCGGCATCAATGGTCAGATCCTTTACGTTCTTTAAGATACCTTTGATGAACTGATAGGAAGGCATTACATTCTCAAAGCCATTCAGAGGAATCGCATTCATAACACGAGGATCGTGAGCATCAAATGTGATGATGTTGTCGATTCCCATATTGTAAAGCTCCTGCAGTGCTAATGGGCAGTCAAGAGATTCACGGGCAGTTCTTCTGTGCTGACGGCTTTCGTACAGGAATGGAAGAATGACAGTGATACGGCGGGCTTTTCCACCGACCGCAGCAATGACACGCTTTAAATCCGCAAAGTGATCATCTGGAGACATATGATTGGTATGTCCGCAGAGTGAATAGGTCATGCTGTAGTTCGTAACATCTACCATGATATAGAGGTCATAGCCCCGGACAGACTGATTGATAACACATTTCGCTTCTCCGGAACCAAATCGTGGAATATGAGGCTCGATGATGTAGCTCTCTTTGTGATATTCCTTGAAAGCAATATCGTTGTGATGCTCGTGTTCGCGATGCTCTCTCCAGGTGGACAGATAGCTGTCTACTTTTTTCCTAATTCCATACAGCTTGCAGTCGGAATCAGTCCGAGAGTACCGGTTGGCATGGTTTCCAAAATTCTTTCGTCGTTTGGCATGATTTTCCTCCAGGTTTAAATTAATTGATAAACATATATGCATATAATAGACCCATAACTATGGGGTATTATCTGGAAATGATGCGTGTGCGTTTCTGTTTGCGGATATCTTCTTCTGTGAACAGATTGATAAACGTATAGGAATCTAAAATACGTGAAAATGTTCGTTCAGAATAGGACTCCTTGATCCGTTCCACACTTAGGTTGGTAGAAATAATGGTGGATTTTTGCCGGATCAGCCGTTCATTCACACACAAAAACAACTGGGAAGAGGTAAAAGAGTTAATCAGTTCTGTTCCCAGGTCGTCGATGACTAACAAATCGCAGTCGAAAATATTCTGGTGTGTGGCAATTGCATCGGAATCTTTTTCAAACACACCTTTGCTTAATATATCAAATAATTGAAATGCTGTAAAGTAAATTACGGAATATCCGTGGTCAAGAAGTTCTTTGGCAACACAGTTTGTCAGAAAAGTTTTTCCGACACCGGTTTTTCCGTAAAACAGCAGATTTTTTGGCTTGTGATCAAAATCGTCAATAAAATAATGACATTCCCGCACCGCTTTTTGTGCGGTTTCATAAGAAGAAAGTCCTGTCAGCGGATTTTTTTCCTCTTTCGAATAAAAATCGTAGCGGAAATTGTCAAAATTTTCAATACGGAGTATTTGGCGAATGTTGGACTGGGCATAGACGGTATTGATAATTGCCTGTTTAAAACAGTGGCATTTTTTCCCGTCGATATACCCGCTGTCTTTGCAATCCGGACAGGTATAAACCGGGTCCAGATAGTCTGCCGGATACCCGCTTGCAGTAAGGAGCTGCTGCCGTTCCAGAGACAGGGCACTTAGTTCCTGCTTTAAGGAGGCCAGTGCATGGGTGTCTCCATCAAGATGCAGACGCGCCTGACGGACGGAAGAAGATGCAACACTTGCATCAATTTCCTTCAGACGGGGAAGCTTTTTTAAAACCTCCGCACGCCGTGTTTCGAGAATATGACGGTTATGCAGTTGGCGCTCATCGTATTCATGCATGATCTCATCATACTGTGCATTGGAAAGCGGCATTTGATTCTCCTTTTATTGCTCAACAGATGATATGGGAGTGATTATGACCGGATCGGAGAGTTTAAAAGCATGGCTTCCAGACTCTTATAGTCATTTTCACGGGATTCAAAGTTATTAAAATTGTTTTTCTTCGGAGAAGCGGCTGCATTTGCTTTCACTGCGGCTCTCTCCTTTTTCTTTTGCTGATGGGTGGCGTCGAGGCGTTTGACATCTTCCAGAGAATGTACCTTGTCGTTATACCAGCTGGTCAGAATAGAATCGGCATAACTGAAACTTGACTGACCGGTACTGGAAATGGTGCGGGCACAGGCTTCCTGGATCAATGACAGATCAAAAGCGTATTCTTTGGTCCATTTGCGGATCATGGCTGTTTCGGAATCGATAAGGTTTCTTCCAGTGATGCCGAAAGCTTTCATGACGGCGTAGTACGCTTTGCTGCGGACGGCGGCTTCACTTTTGGCCTGTTCCACAGAAGTAATTTTTTTCTCATGCCATGCCAGTGCCACTTTATTCAGATAACGAAGATTTGTATGTCCTTTGCTGACGCAATATTCCACCAGATAGACGATCAGTTCGGCAGAAAAGTGAAGATCTTCATGCCAGAATAAGATCGTGTTGATATCATTCTCACTGAATGGATGCCGGATATAGGTTTCCACGACAAAAAGCATTTCCTGAATATCCGGATTTTTCTGAAATTCTGCGATTTCATCCAGCGTATAATGGCGGATCTGCGGTTCCTGTGGCAGATTCACAGGCTGGGAGGCACAAAACGTTTCCTCTGCAGCGGATGCCGGTGTTTCTTCTGGAGAAACAGCAGACGGGGCAGGAGAGGAAGATGCCTCTTTTGTGTCTGTGGAATCTTCCGGAAACGGAAGAAGACCGATTCCGCACAATTTACCGTCGGCGGTTTCCTCCAGAGAGAGGAGTCCTTCTTTCTGCCAGTAACGCAGTGCACGCTGAATGTCCATTTCTGTATTGTTAAATTTGTCAGCAATTTCAGAAATTGTACAATTTGATGCATGAGAATGGATGCACCGTAATAAATATAAATATACCTTAACAAATTCCCCGTTTGCTGACGGCATAAAGCGTCAATAAACTGGTTGGGAACGATTGTGTCCGTGGCTGGACAATCATTGTGCAGCTGAATGTTTATCATATGTCATAGTACCTTTCTTATTATGCATTTGTGATTATAGCACAATCATTTTCCAAATGGAAGAAGAAAAACACCCGTAAATCCCTGGTAATCAGGGGGATACTGATTGTGAACAACATTGTGGATAAAGTGGATAAGTCCACCAAAACGTACAAATTCAAAACGGAAAGGAGTGGATAAATATAGACAAAAAATCCACACAGAACGAAGAAAGAATCAACGTTTCTATGTGGATAATGTGGATAAGTTATTTTCCAAGGAGGGATTCGCCGATTTCTACGACATTTCCGGCTCCCATGGTTATCAACAGATCTCCGTTCATACAATTTTTTAATAAAAACTTTTCGATCTCTTCAAAAGAAGGAAAATAAGTGCGCGTCTTTTCCTTTGGCTGTCAGGCGTCCAGAATATCTTTCGAGCTTACACCGAAGGTATTCTGTTCGCGGGCAGCAAAGATGTCTGCCAGAACAATGACATCTGCCATGGAAAGTACTTCGGCAAAATCATCCAGAAAAGCTTTGGTGCGGGAGTAGGTGTGTGGCTGGAATACCAGCACCAGACGCTTATGCGGATATTTCTGCGCGGCGGTCAGTGTAGCGCGGATCTCTGTCGGATGATGTGCATAATCGTAATGATGGTGACACCGTCTACGGTTCCTTTGTACTGGAAACGGCGGTTGGCACCGTGGAAAGCGTCCAGACCTCTGATGATGGCATCCGTGCTGATTCCCATGGTACAGGCAAGGGCGATGGCAGCCATGGCATTTCCGGCATTGTGCCGTCCGGGAACGGCAAGTTTGATTTCACAGATGGCCTCTTTGTTGTGCATGGCGGTAAAAGAAGGACAGGCTTTGTCATCATATGTCAGATTATCTGCATAATATTCACAGGAATCATCAAAACCGTAGGTGATGATCTGCTGTGGAAGTCCGTCGGTCAGTTCCTGATGGTCTGCAATTTCTCCATTGATAATGGTTGCTCCGTCTGCCAGTGTATTGCCGGCAAATTTACGGAAAGAACGACGGATGTCGTTGATATCCTTGAAAAAGTCCAGATGTTCTGCTTCTACATTTAAGATGATGCTGTATTTTGGACGGAAATTCAGGAAACTGTTGGTGTATTCACAGGCCTCCGAAACAAAGATTCCGGAATGACCGACACGCAGGTTTCCTCCGATAGAGGGAAGAATTCCGCCAACAGTGATGGTCGGATCGGATTTCGCAGCAAGAAGAATCTCACTGATCATGGAAGTTGTGGTTGTTTTGCCGTGGGTTCCGGCAACGGCAACGGAATTGTTGTAGTTGTCCATGATCTGTCCAAGCAGTTCTGCACGGGAGAGCATTGGCAGTCCCTGGGATCTGGCCTCTGCAAATTCCGGATTATCCGGGTGGATTGCGGCTGTGTAGACAACCAGATCAATGCCGGGGAATGATATTTTTCGGCACTTTTGTCCATAAAAAAATCTGAGCACCTTTGGATGCGAGCATGCGGGTAAGATCGGATTCTTTTGCATCGGACCCGGAAATCGTAAAGCCTTTTTCCAGAAGAATTTCAGCGAGTCCGCTCATGCTGATTCCGCCAATTCCGATAAAGTGAATATGAATGGGGTCATTAAATTTTAATTTATACATCAGGATTACCTACCTATTTTAATAAAGTTTTTTTCTATTATACCACTCTATAACCAAAGGCGCACCCGAAAATATATTGTGCATTTTGCCAAAAACAACAAAAAACTCAGCATTTTTGTATAAACTGTTGTACATAAAAGGATAATATGATATACTACAGTAATAGTAAGAAACAAACATAATATTTAGAACAGACGAGGAGTGATGACGTGATTAAGAAAGAAATGATAGCCATGCTTTTAGCAGGCGGTCAGGGCAGCAGACTTGGAGTTCTGACATCGGACGTCGCCAAGCCGGCGGTAGCATTTGGCGGCAAGTACAGAATTATCGATTTTCCACTCAGCAATTGTATCAATCGATAGAGTGTGA
>ENA-OQAY01000024-OQAY01000024.1-human-gut-metagenome-genome-assembly--contig:-NODE-24-length-32456-cov-1.053327_pt1 | contig 32456 bp, 30 predicted proteins | sample MGYA00242740_ERZ504537 | MGnify/ENA primary metagenome ERZ504537 (study PRJEB26092, sample SAMD00036272) | human gut metagenome | host: Homo sapiens | study: EMG produced TPA metagenomics assembly of... | reverse complement strand
GTCGGGCCAGGCATTCGGCTTCCGGAACCGGATCGCCCGGTGTAGCGCGGATCGTTGTTCTGCGCGTACTCGTCGTTCGGATCGATCTCCGGCGGCGGAGTGGCGTAGGAACGGCGCCACAGCATGAACTTCTCGTCACCGTACTCCTGACGGATCTCGGTCTTGTTCTTGCCCTGCAGAGCGCCGTAGTGACGCTCGTTCAGACGCCAGCTGCGCTGAACCGGAATCCACAGACGATCCGCCTCATCCAGAGCCACGTTGGCGGTGTTGATGGCGCGACGCAGCATCGAGGTGAAGACAATATCCGGAAGGACATTCTTCTCCTTGAGCAGACGACCGCCATTCTTGGCTTCCTCGACACCCTGCTCGGTCAGCGGGACGTCGACCAGCCGGTGAACTGATTGGTTTTATTCCATGCGCTCTGTCCATGACGGAGCAGTACTAGTTTGTAAGTCATGTTTGCCAGTCTACCGCCTCGCACACCCAAAAACGAGCGTTTTCTCGATTATTCGGGTTACGTTTATGCAACAATTTTCATTCCGTTGCATTTCATGGTCAGACAGGTATTATGCGAGTATCGACGATAATACGAAAACAGCCGCAACAATTAGCGAGGCAAGTGTACAGAGCGGTAGTGCTTTGCGGTAGTTTTTTCTTGCGATTGCGTATGATGCGGCAATTTGCGCCGCGCACAGTATTGCGATAATTGCGATTATTGCGATTAGTGGGATGCTGTTTACTGCATACATCGACGATTGCAACAGATGGCGCAACGCGATCAATGCTGAAATAATCAGGATTGCAATAGTGAAGATAGTGCCGTTTCGCAGCCCCATTGCAGTCATCCACGTATGTTTGCCGTGATTGCCGTCAGATTCGATGTCGCGCAGATTGTTGACGCACAGCACAGCAACCGCAACCAATCCCGCAGCTGAACCGCCAAGCAGTCCATCAGGCGTAATCGTGCCAGACAAGGCGAACATGGTGCCACAAGTGGCAACCAATCCAAAGAAAATGAATACGAAAATCTCACCCAAACAGTGGTAGCCGTATGGGTGTTTGCCGCCGACATAGCACCAACAGGCCGCTAGGCATGCGATGCCGACCAGAATGAACCACCAATATCCGGTTAGTGCAATAACAGCCAACCCACATAGACAGGCAGCCAGCGCGCAGATTCCCGCTGCAACCAACACTTTCTTGGGATTCACACCGGAAGCCACGAGGCGAGCAGGGCCGCGCGACGGCGTTGCTTTGCCGGAGACCGCAGAATCGTCTGTATCTTTCACCGGAACCGAGCGCCCCGCATCCGTACCGCGAATGCCATCGGAATAATCATTGGCGAAATTAGCCGCGATCTGCAACAGCAATGCCACGAAACCGCACAACACCGCCACCGCAACACGACGCTCGCCCGCATCGTGCCAAGCCAACGACGTACCAATCAACACCGGCGCAATCGCCAACGGCAACGTTTTCAGCCGCGCCCCACGAATCCAAATCGTCATTCCCATGAACGTCATTCTAGAATCATGCTCATCGCATGCCTTCATTCATTCCCAGAAATAAGAAACAGGAGATATATACGGGCGAATGCCCCGGAACGTCACTCATGCAAAATATTATGAACCCCGAGGATTTCTTTTAAAACGCAAAGGCCGTCTGACGTTGGAAGTCAGACGGCCTTTCATGAATTTACGCGTGAAGCCGATATTGAATTAAGGCTTTGCCTTAATTCAGCGGCAATTTTATAAGGATAGCTCCGGCTGGAGAACAGTCCGCTGGACTGTTCTCTTTTCAGCCTCGCGTGAAGCCGATATTGAATTAAGGCTTTGCCTTAATTCAGCGGCTTCACCAATGGGAAGGTGATGGTTTCGCGGATGGTGGCGCCGGTCAGGGCGATCAGCAGTCGGTCGATACCCATGCCCATGCCGCCTGCCGGAGGCATGCCCACGCCGAGAGCCTCGAGGAAGTCCTCATCGATATCGCAGGCTTCCTCATCGCCGGCGAGCGCATCCTTGGCCTGGGCCACGAAACGTTCACGCTGCACAACCGGATCGTTCAATTCGGAGTAGCCGGTGGCCAGCTCGAAGCCGCGCACATACAGATCCCACTTCTCGACCACACCGGGCTTGGAACGGTGGCCCTTGACCAGCGGGGAGGTTTCGACCGGGAAGTCACGCACGAAGGTCGGCTCGAACAGCTTGTCTTCGTAGAAGTGCTCCCACAGGTGTTCGACGAGCTTGCCGTGGTTCTCCACATCGTCGCGTTCCACACCGAGCTTGTCGGCAATGGCACCGAGATGTTCCACGGAAGTACCCGGATTGTCCGGGCCGCCATTCGGCACGATTTCCTCGCCGAGCGCTTCGGAGAGGGAATCATACATGCTGATGGTCTTCCATTCGCCGCCGAAATCGTATTCGGAACCGTCGAGCAACGTCACCTTGTGGGTGCCGAACACGTCCATGGCGGTGTCTTGCACGAGCTGCTTGACGAGCGCGCCGATGGTGTCGTAGTTGCCGTAAGCCTGATAGGCCTCAACCATGGTGAATTCCGGAGCATGGGTGGCGTCAACGCCTTCGTTACGGAAGTCACGGTTGATCTCGAACACGCGGTCGATGCCGCCGACCAGGCAACGCTTGAGGAACAGTTCCGGTGCGATACGCAGGTACAGGTCAAGGTCGAATGCGTTCATGTGCGTGGTGAACGGACGTGCGGCGGCACCGCCGTGCACGGTCTGCAGCATCGGGGTTTCGACCTCGAGGAAGTCATGGTCGGCGAAGGTCTTGCGCAGGGAGGCGACGGCCTTGGAACGGTTGCGCACCATGTTGCGGATCTTCTCGTCCGCGATCATGCCGATGTACGGCTTGCGGGTGCGGGTGTCCTCGTTCAGGTCCTTGTGCAGCGCAGGCAACGGCTGCAGTGCCTTGGCCGCGATGGCCCATTCGGTGGCGAACACGGACAGCTCGCCGGTTTTGGAAGCGATCACGCGGCCCTTGATGAACAGGTGGTCGCCCAAATCGACCAGCTGCTTGAACTGCTTCAGGGAGTCGGCGCCGATCTCCTTCTTGGAGATCATGCCCTGGATCTTGGTGCCGTCGCCGGCGGACAGCTGCACGAAGCACAGGCCACCCGCGTTGCGCAGGAACAGCACACGGCCGGCGATGCCGACCACATCCTCGGTCTCGTCACCCGCTTCGAGCTTGCCGTCATACTTGGCGCGGACCTCTTCGATGGTGGCGGTGACGTCAAGGGTCACCGGGTACGGCTGGATGCCTTCCTTAAGCATCATGCGCGCTTGGCCACACGCATCTGCACCTGCTCCGGGTGGGCCAGCGGGCCGAATTCCTTATTGGACGGGTCCACTGCCTCGTCCAGCGCGGCGCCGCCGTTGATCTTGGCGCGAATCGCAGCATCCTGCTGCAGCAGCATTTCGGCGCGTTCCACCGTGGTCATGGTGGGAACTGCGGCCTCTTCTTCGTTCTGATTCTCTTGGGATTCGTTGGTCTCAGTCATAAGCCCCAAGTGTACCGAGAAGCCACTACACAACACGCGACACGCCGACCTTGCATACAGCGCCCAATCGTGTAATATATCCAACTGTTGCCAAACGGGCTGTAGCGCAGCTTGGTAGCGCGCTTCGTTCGGGACGAAGAGGCCGCGGGTTCAAATCCCGCCAGCCCGACAACTAAGGCGGAACTTCGGTTCCGCCTTTTTCTTTGCCTTTCCATCAAACCGACGCTTGGCACCGTCTCACCGTCGGTTTCGCGGGAATCGCAATATCGAACCGACGCTTGGCACCATCCAAGTGCTGGTTCGGCGGACAATCCAAAATAAGGAATCCCCATGAAGAGAAGCATTCTGGCGCTGGCCTCCGGCGCCTTCATCCTCGGCGCCGCCGAATTCGTGATGATGGGCATCCTGCCCCAGACGGCCACCGCCATGCATGTCAGCATTCCCGCGGCCGGCCATTACATCTCCGCATACGCCATCGGCGTGTGTGTCGGCACACTGATCCTGGTGTTCGGCCGCAAGGTGCCGCCGAAGCATCTCATCATCCTGTTCATGGCCATCGCGTTGGTCGGCAACACGCTCAGCGCCGTCTCCTTCTGCTCGCCGATGCTGCTGGTGGCGCGTTTCATTTCCGGCCTGCCGCATGGCGCGTTCTTCGGCACGGCCACGCTGATCGCCAAAACGCTTGCCGACAAGGGCAAGGAGGCGCAATCCGTGTCCATGATGGGTGATGGGCCAGACGGTGGCCAACATGCTGGGCGTGCCCGCGGGAACGTTGCTCGCCGAGGCGATGTCCTGGCGGCTGGCGTTTGCGATTCTGGCCGCCTGGGCGCTTATGACGATCGTCGTGGTGATTTCGTGGGTGCCGTCCATCGATCCGATCAAGGACGCCGGCATCAAGGGGCAGTTCCGCTTCCTCACCCATCCCGGCCCGTGGCTGATTCTGCTGGCCGTGTTCTTCGGCAATTCGGGCATCTTCTGCTGGTGGAGCTACGTGTCGCCGTGGTTGCAGAAAACCGGCGGATGGTCGGCGACGATGGTGCCGATGCTGATGGTGCTCGCCGGCCTCGGCATGGTGGTCGGCGGCATCGTGGGCGGCAGGCTGACCGACCTGTGGAAGGCGGGCGCGACCGCGGCGCTATCGCACGGCATCGCCTTGTGCGGACTGTTGCTGGTCTTCCTGTTGCCCGGTAATCATGCGACCACCGCGTTGCTGACGTTCATCATCGGTTTCGCGCTGTTCTTCAATTCATCGCCACAGCAACTGCTGATGGTGCAGGCGGGCGAAGGCGGCGGCGAGCTGATTGCCGGTGCCGCCGTACAAATCGCCTTCAATTTCGGCAATGCAATCGGTTCCATCGTCGGCGGAGCGGCACTGACCGCGACGGCGATGAATTACCATTTCACCGGCATCGCAGGCGCGCCGATCAGCCTGCTCGCCGTCATCCTGCTGGTGCTCTACACCCGTCGCTACGAAGCCCGCGCCTAGCCCCATCCCAACCTTCCCATCCTTCTCCCCCAAATCCCATCTCAGCGTCGATCCCATCGCCCCCAATCCGCGAAACCGACGCTGAGGAGGGCCTAAGCGTCGGTTTGGCGGAAATCGCAATATCAAACCGACGGTTGGAGGACGCTCAGCGTCGGTTTGGCGGAAAGGTGCGGCGAAACTGACGGGTTTCCACATATCCACAGGTGGATTGTGGAGGGGATTATTGCGATTTTCCCCTGATTTCGTATTGTTTTACGGCACGGGAACATTGGCTCGCGGCGCAGGAATTGCGATCGTTCCGCGGATTCCCCATGATTCCGTGTTTTCCGCGCCACGCACGCCGAATACGACTAGAGTGGCGTACCGTGCGAAGCATTGTGAAACGAATTCTCGTCACCTGCGCGGCGACTACCGCGCTGGCGCTTCTTCTGACCATGGTCCTATGCGCGCTCGGCAATGCGATGGCGCCGAAATGGCAGGTCGAGCCGTTCACGGACCATATCACGCTCACCACGACCAATACCGCTATCCAGGCCGTTGACCCGGCCACAGGTGCCGTGCTCAAAACCCCGCAGGAGGGCGCGTACCGCACCAAGGAAACGCATATCACGGTCGCGTTGGACGGCGGCAAAACCGTGAATGCCATCGTTCGCGAGCCGCTCGACGCGCCGGCAGATCGTCCCGCATGCCTGTTCCTGCACGGTTCGGGCACCGGCAAATCGTCGGAGGCGTTCGGCGACGTGGCGAACGCGATGGCGTCGGCCGGCATCACCACTCTCGTGCCGGACAAGCGGCTCGACAACTACACCATGCTGCACCGCGACTACGTGTCCAGCGCGCACGACTATGCGAAATCGCTGGAAATCCTGAGAAAATGGCCGGGCGTGAGCAGATCGGAAACCGGCATCTACGCCGAATCGGAAGGCACATGGATCGCCACCGTGCTGACGCAACAGCATCCGGATCTTGCCTTCGCCATCCTCACCTCTCCCCCGGTCGTTTCGGGCCGTCAGCAGATGACGCTCGCAGCCACCAATTATCTGACCGCCGCGGGCGCACCCGATGCCGTCAAGCAGCTTATTCCGCGCATCACCAGCCTTGGCACACAACGCATGGGACTCGCCTATGCGGATTTCGACGCGGCCAAATACCGCAGATCGCTCACCATGCCGCTACTCATCAACTATGGCGTCAAGGACACAGCCATGCCGGTCGAACAGGGCGCGCGGCTGCTGATCAAAGCCGCAAACCAGGCTGGCAATACGAATGTGACGCTGCGGTATTATGACGCGAACCATCAGCTTCGAACCGGTTCGAATCAGACGGTTCCGGGACTGCCGTTGGAACCGCATTACACGCACGATCTGGAGGATTGGATCAACGCGGTGACGAGCGGCACGGGTGCGAACGGCTGGGCAACGCCGATGATCGCCGGAACGCAGCCGAATCAGACGGTCGCGGCACCGCTGAAGACCCCGCCCGCGCTGGTGAAGTCGATGGGTGTGATTGTCGGCGCAATCGCGGTTTGCCTGCTCTGCGCGCTGCTGGCGATGTGCGGCGCGCCAATTCTGCTCATCGCCGGCTGGGTGCGCGAGCGCCGTGCGTCACGGCGGGTATCGCACGATTCGGCTTCGACGGAACCGGCGGAGCCAACGGATTCGACTTCAATGTTTTCAACGGATGCGACCACACCGACAGGTCCATCCACACAACCGAATGCGGCACGTCCAATCGCAATAACCGACCATCGATTCCCGGTCGGCATGCGCGTCGCACTAGCGCTCAACACCCTCCTTGCCGTCGGCACGACCGGCGTGTTCCTGGCGTATCTGGTCACCGTCATCATTGATGCGATCTCGTTGACCGACAATTCGGCAGTGCTTGCCAAGAACTGGCATGCCATCGTCATGCTCACATGGCTGAGCCTTGTCGCGTTCGCCTGGCTGTTGGCGGAAATCATCGTGGACGCGTGCCGTCGTCATGCTAGGAATCGCGCGATTGCAAGCATAGATGACGATGCGGATATGAATAATGGCCACGATGCCGCAGCCGGAAGCCGATGCGATATAGGAAAAGATGGAAAAGCATGCATCGGATCCGGCCATGTCATCGTGGCCACGTGTGTGGTGGTGTCGGCGGCGCTATCGTTGGCGCTGCTGGCTTTCTGGGGACTGTTCTGCTGACTGGCGTTCCCGTCGGCGCAGACGCACCGCGGCGACGACGGCCCAGACCACGGAAATGATGAGCAGCAGCGCGCCGAGACCGCCGACCACGTAGAAGAACAGCGTCGAGGGATTCGGCATCCACCGCCATGCGCCGATGGGCAGCAGGCACAGCATGGACATCAGCCGATCAGGCAGAAGAACACGCCCAGCACGATGGTTCCGGTGCTTGGTCCGGACGGGCGGATTACCAGCTCGCCGTCCGTTTTGCCGATGCGCACTTGCTTGGAGGGGTCGACCGGCTCGGCTGATTTGGCTGGATCAGCCGATTTGACGGAACCGGTCGGACGTGCCGAACGGCCCGCAAAGCTTCCGCGCATGTCTTGTCCGGAGGTTTCCAGCGATTCGGCCTCGTCCTGCGATTCGAACTTCCTCTGCGCTTCCGGACCGCCGTCGAACGGCTTCTGGAACGATTCGGTCTTCGCCTCGCCCGGATCGTCGACGGCCGGCAGGGTTTCCGTGGGCTCGTCCGAGACCTCCGCGATTCCCATGACGTCGGTCAACGGCACTTCACGGGTTTTCTCGTCACTCATTTCGTTTCCTTTCCGCTGGCGCTTTTCCCGACGTTCTTTCCATCGACGCTGCCATGCGATTGGCCGCCCGTCGTTCCCACTGGCAGCTTGCTGTCGGACGTGTACTGCATGGTGACACTGCCGCCGACCGTTCCATCGACGTTGACATACAGATCCGGTTCCTCCGGAGCCTTGTCCGAATCGATCGACGGCCAATACCACTTGTTCTCGTAGATCGTTTTGAATGCCTTGTCGAGATCCGTGCCGGCGTATACCGAATCCTGCGAATCGTTCTCCGTATCCGAACCGGCATCGCCCGCATCATCATCGCCGGAATCGTCGAAATCGGTGGTGCCGTTGAGCGCCGGAACGCCCTTGTTCACGCCATGATGGCCGAGTCCCGAATCATCGTTCTCGTCGAGGGACAGGCCCATGAAGCCCGTGCCGTTGAAGAACGTAATCCCGTCCGGCCCTCCTATGTAATCCGTGACGTTGGTGTAGCCGTCGTCCGGATCGCTGACCGACCACTGGCATCCGTCCGGCAGCGTGACCACCACCTGGGCGTTCACCACCACCAGATTCAGCTTCCCTGTCGGACATGAGCTTTCGCCGTACGTGCCGTCGTTGAGCTTGACCTTGTGCTTGCCATGCGCTGCCGGATATCCGCTCAAATCGATGTCGAGCACATCGTTGGCGTAGTTCTTGCCGACCACCACCAGTCCCTGTTCGTATCGTTTCATCTGGGCGTCGCTGGTGTCGCTCCATGTCACGATGCCGGAGACCGTCGTGCGGTGGTAGTCATTCGACATCATCCAATCGCGGCTTTCCCATGCCACCGCACTCGTGCAGAACGTCATCACCACGGCCATGAACGCCGCGCACCATGCCAGCGGATGCAGGCCGCCGGTGCGACGGCCCATGCAACCAAGCACGACGATCACCACGCCGATTCCCAGGCAGATGCCGCCGCAGCACAGTGTGGCGAGACGCAGCACGCGCAAGGCGTAATCCCAATCAACCGGCATCGTAATGGCGTACCAGCCAGATCCGGCGATCGCCAGCAATGCCAAGCCAAGCGTCACCAGTACCAGCAGCGGTCCGGCCGGCTTGCGGCGGGCGCGTTTCGACTGCGGCGCCGCCACCGTCGGCGGAGCGGTGAAGGTCGGCGGCACATTGGCCGCGGCAAACGCTGCAGGCGGGTTCACCGGCTGCTGAAACGTCTGGTATGGCGATTGGACGGGACGCGCGTACCGCTGGTAGCCGGAAGGCGCGGGACACGTCGGCTGCGGCATCGGCTGGCCTGGCGTGCCGGGCATGTTTGCAGTGGTGGCCGTGTTCGTGGACATCGGCTGCGGCATATATAGCGATTGCGCAGGCCGCACCGGCTGTCCCGGCTGAACGGGCTGAGCAGGCTGCCCAGGCCACGATCCGCCCTGCTGCGGCGGCTGCCAGCTCGCCGCATACGACTGGCAGTTCACCAGCAGCCAGAACACCAGCACGGCCATGCCGAACGCCAGCCATCCGGCGCCGGGCAGGCACAGCGCCACCGCGGCGCATACCAGCGCGCCCGCGCAGTTCCAATCCCAATGGCCGTTGACCAGCTCCTCGCACAGGATCCGGCCATCCATCTCGTCCGGTAGCAGGAACCAGGCCAATGCGTAGAACGCCGCTCCGGCGCCGAACAGTAGCGAGGTGAGAATCACCAGCGCGCGGACCAGAGTGGCGTTCCATCCCAAGCGGCGCGCCACGCCGTCGCACACGCCTGCGATCCACCGGTTGCGGCCGCGCGTGATCCGGCTGGAGCGGATCCATGCGAAGAATCGATTGCCTCGATTCGGCTGCGGCTGATACATCGGCGGCCGTGGCTGCGATTGCGGTTCGGCAGAACCAGCGGCACTGCCGCCTTGCGGATTGTTGTTTGCGTTGCTCATATCTCCATTACAGCAATCCGCAGCCGTCATACGTATCGGGGAACACCCTGAATCTGCCCTGAACACCAGCTGAAAGCCCTGAATCGGCATCCCCGACAGGGCACAATGGAAGCATGAAGTCCTTAGCCAAACCGCGATACACGCAGGAACAGTACGACCAGGCCAGCGCGGTCTACATGCGCTGGTGCTACGTGCAGGCCCTGCGCGAAGGCCGTCCCGTGCCGTCCAAGCCGGCGCGACTGCCGTTGCTGCGCCCGACGTACGGCCGCGAGGTCGCTGGCGTGGCCAAGGCCGTCAGCATGCATCTGGGCGTGTCCGTTCATCTCATCCGTTTCATTTTCGTGGTCACCACGTTTTTCTTCGGTGCGGGCGCGATCGCCTATATTTTTCTGTGGATCACCGTACCCGTCGGAGACCCGGTCCAGCAGGCGTACGTCATCGCCGGCAGCCAGCCCGTCGAGAACGCGCCGCTGTCCCACGGCAACGTGAGGAACGTAAGAAACCTAAGGAACGTCGGAAACGGCGGCGCGCAATCGCAAGACAGCGACGGCAACGCGGACGGCATGCAATCCGGCAGCGGAGCACAATCGTCCGAAAGCCTGGAACAGATGTTCGCCAACGCGCCGAGACCCGCGCTGCTGGCCATGGCGGGACTGCTTATGCTGGGCCTATGCGTGGCGATGGCGGCGAAAGGCATTGAAGGCACGCTGATTGTGCCGTTGCTGCTCGGCGTGGTCGGCGTCGGCGTCTCCTGGCTGCGGTTCAACGCGAAGGACGGCCAATTATGGACGATGCTCGGCGGCATCGCGGTCATTTTTCGTCGCGTACGCGATCTACATCGCCACCCACGTGCGCATTATGCAGTCCGCACGGCACGCCACGTTCACCATGCTCGTCGCCGGTTTGGCGCTGCTTGTCGGCGTGCTGCTGGCGATTGTGCCGTGGATTATGACGCTGGTGCGTGATTTGGGCACGGAACGCGCGCTGAAGGAACGCGAGGAGGAGCGCGCCGATATGACCGCCCACCTGCACGACGGCGTGCTGCAGACGCTGGCGCTGATCCAGTTGCACGCCGATGACCAGCAGACCGTGTTTTCACTGGCAAGGCAGCAGGAACGCGAGTTGCGCGAATGGCTATATCAGGAGCGCACCACGTCGGACCGTTCCGTCAACGCCGGTTTGAAGCAGATCGCAGCGCATGTGGAGGACACGCATGGCAAGCCGATCGAGGTAGTGACGGTGGGCGACGCGCGGCCGAGCGCGCAGACCGACGCGTTGTTGGATGCCACGCAGCAGGCGCTCGTCAACGCCGTGACGCATGGCGGCGAACCGGTGTCCGTCTACTGCGAAGCCGGCGACAAGCTGGTGGAGGTGTTCGTACGCGACCATGGCGACGGCTTCGACGTCGAAGCCATTCCAGCGAATCGCCTGGGCATCCGCGAGTCCATCATCGGACGTATCAAGCGCCGCGGCGGTACAGTGGAGATTGTGTCGAGGCCCGGCTGGGGCACGGAGGTGCGCATGCACATGCCGATTTCAGGAGCGGCGGAGGATGCGGACAGCGCTACGATCACCACAGCGGACGGCGATACGGGCGTGCAATCGGCGCAATGAACACGGCACATGCAGCAGGTGCGGCAATGAATCAATCGAACCAAGGAGCAGGAATGAGCGAGCGGGAACAGCGCATCAGAATCGCCGTCGTGGACGACCATGAGATGTTCCGCGCGGGCGTGATCGCCACGTTGCAGCCGTATTTCGACGTGGTCGGACAGGCGGCCGACGTGGAGGGGTCAGTGGCGATGATCGCGCAGACCAAACCGGACGTGGTGCTGCTGGACGTGCATGTGCCGGGCGGCGAGAACGGCGGTGGCGCCGAAATCCTCACGAAATCGCGCGCATACTCCCCCGATACCGTCTTCCTCGCGCTGTCCGTGTCGGATTCTCCGCAGGATGTCGGTTCCGTGATCCGCGCCGGTGCGCAGGGATATGTGACGAAGACTATTTCCGGCGACGACCTGGTGTCCTCCATCAAGCAGGTGCATGAGGGCTACGCCGTGTTCTCGCCGAAATTGGCGGGATTCGTGCTGTCCGCCTTCCAGAACGGCCCGAGCGCGAACGGCGCGTTCGGCGGCCCGATCCACGATGACGAGCTGGACCGGCTGTCCAACCGCGAGCAGGAGGTCATGCGGCTGATCGCGCGCGGCTACACGTACAAGGAGGTGGCTTCGGAACTGTTCATCTCCATCAAGACCGTGGAGACCCATATGAGCTCGGTGCTGCGCAAACTGCAGCTGTCGAACCGTTCCGAGCTCACCCGTTGGGCCGCGGATCGACGGATTGTGTGACGTTGCCGCCACGACAACGACAATCGCCATAAACGGCATGGAAAAGGGCTTACCGAAAAATCCTTCGGTAAGCCCTTGATTGATGCGGGCAGAGCGAGATTCGAACTCGCGGAGGCTTGCACCTCAACGGTTTTCAAGACCGTCTCTTTAGACCGCTCAGACATCTACCCTTTGCGCCTAACATCGCTGCTACGCACGAAACGTCAATATACCACAGTGCGCGGAAGTGCGACACCTGGCACAGCCTCCATCCCCGTCGCTTCCAACAGAAAACCGCACACGCATCTGCCCAGAACGACACAAACGGCACTGGGACCGTCCAACATACGAAAAGCGGCGCCGGCACAAATGCCAACGCCGCTTTCACGGATTCATATCAGACGCGAACGTCTTGGAAAATCAGGCTTCCCACTTGGTCGGCTCGATGACTTCCTTGCCGCCCATGTACGGACGCATGGCCTCGGAATTTCGATGGAGCCGTCCTTCTGCTGGTGGTTCTCGAGAATGGCGACCAGCCAACGGGTGGTGGCCAGCGTGCCGTTCAGCGTGGAGACGGCGCGGGTGTTGCCATCCTCCATACGTTCGCGGATGTTCAGACGACGGGCCTGATACTCGGTGCAGTTGGAGGTGGAGGTCAGCTCACGGTAACGGCCCTGGGTCGGCACCCAAGCCTCGCAGTCGAACTTACGTGCCGCGGAGGAGCCCAGATCGCCGGCGGCGGTATCGATGATGCGGTACGGCACCTCGACCTTGCCGAGCATTTCCTGCTCCATGGCCAACAGGTGCTCATGCTCCTTGTAGGAGTCCTCCTGCTTGGCGTAGACGAACATCTCCACCTTGTCGAACTGGTGCACGCGGATGATGCCGGAGGTGTCCTTGCCTGCTGCGCCGGCTTCACGGCGGTAGCAGGAGCTCCAGCCGCAGTAGCGCAGCGGGCCGTTCTCAAGGTTCAGGATCTCGTTCTCGTGCATGCCGGCGAGCGCCACTTCGGAGGTGCCGACCAAATACTGGTCGTCCGGCTCGCGCAGGCGGTAGATTTCGTCGGCGTGGGAGTTGAGGAAGCCGGTGCCGCGCATTACTTCCGGACGCACCAGCGTCGGGGTGATGGCCAGGGTGAAGCCGTGTTCCTCGGCCTGGTCGACGGCCATGGTGAGCATGGCGATCTGCATGCGGGCCACCTGGCCGCGCAGGAAGTAGAAGCGGGAGCCGCCGACCTTCACGCCGCGCTCCATATCGATACCGGCCACGCCGCGGCCGAGCGTCAGGTGATCCTTCGGCTCGAAGCCTTCGGCTGCGAAATCACGGATCTGGCCGACCTTCTTGACCACGACGTAGTCGTCCTCGCCACCTTCCGGAGCTTCCGGCTCGACGATGTTGGACAGCTTCCACATGGCGGTGGTGTATTCCTCGGCTGCGGCGTCGGCTGCGGCCTTGTATTCGGAGACCTTCTGAGAGAGTTCCTTGGTTGCGGCGATCAGCTTGGCCTTTTCGTCGGCGGGGGCGGCGGCGACCTTCTTGCCGATCTCCTTCTGCTGCGCGCGGGCAGCTTCGAATTCCTTCAGAGAGGAACGGCGAACCTCGTCGGAGCGCAGCACCTCGTCGACCAGTTCGACCGATTCGCCACGCTTACGCTGGGATTCCTTGACAACGTCAGCATGTTCACGAATGAATTGAATATCAAGCATGCTTCCCAGCCTAGTGCCGAAAGCAGACACTGACGCCATCGTTCTCATTTTTGGATATAACGTGAGGGAACGCCGAATTTTTCATGTCGAATTCGTCTTTTTGCGCAATCGCATAGACAATAGAGGCATGCCTATGCCAGTTATCGTCCTGCTCGTCATCATCGCCGTGGTCGCCGTATGCGCGGCCGCCTTCTTCGGATACCGCGCGTACAAGCACCGTACGCTCGCGGAGAAGCTTGACAAGCGTGACGATGACCAAGTGCATTACGCGTTCATCGTCAATCCTTCAAAGCCCCAGGCGGAACAGCGCAAGCAGCATATCAAGGAGTTCTGCGAGGCGAAGCATCTCACCCAGATCGAATTCATCGAAACGCAGCTCGACAAGGACGGTCGCGCCTGCGCGTTCGAAGCGTTGGACCATGGTGCCGATGTGGTGGTGGCTGTCGGCGGCGATGGCACGGTGCGTACCGTCGCGAGCGCGCTGTCGGGTACCGGGCATGCGCTGGGCATCGTGCCGATCGGCACCGGCAATCTGTTCGCCCGCAATATGGGCATTCCCGTGGACGATATCGATGCGGCGCTCACCGTGGCCACGTCGCACGGCTCCCGTCTGGTGGATGTGGGCCGTCTGACCCTTCTGGATGATGAGACCACCGACCACGGGCATGCGTTCCTCATCATCGCCGGCATCGGTTTCGACGCACTGATGATCGACGACACCGATCCGGAATTGAAGAAGAACATCAGCTGGCTGGCGTATTTCGTGTCGGGCGTGAAGAATCTGTTCGCCCCGAAGTACAAGGGCAATGTGACCATCACCAGCGCCGACGGCAGCACGCATTCCACGCGTGGTCTCACGTTCCGCACGTTCATGGCGGGCAATTGCGGCCAGATCCCCATGTTTTCGCTGATGCCCGAAGCTTCCTATGACGATGGCATCCTCGACTACGAGATCATCGACACGTCCGGCGGCCTGATCGGTTGGGCGAATCTGTTCGGCGACGTGCTGCACCAGACCATCACCGGCAAAGCTCAGCAGAGTCCGCTGTCCACGAACTCCACCGTCGACCAGGTGCAGGGCGTCAGCGCGGAAATCACTTTGGAGAGGCCTGTTTTGGCGCAGGTGGATGGCGATATGCTGCCTGAAACGAAGCACATCCGTTTCAGCGTGGAACGTCAGGCCCTATGCGTGCGCGTGCCGGAGGCCGCTTCCGAAGATACCGGCATACTGGCGTTGAACGCGAATATGTCGGCTACGCCAACGAAACCGCAGCCGACCGAACAGGCAAGCGGGCAGCCGGCCGAACAGTCGAACGATTAGGAACCGTCAGGAATGCGCGGAACGGGCTGCTGAATATCGGAAGATACCGGAAACTCAGTCGTCCTGCCGATTCACTCCGTTGGTCACGCGCGCCACATGCAGGGCAAGATAGGCGATTTCGGCTTCCGTAAGGTCGGAACCAAGACGCATCTTCACCACCACGGCAAGCTGCCTTGCGCACTGGCAAGCCTTCGGATATGAGGTTTTGATTGATTCGATGATTGGTTGCGGCTCATCGTCGAGCTGCTCATGCTGGTGGATGCGTACGAACAGGTAACGCAGATGCGTGATGAATCGCGCCACATTGACGCTGTCCTGCGCAAGCGTGATGCCGTACGCGCCTTCGATGACGGCGATCATCTGCTGGATGATGCCGGTCATGGTGTAGGTGGCGGACAGGTCGCCGCCGGAGAATCCGGCATTCACCAAATGCAAGGCGAGCGCCACCGCCTCACTGCGGGGCAACGCGCCACCCAAATACGTGTTCATCGCGTCGACCATCGCCACGCCTTTGGCGTATTCGTCGGCGTATAGGGAACGTACTTCCGCTTCGAGCGGATATTCGATGTTCTGTTTTCTTTGCGCGCGTTGTATCGCGCCGCAGATGTGGTCGGCGAGCGCCATGACCAGGGTTGGCTGCTTGTCTGCCTGTTCTTTCAGTCCCGTACGGTTCATGGCGTCCGTGACGAGTCTGATGATTTCGGGCGGGATCCCGGCCACTTGTTGCGCCATGTGGTCGGGATCCTTGCCATCGACGGGGATGAACCGACGGACGATCTTCGCGTCATCCACATGTTGTCCCGGCTTGGCTTGGAAGCCTATTCCACGGCCTGTGAGAATCACCTCACGATCACCGTCTCTAGCCAATACGACATTGTTGTTGAATACGCGAAGAACGTCCACGTCGACCCCTTTTTCGCCTCTGTGTGACAGGTTAGCGCTGGATGTCGATCACCTCGTCCCCTGCCTTGACGTCGATGCCGGTCTTCGGCGTGACGGAGGTGAGGGCGGCGGTGTTGAGCACCGTCATCAGCGTGGTGGTGCTGTATCCAGCGTCCTTCACTTTAGCAAAGTCGACGGAAACCAGCGGATCGCCGGCATTCACGCGCTCATCGGCCTTGACCTTGACGGCAAAGCCCTCGCCGTTCATCTTCACGGTGTCGATGCCGACGTGCACGAGCACTTCCACACCGTCATCGGTTTTGATGCCGAAGGCGTGGCCGGTTTCGGCGACGGTCTGCAGCACGCCGGAGACCGGGGCCACGACCTCGCTGTCGGTCGGCGGATGCCGCGCCTTCGCCGAGCGCGCGGGAGGCGAACACCGGATCGCCGGTTTCGTCCAGGGCGATCACGTGGCCGGCGACCGGAGCGTTCACCACGGTGGTCGCGGCGGCGGCAGCGGCCGGAACTCGGTCTTGGTGGCGGTAGCAGTCGCGGTGGCGGTGGTGGCAGCCGGAGCGGCTTCCTTGGCTTCGACCGCCGGAGCGGCGGCCTTCTGATCGGCGGCGGCGCGGGCCAGCACTTCAGCCTTCTGTTCCGGGGTGCGGTAGTCGAAGGTGATGATCAGGAAGAAGGAGGTCAGGAAGGAGACCGCGATGGACACCGCGTACACCCACATCTGGTCGAAGACCGGAATGGTCAGCAGCGAGGTGAAGGCGAAGGCGGTGGTGGTCACACCATGCACGGTCTGGCCGGCGGCGGTGACGGACGGGAAGAGCCAGCCGAGGACGGCAATGACGACGCCACCAAGGCCGCAGCCCACGAGCATGCGCTTGTAGACCAGCTTGTAACGCAGGTGGATGCCGTACAGGGACGGTTCGGAAACACCACCAAGCAGGCCGGCTGCGAGCGCGCCGAGAGCGGTCTGGCGCATGTCCTTGTCCTTGTCACGCACGGCGATGAAGAGCACGCCGGCGGTGGCGCCGAAGCAGGCGAAGTTCCACACGCCCATCGGGCCCTGGATGAAGTCGTAGCCGAGCGTCTGGATGTTCATGAGCATCAGGGCGTTGAGCGGCCAGTGCAGGCCGAGCGGCACGAGGAACGGGTACAGCAGCGGGATGATGATGGCGAAGATGAACGGTGCATGGGTGTTCATCCAAGCCAGGCCGACGCCGAGGCCGTTGCCGACCCACACGCCGATCGGGCCGATGATGAAGGCGGTCAGTGCGCCGACGATGATCATGCAGAAGAACGGCACGAACACCAGCTGGACGCTTTCGGGAATGATCTTCTTCAATCCGTGGTAGACGAGGGCGAGCACGGCGGCCATGAGCAGCGGCACGAACACGTTGCCGCTGTAGTCGCTCAACGCCATCGGAATGCCGAAGATGTTGGCGGTGCAGGACTTGGTGCCCAGAGCCGCGTTCTCCACGCACGTGGTGGTCTTGGCGTCTATCAGGCTGGTGAACTGCGGGGTCATGAGGATGGCCATGATGGCGCCGCCCAGCCACGGATCGACCTTGAGCTTCTTGGCGGCGTTGTAGGCGACCATGATCGGCAGGAAGTAGAACACGCCCTTCCAGATGGCCTTGATGAACACCCAGCCGGCGGAGGCCTCGTCATTCGGAATGACGTTCAGTGAGATGAGCAGGTTGACCAGGGCGATGATGATGGAGGCGCCGAGCAGCACGCCCAGGATCGGGCGGAAGGAGTCGGCGAGATACTCGAAGAAGGAGTCCAGCCATGCCACCTTGCCGCGTGCCTTGGAACGGGCCTCGGCCTTGACGTCGGCGTTGCTCTTCTGGCCTTCGCCGGATGCGGAGGCGGCGACCGGCGTTCGCCATTTCGGGCAGATGCATGATGTTTTCGTATACGGTGGCCACGCCGCCGCCGATGACGACCTGGAAACGGTCACCGCTTTGCGGGACCGCGCCAAGCACGCCCTTCATATGTTCGAGGGCGTTCTGGTCCACCTTGGACGCGTCCGCCAGCTCGAAGCGCAGTCGGGTGGCGCAATGCGTCAGACTGCGAACGTTTTCAGGTCCGCCGATCGCAGTGATGATCTGCGATGCGAGAGAGTCAGCCATCCTGATTCCTTTCTATTTCCTTCCGATGGGATTCGATGACGCAGCGCGGCTTTTTTGCAACAAAAAAGACCCGGAACATGGCAAACCAATGCCACATTCCAGGTCTTGCGTCTAAAAAATGTTGACTTGCAACCCTGCATGAGTCGAATTCGTTAGAAATAATACACTATCGGCATGCGATGCGCAAATCGTCGGGTATCGGGACACTGAAACCCCAATTCCATACTGGAGACACGCCGAGACGTCAAAAAGAAAACGTATTCATCGCACATTGTGGGATGACTTTCCGCGTTCCGCGCAAACTCGTGGCACAATGAAGGTATGGTTGCAAAAAATGCGGGAATGCCCGCCACCCCAGCAGATCTGATCAATGTCGACGAGGTCATTGGAAAGTACTATGACGTCGTCCCCGACCCGAACGTTCCGGAGCAGCGCGTCTCCTTCGGCACTTCCGGACACCGTGGTTCGTCCCTGAAGACCTCGTTCAACGAGGCCCACATCGTGGCCATCACGCAGGCCATCGCCGAATACCGCAAGAAGGCCGGCGTCACCGGCCCGCTGTACATCGGCCGCGACACCCACGCCCTGTCCGAGCCGGCTTGGAAGACCGCCATCGAAGTGCTCGTCGCCAACGGCGTGACCGTGCGCATCGACTCCCGTGACGACTTCACCCCGACCCCGGTCGTGTCCCAGGCCATCCTGACCCACAACCGCGCAGCGGATGGCACCCAGCGCTTCACCGGCGAAGGCCTGGCCGACGGCATCGTGGTGACCCCGTCGCACAACCCGCCGACCGATGGCGGCTTCAAGTACGATCCGGTCACCGGCGGCCCGGCTCCGGCCGACGTCACCAACGCCATCGCCGACCGCGCCAACGAGCTGCTCGGCGATTTCAGGAACGTCAAGCGCGTGCCGTTCGAGCAGGCCGTCAAGTCCGATCTGGTTGAGCGTTTCGACTTCCGTGAGCACTATGTGGCCGATCTGGAGAACGTCATCGACTTCGACGTGATCCGCTCCTCCGGCGTACGCCTGGGCATCGACCCGCTCGGCGGCGCTTCGGTCAACTACTGGCCGCTCATGAACGAGAAGTACAACCTGACCATCGACGTGGTGCGTCCGCAGGTCGACCCGACCTGGAGCTTCATGACCATCGACCATGATGGCAAGATCCGCATGGATCCGAGCTCCCCGTACGCGATGAAGGGTCTGGTCGATTCCCTCAACAACGGCGCTTGGGACAAGTACGATCTGGTCGGCGGCACCGATCCGGATGCCGACCGCCATGGCATCGTCTGCCCGAACTGGGGCGTCATGAACCCGAACCACTACATCGCAGTGTGCGTGGAATACCTGTTCGGCGGCAACCGTCCGGATTGGCCGGAGAACGCCGGCATCGGCAAGACCCTCGTGTCTTCCTCCCTGATCGACCGCGTGGCCGCCTCCATCAACGCCAAGCTCGTCGAGGTTCCGGTCGGCTTCAAGTGGTTCGTGGACCCGCTGTTCAAGGGCGAGGTCGCGTTCGGCGGCGAGGAAAGCTCCGGCATGTCCTTCCTGCGTAAGGACGGCCGCGTGTGGACCACCGACAAGGACGGCCTGATTCCGGACCTGCTGGCCGCTGAGATCACCGCGAAGACCGGCAAGAACCCGGCCCAGCTGCACCAGGAGCAGGTGGAGCGTTTCGGCGAAAGCTGGTACAAGCGCGTCGATACCCCGACCACCCTCGAGCAGAAGCAGAAGTTCGCCAAGCTCACCGGCGACGACGTCGAGGCCACCCAGCTGGCCGGCGAGGACATCACCGCCAAGCTCACCGAGGCTCCGGGCAACCACGCCAAGATCGGCGGTCTGAAGGTCACCACCAAGGACAACTGGTTCGCCGCCCGTCCGTCCGGCACCGAGAACATCTACAAGGTGTACGCCGAGAGCTTCGAATCCCCTGAGGCTCTGGACAAGGTGCTCGCCGAGGCCACCGAGGTCGTGGACAAGGCTCTGGCCGAGTGATACGGCGTTCCGCCAAGTAATCAAGGCGTAGCGCGAAAAAGACCCGTTCCGTATGGAGCGGGTCTTTTTCGTTGTCGATATCCGCCGTATGGCACGAAACGTGCTTTTCTGGCATGAAACGCAAGCTCCGCGGCACCCCGTATTTCCCTCTCCCGGTACGCTTGGAAGCAGAGCCGGAACGTCATCCGCGCAATCACGGCACAGCAAGGAGGGAACGTGCGCATCGCCATCGTCGAGGATCACCCTGCCGAACGCGAACTGATCGCCACCATGTGCGCGGAATACTTCAACGGCCGGAACGTCGGCGCAACCGCCGGCAGGAATGCCATGCAAACGGTCTGTGACGTTTTCCCCGACGCGAAATCGTTCATCGAAAGCTGGAAGAACAGCCGTTACGACCTGCTGCTGCTCGACTGTTATCTCAGCGACGAGAATCTGCCGCATGCCACCACCGGATTGGACATAGCGCGGCTGCTGCGCAATCAGAACGACGACTGCGCGATCGTCTTCATCACGTCCAGCACCGATTTCGCGGTGCTCGGCTACGAGGTGCAGGCGAGCGGTTATCTGCTCAAGCCCGTCAATCGCAAAACCTTCGAAGCCACCATGGAACGCGTCGAAGAGCAGCTGAAGGCAAAACCGCCGGTCACCCATCTGGCAAAGGCGCAGTCGCCCGGCACGGTGGATTCCAGCTGGCATGTGGCGTTCGGTAATCCGGCCGTGACCATGGACCGGCGGCTCATCGCATACGCCCTGTCCAACGCGCACTACGTGGAATTTACGTTCGCGGACGGCACCCAGACCAAAATCCGCACCAATTTCTCCGACGTGGACCGACGGCTCACCGTGTTCGACAACTTCTACCGCACCGCGCGAGGCGTGCTCGTCAACTTCGACTACGTGTCCGGCATCACCAACGCGCAGTTCGTCATGAAAGGCGGCAAACGCATTCCTATCACGAAAACGGCGGTGACCACCACCTGCCGCGCATACGCGGAATACACGTTCACCCGCATGCGTACGGAGGACTGACATGTTCGCACCACTCGGCGAAATCATCCGGAACGGCATCGCCCAAACCACCCCGTCAGGTCTGTTCTTCGCCATCGGAGAGCAGCTCAACGCGTTGTCCGGCCTGGCATTGTGCCTCATCATGGCATGGAGTCACATGGACAATCCACGCCGTAACGGCACACTGTTCATGTCCATCGGACTGGTCTGGTTCCTGCTATGCGGCGTGCTGTGCGGCACTCTGGGCATCCCATCACTGTGGACGGTCATTCCGACCGCGCCGCTTGTGCTGCTGGTCCTGCGATGGCTGACCGAACTGCCATGGCGGCAACTGTTGCTGATTGTGGCCACGGCTTCCTACATGGTGGCGATCGTCTACTATCTGTCGCTCGTCATCGATGTGGCCGTTCTTGGCGCGGATTCAACCAATCTCCGCGTCGGCTGGCCGGGACTGGTCAATCTGCTGCTGCTTGACGTCGTCGTACTGGTCTCGCTTTGGCATCCGCTGCATGATTCGATTCCAGCCACATTCGATTCCCCATCCATCAGCAAAGGCTTCTGGCAGCTTATCTGGCTGTTTCCGTTCGTTTCGTCCGCGATTGTGGTGTGGTGCATGCCGGCGGACAATTCCACGCTGCTGGACTCGCATATGCTGGAAATCGCGTTCACCGTGGCGGTGGTCTATTCCTGTTTCATGGTGTTGGCGTATTTCCTCATCTGGTACATGATTCAGCAGTCGGACCGTCTGCTCGCGGCCCGCAGGCGACAGCATTATGAGGCTTTGCAGACGTTGCAGCTGCAACACATGAACGAGCGGATCCGTGAGGCGCGTCAGATCAAGCACAACGTGCGTCACCACATCCACTCACTGCAGGCGTTGGCCGCGGCTGAAGACATGGATGGCATCCGCTCATATCTGGATGAGATGTCCAAACACCGGCTGCTGCAAACGGCACCAATGCAGTATTGCGAGCATGCGTCGCTGAACGCGGTGCTTGTCTACTATTGCGATTGGGTCCGGCATTTGGGTGCGGATGTGGACGTCAAAGCGGCGGTGCCGCAATACATCAACATCAACAACGCGGAATTATGCTCCATGGTCGGCAATCTGCTGGAGAACGCCACAGAGGCCATCACCCAGCAAACGCAGGGCGAGAGGCGGCTCAAAGTGCGCATCCGGTATCGTTCCGGCCCTCCGGCGGCCCTGTTCATCACGGTGGACAACACGTACGGCGAAGCCGATACCAGCATCGAACAGATCGACGGCGATCTCGTCTCGACCAAACATGGTGGCACGGGGCTGGGCACCGCCACCGTACGAGAGACGGCCGAACGGCACCATGGCACGGCCTCCTTCGAGCACAGCGACGGCATGTTCCGCGCCTCCGTCATGCTGTGTCTCGGCGACTAATCGCATATGCCGTTGCCATGCGGTATGACGGGCAAGCGGCGAGTCGCGCGGCTTTCGTAGGGTAGAAGCATGACGATTACGGTTTCAACAGACGGTTCCGCGCTTGGCAATCCGAATGGTCCGATGGGTTGGGCCTGGGCCGACCACGAGCCCGCGGCAGGCGGCAAGCCGGGGCACGAGCATGCCGGCGATTGCGATGCCGGCGGCGCGACGAACGGCACCAACCAGATCGGCGAATTATGCGCCGTGCTGGAGGCGTTGCGAGCGCATCCCGGTTCCGAAGACCTGGTGATCGAGACCGACTCGCAGTATGCGATCAACTGCTCCACCAAGTGGGTGCAGGGTTGGAAGCGCAACGGCTGGAAGAATTCGCAGAAGAAACCGGTGAAGAACGCCGATTTGATCCGCGCCATCGACAATGAGATCGCACATAGGGCGGGGTCGGTGCGATTCGTGTGGGTCAAGGGTCATGCCGGCAACGCGGGCAACGAGAAAGTGGACGAGCTGGCACGCACGTATGCGGCGATTGCCGTTCGCATGTGCGCGAAGGCTATCTGCCGTTGGAAGGATGGCAGTCGCTGCTGGCTTCCGAGTATTCGCGTGGCACCGATGTTCCCGAGGATGCGAGGATGCTGATGGATGGTGCGATCAGCGCCGCCGAATACCACATGGGACGCGGACAAGGCGATTCCGCCACGACCGGCACCGGCGATTCCGGTGCCGATACCGCTAATTCCAGCAACAGCACGAAGCCGCGTTCGATCGCCAGCATGCTGGCGGAGCCGGAAGGCGTTTCCCACGACCTTGCGGATTTCGGACAGACAACCGATGACGACGCAGATGATGCGGTGGAAACGACCGTGCTCGAGACCGAACCGGCGGAAACCACCACAATGCTTGAGACCGAAGCGACGAAGGTCATACCCGAATCCAGCTTCCCGGACGCGGGCGGTCCAGCCGAACCGGACGAATCCGGAGAACCGGACGAATCCGGGAAAACGGACGAATCCGGTGAACCGCATCAATCCTATGCGCAGATGCTGGTCAAACCCGACTATTTTCCCCGTGAAGGCGACGAGAACGACAAGCCGGTGACGGGCAACGCGGACGGCACGGACACGGACAGCACGGCCGTACCGCAGAATGCGAACGAATCGCACAGCGAATCGCAAGACGACGAAGAATCGGCACCGGAACAGGCAGCTTCATCGCAATCGCAGGATCTGCCGAAACTGCCGCATCGTCCAAGCCCATCGGGCCTGTCGGTGTCGGGTACGGTGCGGTTCACTCCCCCACCGGAATCCAGCCCGACCTTCGACGGCAATCCACGTCTCATCCGTGGGTATATCGCCGTGGAAGGCTATGTGATGGGTGACGGCACGCTGGTATTGGACGAGGCGCCGTTCGCGGTCAAACATAGCTGAGCGAGACATGTGGGGAGCCGCTTTACGCAAGCCGCTCCCCACATGTCATTTCATGCGCGGTTTTTTTGCACGCCACCTCACGCAGGACCGTGAAACATTCCGTGAAAACTTTTCCGCAGTCCAAAACAGACACCTGCTCCCGCAACCGACCATTCGCGCCTTGAAAATCAACGCATCCGATAGTATGGAGACGGTCTTAACCCCATATCGAAGGAGGATCATGGACAAGGCACAGCAGGACGCGCTGAAGAAGGCGGCCGGCATCGAGGCTGCAAAGCTGATTCAGAACGGCATGATCGCAGGTCTGGGCACCGGCTCGACCGTGCGTTTCCTGGTCGACGAGCTCGGTCGTCGCGTCAAGGAGGAAGGCCTCGAGTTCACGGGCGTCACCACCTCCCGCCGCACCCAGGAGCAGGCCGAAGGCTACGGCATCAAGATCGTCAACATCGATGACGTCGACCATATCGACGTGACCATCGACGGCGCCGACGAGGTGGACAAGAACTTCAACGGCATCAAGGGCGGCGGTGCGGCTCTCCTGTGGGAGAAGATCGTGGCCACCAACTCCAACAAGATCGTGTGGATCGTGGACGAGTCCAAGGTCGTGGACACCATCGGCAAGTTCCCGCTGCCGGTCGAGGTGATTCCGTTCGGCGCAGGCCAGGTCGTCAAGAAGTTCGAGGCCAAGGGCTACAAGCCGGTGCTGCGTCTCGACGCGAACGGCGAGCCGGTGCGCACCGATGAGAACAACTATGTGGTGGATCTGCACCTCGAGCGCATCGATCACCCGCAGGAGCTCGCGCAGGACCTCATCACCACGGTCGGCGTGGTCGAGCACGGCCTGTTCCTGAACATGGTGGACCAGGTCATCGTCGGCGATCCGAACGGCCCGCGCGTGATGGACAACCCCAACAAGTGAGATCTTGACAGGCAGGCGTGTCGGCTGGTGTGGAATATACCGGCCGACACCGCCGCGCAGATAGCAAAAATCCCGCGACTCCGAAAGGAATCGCGGGATTTTGTTTGAGCGGACGCTTCACACGCGCCTGAAGACTACTTGCGCTGGTGGCGAGTCTTACGAAGCAGTTTACGATGCTTCTTCTTGCTCATGCGCTTGCGGCGCTTCTTGATGACCGAGCCCATCTCAGCCTCCGTTCCTTAAACTCAAAGGGTAAAAGTTTGCAACTTGCCCAATACTACACTGCTTCGGGGACGAATACGCGCGCAGGCATTCATATGGTGGAAAATCACGTTTCGTTTTCCGCGTGATATTCCATCAGCCGGCCGCGATTCGCCATCGAGACGATTCCGTCGACGTTACAGGGGGAACTGCTGGTAGAAACGCTGGATGTCGTTCTTCGCGCCGGTGGCATAGAAAACCACCGTATCGTTGCGCCACACGGCAACGGCCTTGGTATCGTCGTCCGGATCGGCTTTGGCGCTGTAGGCGCCGGTCGTCTTGCCGGAAACCTTCACGTTGCCGCTTCCCAGCTCCTTGCCGGTCATGGCTTCAGCCAGCGTGTCGTACTGGGATTTCGCCTTGTCGCCGTCGTTCCACTGGCCCACTTCCAGCGTGACGTCCTGTCCTTTCTTGCCGGTGGAATACGTCAACGCGTATTCCTCGACGGGAGAGGTGCTGGACACGTCGTGCTGGCGTCAGCCTTGGTACGCGCGTAATTCAATACGGAATCCGGCATGGCCTTGAGCAGCTCGCTGGCCCCGTCGGGCAATGCCACGGCATCGATCGACGGTTTGGTGGGCTCCGTCTTGTCGCCGTCCGTACCGTTCGAAGTGGAAGCCTGCTGGCTCGTCTGACCGGCCTGACCGGCCTGTCCGTTCTTGTTCAAGGCCCAACCAGGCCACACAAATGCGGAAATCAGAGCAAGCACAACCACAAGCGCGGCTGCTACGACGGCGGCAATCAATTTGCCATGCGAAGAGGAATTCTGCGTATCAGACATGCTTGTCATTCTTTCACAGCCATAAGACGCGCAACCATCCCCTCAAAGTCATGGAATCCAGTTCCCGAAACGGTTTTCAGCGCAATGTCTGTGCAACGAGTACGCCACCCGCGAACGTCTTGTCCCAAAACCTCCGTATTGTCGGCGATATGGCAAAGACGTCCTCGCAATTCCTCTGTTCCGAATGCGGCTGGAGCGGCCCGAAGTGGCTCGGCCGCTGCCCCGAATGCGGTCAATGGGGCACCATTGAGGAATTCCATGAAGCCCGTCCCGCGGCAGGCTCGCGTACCGCGGCTCCGGGACGGACCTCGCGCACGCAATCGCATCCGGTCGCATCATCCGCGGCGAGGCCGATCACCGACATAGGCACGGAGAACATCTCCAGAATCGCCACAGGATTTTCGGAATTCGACCGCGTGCTCGGCGGTGGCATCGTGCCGGGATCGGTCACGCTGATCGCAGGAGAGCCGGGCATCGGCAAATCGACATTGCTGCTGGAAACCGCCGGCAATGTGGCGAGGCTGACGGCGTTCGCCACCGAGCGCAATACCGTACTGTATATTTCCGGCGAGGAATCGCAGGCGCAGGTCCGCATGCGCGCGTCGCGCATCGGCGCCATGGAGCCGAATCTACTACTCGCCTCCACCACGGATCTGTCCACGGTGTTGGGGCTTATCGAACAGTTCAAGCCGGCGTTGGCCATCGTCGATTCGGCGCAGACCATCGTCTCGCAGGACGTCGATGGCATCTCCGGCGGATCCACGCAGGTGCGCGAAGTGGCGAGCGCGCTGATTGACACCGCCAAAACCCTTGATATTCCAGTGCTTTTGGTGGGTCATGTCACCAAGGATGGTTCGATCGCAGGTCCGCGTACGTTGGAGCATCTGGTGGATGTGGTCTGTCAGTTCGAAGGCGATGCCGAAACCGCGTTGCGTATGCTGCGTGCAGTGAAGAACCGTTTCGGACCGACCGATGAGGTCGGCTGTTTCGATATGAGCGGCGAGGGCATTGAGGAGGTGACCGATCCGTCCGGCCTGTTCCTATCAACCGGCAATGGTTCTGCGGCGACGCAGGTGGATGGCACGTGCGTGACGTTCACGTTGGATGGGCATCGCAGTCTGCCGATTGAAGTGCAGGCGCTGGTCACCAGGTCGGTGCTGCCGACGCCACGTCGTGCGGCGAACGGTGTGGACTCCAACCGTATCGCCATGCTGGTGGCGGTGTTATATCGTCACGGTGGCATCAATCTGCTGGCCAACGACCTGTACATTTCCACAATCGCCGGCGGTCAGGCGCGTGAGCCGGGTTGCGATCTGGCGATTGTGGCTGCGTTGGCGAGCGCTGCGAAATCGAAACCGATTCCCCGTACGACGTGCGCGATCGGCGAGATTTCGTTGACCGGGCAGGTGCGCCCGGTGCCGAGACTGGAATATCGGCTTCGTGAGGCGGCGCGTCTTGGTTTCACCACCGCCGTTGTGCCGACGCTGCGCAAGAACGTCGCCGTGCCGGGAATGGGCGTGGTGCAGGCGGATACGTTGCAGGACGCGTTGGCCGCGATTCTGCGATAGGTCGCCGATGCCCAAACGGCATCGCCATCCGCATTTTGCAACCCGGGAAAGCCCGTTTGGGTAACAAAACACAGATGGCGTCAATGATTCGCGTCAATCGAACCAATCAAATCAATCGAACCGATCCGTCTCAAGCGGTGAGGCGCTTCGTCTCCTCGACGTTGCGTTTCAGCTCGACCACCAGATCGTCGGCCGAATCGAATTTGATCTGCGGGCGCAGGAATCCAGCGAATTCCACGCGTGCCTGATGGCCGTACAGGTCCAACCAGTCATCGGTGATGGCGTAGGCTTCCACCACGCGTTCGGCGTCACCGTCCTCGTTGAACGTCGGCTTGGTGCCGATGGAGATGGCCGCCGGCCAGCGGTGTGGCGACTGCATGGCCACGCGCGCGTTGACGGACGAAGCATCATACTGCTGCGATACGCCGTCGGCCGGCTTCTCCCCGGCTTCTTCGCCACCGTCGGCGGACTTCTCCCCCAAATCGACCAGCCAGCCGGCGTACACGCCGTCCACCGGCAGGTATCCGGCGACGTTCTCGCTCAGATTGGCGGTCGGGAATCCGATGGTGCGGCCGCGTTCCTCGCCATGCACCACGGTGCCTTCCACGGCATGCGCGTGGCCGAGTATCGCGTCTGCGTCCTTGATACGGCCTTGGCTCAGCAGATAGCGCACATTGGTGGAGCTCCACGTGCGCACTTCCTTGGCCTGATGCTTCTTGCTCCATGCGCGTCGTTCGGCCTTGGAAGCCCCCTCCAGAGGGTCGGAAGGCTCGCCGGGTTCGGACGGCATCACCGGCTTCGCATTGACCGGCACTCGGGTCAGCCCCGGACCGAAATCGTCCACGACCTCCAGCTGGAACACGCCGGTGGCGAGCGCCAGATTCTCAATGGCCTTCACGTTTCCGGCGCGGTTCGCACCCATGGCGGCGTCGGAGCCGAGCACCAGCGTGCGCATGCCGAGTTTGCCGACCATCTGGCCAAGGAAGAAGCGGTATGATTTCGCGGAGAATGCCATGGTGTAGCGCACGATGAGCGTGTAGTCCACGCCGATGGCGTCGATGGCGCGCAGCCGTTCGTCCACACTGGTCAGCGCCTGCGTGTCAGGCGTGCCTGCGGGCGGTTCCTGACCGTCATGTTTGGCGGCGTAAGCGTGCACCAGCGCGGGACGCGGGTCGAACAGCACCACCACGGAGAACGCCTGCTCCTGTTCGGCGAGTTCGGCCACACGGCGGATGACCGCCTGATGTCCCTGATGCATGCCGTCGAATGAGCCGATGGTCACCACGGACTTCTTGTCGTTGCTCAGGGTCGGCCAATCCACCATGCCGCTGGCATCGGGGGTAAGCGTGATCGTCTTCATGTGTCCTTCTTTGCGTATTGTCCGTGTGTTTGTCGTGTTCGTATTGCGTGCCGGCCGGTCTTGATTGTTTCAGTTGAAGACCGCGACCGGCTTGGTCTCGCCACGTTTGGCGCGTTCCACGATCGCCACCAGATCGTTGGTTTCGGGAACGTACGCGGCCATGGTCGTATGGATGTCGTGGGCGATTCTACGGCCGAACCGCAGGTCCGTCGCCTCCTGTTCGGTGACGGGAAGCATGTCCATGGAAACGGCCGCGCTGGCGACCAGGTCGAGTGCGTGGTCAACGGCATGCTCGGCATCGTCAAGCACCGCACGGTTGCGTGTCACTTCGATGCCTTCGCGGTTGGTGAAGGTCTTAGCTTCCGTATGGGCGGTCATGACGTTCGGCATGTCCACCGAGAAACGCCCGACGCGGATGCGGCGCAGCATGGTCAGATGGCCGCCGAGGCCGAGTTCGGAGCCCAGATCGCGGCCGAGTGCGCGGATGTAGGTGCCGGCCGAGCAGGTCACGGCCACGTCGAGTTCCATGACTGGCTGCATGTTCGGTTCGTTTTGCCCGTCGGTTTCGGCATGCAGGATTCCTCCGGGGCGATTTCGATGGCATCGGCAAGAGGTGATCCCGCGCATGTGGTCGAAGCATAGCCGTATCGCACTGCCGAAACACTGAATTCCGAGATGGTCACCGGACGGGCCTTGAGGTCCACATCCTTGCCTTCTCGGGCCAGATCATAGGCACGCTGGCCGTTGATTTTGATGGCTGAATAGGAGTTCGGCACCTGCTCGATGCGCCCGGTGAAATGATGGGCGATGACGTCTTCAACGGTCTGTCGTGAAGGGAATTCGGCGATAGTTCCCTCCCCCGGCAGCAGTTCGCCGTCGGCGTCGTCCGTGGTGGTGCGCTGGCCGAGTCTGATGGTGGCCAGATAGGTTTTGTCGTGGTCGACGATGTAGTTGAGCAGACGTGTGGCGTTGCCGAAGCCGACCACCAGCACGCCGGTGGCCATCGGGTCGAGCGTGCCGGCATGGCCGACGCGTTTCATGTGCAGGGCGCCACGCACCGCCGCGACCACATCGTGGCTGGTGACGCCCTGCGGCTTGTCGATGACCAGCAGACCGGAGTTGTCAGGCTTCGTCGTCATCGTCCCAATCCTCGACCTCGACATCGTCATCATCGTCGAAGTCGTCATCATCGGGCTCGTCGTGCTTGTACGGATCGGCGTCGCCGGCGTATTGCGCGTTGGCGCGGGACTTGGCGAGTTCTTCGTCGCGCTTGTGTGCGAGCGCGAGGATGTCCTCGATCTCATGGGCCTCGCCCGGCACTTCGTCGAAGATGAATTCCAGTTGCGGGGTGAGTCGCAGTCCGGCCTTGGTGCCTACCAGGGAACGCAGGCGTCCTTTGGCCTGGTTCAGGGCCTGCTGCGCGCGGCGGCGTTCGCCCTGCTCGTGTCCTTCATGGCCGAGCTGGGTCCAGTAGACTTTCGCGATCTGCAGATCGTTGGTGACGCGCACTTCGGTGATGGTCACGTTGGCCAGTCGCTTGTCGTGCAGCTGCGCCTCCATGGACGATGCGATCACACGCTGAATCAACGCCGCGATGCGCGCGGCGCGGGGATTGGTTCCTGCCATTGCTGTCCTTTTGGTGAAAAGTTCTTGTTGTATCACGGAACGCCCGCAGTCGTGAACCGGCTGTGGGCGTTCCTTACCTGGTTATCGATACGAAGCTCGAAGCACTCAGCTACTTACGCTCGATTTCCTGCATTTCGAAGGTCTCGATGATATCGCCGATCTCGATGTCGTTGAAGGTGCCGAGGTTGATGCCAGCCTCGTAGCCTTCCTTGACGGAGTTGACGTCGTCCTTGAAACGACGCAGCGAGGAGATCTCGAGGTCGTTGACGGTGGCGATGCCGTTGCGCAGGATACGGCACTTCGTACCACGCTTGACTTCGCCGTCCTGAACCATGACGCCGGCGATGTTGCCGAACTTGGAGGAGCGGAAGATCTCGCGGATCTCGGAGTGGGAGGTGACGACCTCTTCGTATTCCGGCTTGAGCATGCCCTTGAGGGATGCTTCGATGTCCTCGATGGCCTTGTAGATGATCGAGTAGTACTTGATCTCCACACCTTCGCGTTCGGCCAGATCCGCCACCTGGCGGTTCGGACGGACGTTGAAGCCGATGATGACGGCCTTGTCGACGGTGGCCAGGTTGACGTCGTTCTGGGTGATGGCGCCGACGCCGCGGTGGATCACCTGGATGCCGACCTCGTCGGACACCTCGATCTTCATCAAGGAATCTTCCAGAGCCTCGACGGAACCGGAGGAATCGCCCTTGATGACGATGTTGAGCATATCCACCTCGGACTTGGCGAACTGCTCCTTGAGGCTTTCGAGGGAAACGACCTTGCGGCGCTTGGCCAGCTGGGCCGCACGCTCGGTGGCCTGACGCTTCTCGGCGATCTGACGTGCGGTACGGTCGTCGGAGGCCACCAGGAACAGGTCGCCTGCGGTCGGCACGGAGGTCAGACCCAGCACCTGCACCGGGGTGGACGGACCGGCTTCCTGCATGTGGTTGCCGTTCTCGTCGAGCATGGCGCGGACACGACCGTAGGAGGTGCCGGCAACGATGGCATCGCCGATGTGGAGGGTACCGGACTGCACCAGCACGGTAGCCACGGCGCCACGACCCTTGTCAAGTCGGGCTTCGACGGTGGCGCCACGGGCGTCCATATCCGGGTTGGCGCGCAGGTCGAGCTCGGCGTCGGCGGTGAGCAGCACCGCTTCGAGCAGCTTGTCGACGTTGGTGCCCTGCTTCGCGGAGATGTCGACGAACATGGTGTTGCCGCCGTATTCTTCCGGAACCAGACCGTATTCGGTAAGCTGGCCGCGGACCTTGTCCGGGTTGGCGCCCGGCTTATCGATCTTGTTGACGGCCACCACGATCGGCACATGCGCGGCCTGGGCGTGGTTGATGGCTTCCACGGTCTGCGGCATGACGCCGTCGTCGGCGGCGACCACGAGGATCGCGACGTCGGTGAGTTCGGCGCCACGGGCACGCATTGCGGTGAGGCTTCGTGGCCCGGGGTATCAAGGAACGTGATCTTGCGCGGCTCGCCCTCAAGGTTGACGGTCACCTGGTATGCGCCGATGCGCTGGGTGATGCCGCCGGCTTCGCCTTCGATGACGTTGGTGCGGCGGATGGTGTCGAGCAGTCGGGTCTTACCGTGGTCGACATGGCCCATGACGGTGACGACCGGCGGACGCGGCTTCAAATCCTCGTCCTCCTGCAGTTCCTCTTCGTCCAGGTTGATGTCGAACTGCTGCAGCAGCTCCTTGTCTTCCTCTTCGGCGGACACGATCTTGATGTTCCAGCCGATTTCCTCGCCGAGGATCTGGAACGTGGCCTCATCCAGGGACTGGGTGGCCGTGGCCATTTCACCAAGGTGGAACAGCACGGTGACCAGCGCCGCCGGATTGACGTTGATCTTCTCGGCCAGATCGGCGAGGGACGCACCCTGACGCAGACGGACTTCCTGTCCGTTGCCGGTCGGAATGCGCACGCCGCCGATGACCGGAGCCTTCATCTCCTGGAATTCCTGACGCTTCGCCAGACGGTTCTTACGCGCCTCGAGGACTTGCCCTCCCTGACGTCCGAACGCGCCTGCAGCGCCGCCGCGGCCG
>ENA-OQAY01000023-OQAY01000023.1-human-gut-metagenome-genome-assembly--contig:-NODE-23-length-32591-cov-0.803136_pt1 | contig 32591 bp, 40 predicted proteins | sample MGYA00242740_ERZ504537 | MGnify/ENA primary metagenome ERZ504537 (study PRJEB26092, sample SAMD00036272) | human gut metagenome | host: Homo sapiens | study: EMG produced TPA metagenomics assembly of... | reverse complement strand
ATTCCAGATTGCCTGCGGCAATGGAATTTTGGCTTGTATGTCTCGGGATTTTGGCATATTCATGCCAAAACACCTCGCGGGATAGTGGTGTGTGAACAGTAACCAAACTATAACAATTCTATAAAATAATAATTTTATATCTTGACAATTTCAATCCAATATTGTATAGTATCAATATCAGTAATGATTATCGTTATTGAACAGATTATAACTGCAACTATCCTGAACAGTTATGATAAATCATTTGCGAGTAAACAGGGAAGGGAGGAATACCATGGCGACACTGAAATACAGCCGTCAGAGGGAATCGATTAAAGAGTTTCTAAGAACCAGAACAGATCATCCTACTGCCGATGTGGTATATGAGAATATGAAGCTCATCTATCCGAATATCAGCCTCGGTACGGTATATCGCAACTTATCTCTGCTGGCTGATCTGGGAGAGATTAAGAAGCTTTCCTCTTTCGCCGGAGCGGATCACTTTGACGGGCGGACCGAGAGGCACTGCCACTTCATGTGTATCAGATGTGAGCGGATCATCGACCTTGAGAGCGAGGGAATTCACCACATTATGGATCTTGCAGGTGAGAACTTCAAAGGAAAGATTACTGATTACAGTGCCAGATTCTTCGGTCTGTGTGAGGACTGCCTGAAAGAAACAGAAGGCAACTCTGATAGTTCAAAGTAGTTTTTGCTTACATCATTAGTGGCCAAATTGGGAATAACAACTAATGATAAAAAGTTGCAAAAAAGCTAAAATTAAACTTGACTTTTTCAATCAAGTATGGTAATCTAAAATCACAGAAAACAGTAATAATTACTATTATTAAAAAATTACTTTTTCTACCGCACAGACGGAAAGCAGTAAGAACTAAACGATGCTGAGATAATCAATTTATTTTCTGGCATCCCTAATAAATTCATTAAAAAGAAAAGGAGATTTTAATTATGACAAAATGGGTATGTAGTGTATGTGGTTATGTTTATGAAGGTGAGAAAGCTCCGGAAGCCTGTCCTGTATGTAAGGCACCGGCTGATAAATTCGTAAAGCAGGATGGCGAAATGTCATGGGCTGCTGAACACGTTGTAGGTGTTGCTCAGGGATCCAGCGAAGACATCATGGCTGATTTAAGAGCAAACTTCCAGGGTGAATGCTCTGAAGTTGGTATGTATCTTGCAATGGCAAGAGTTGCTCACAGAGAAGGATATCCGGAAATCGGTTTATACTATGAAAAAGCAGCTTATGAAGAAGCAGAACATGCTGCTAAATTCGCTGAATTATTAGGTGAAGTTGTAACAGACAGCACAAAGAAAAACCTTCAGATGCGTGTAGAAGCCGAGAACGGTGCTACAGCTGGTAAAACAGACCTTGCTAAACGTGCAAAAGCTGCTAACCTTGACGCTATCCATGATACAGTTCATGAAATGGCAAGAGATGAAGCAAGACATGGAAAAGCATTCGCAGGTCTTCTTAAGAGATACTTCGGAGAATAATTCTATCGGAAAATCGCATAAAATAAACCTTTTAAAGGGAGAACCTCAATGGTTCTCCCTTTTTATCCGTTCGTATTTTCATCATTGGAAGCTTAACTGGATTTCGCCTGAAGTCTGGCAACCTGATCTGTCAAAGCATTCATCTTAACCTCATTAATCATAATCCTGTTCATCCAGGTAGCCGACACATCCATCTTATTGATAAGATTCAGATGATTCTCTGCAAGGATAGAAATATTCCTATCCGTTATGTTCTCCAAATGCAGTTTGATATCTGCAAAGTTATTTCTGGTCTCTTCTTCAAAACGCTTCTGACTTTCTTCCATTCGGTTCATCTGGCTTTCGAATTTATCCATTCGACTTTCGAATTTATCCATTCGCGTCCCAAATCCTCTGACCTCTGTCAAAACAGCTTCCAGTATTTGTCTGTCTGTCACCACTTTCACCTCCTCTGTAGCCCGTATCGTTCTTTTGTATGTGATTGATTATATCACATACATAAAAATATGTCTATAAAAATCTATAAACATTAGAGTGTATTTGGAAAATGCGTTACTGTTCACTCCGTTCACAGTAACACGCTTCGCGATGCACAGAATTTATGCTGATCGCATAAATTCGCGCGGTATGTCTCGGGTTTTCTGTGATCTTTGCTCACAAAAAACACCTCGCGGGATATTACCAGTGAACAGTAACGAAAATGCTCCCCACAAGATGTGCGTCACAATTTGTGGGAGATTTTATTTATTATTATCATTCATCTTCGCCTCAACCGCCGCACCAACCCTGTTATAAACAGTCACAGCATCCTGAATATGCGGAATCGTATTTCCATCTGCTCCTGAAGCACCTGCGGAAACAAAGATATATTCCCTGCCCTCAATCTCCGCAAAACTCACCAGACAGTGCCCTGCCTCACTGGTATAGCCGGTCTTGCCACCGAGGATTTTTCCACCTGTGACTGTCGGATCAGACAGATTTTTAAACATTGTACTGTAGTAAGTAATTCCATCCGGGTGGATATTTGTAACTCCGGTAGAATGTCTGGAGGTCTCCACAATCTCACGAAACGTATCATTCTTAATGCAATACTTCATCAACACCGCAATATCCTTAACCGTACTGTAATGATCCGGGTTATGCAGTCCTGTAGAGTCACAGAAATGGGTATTCTCCATTCCAAGCTTCCTTGCTTTCTTATTCATCAGCTCCGCAAAATCCGCCTCTGAACCACTGATCGTATCTGCCAGCGCAATACAGCACTCTGCCCCCGAGGCAGCATCGCACCATAGAGAAGATCAATCACCCGTACCTCTTCCCCCGGCTGAAAACCTGCCTGTGTAGCATCCTGCTCATACAATCCGGAGAACATCTCATTCGTCAGAGTAATCTTCTCATCCAGATCATCAAAATTCTCAATCCCCAGTATCACAGTCATAATCTTCGTCATAGAAGCCGGATAAATCTGAGCCTCCCCGTTAATCTCACCCAGAATCTTACCTCCCCTGGCCTGCATCAGGATCGCATTCGGACTGTTGATCCCACTGATATCCACTTCCTTCAGAACCGGCTGCTCAAACTGCTCAAACCACTCCTTCACGCCCTTATTCCATCCGATCATGATAACCAGCGCACAGATAATGATCACCTCAACAAACACACAAGCCACAATCCTGCCCCGGTATCTCCACGCATAACTTCTTCCACCGCTCTTTTTCCATCTCCTGCCAGCCACAATAACGCCTCCTGTCTGCTTCTATAACATTGCTCAGAAAAAATATATCTAACAAATCTCTAATTCATCCCCCTACTATAACACACCCTTACCAAATCCTGTAATCTTCCATTCCTGCACACCCATACATTGCATCTTTCTCCCTATATCCAATACCTTTCCGTTTTCCCCGCCCGCGAAACCATTACCATTGTACAGCACAGGAAAATATTTGTTTTCTGATACATCTACAGGAGGTGTAGCAATACTTAGCTTCCGGGAATTTGCGTTATGCTGGAAAAATTCACTGTCTGAGCGAAGCGAGTTTGAATTTTTCCGGCATGGTTTTAGCAAATTTCCGGAAGCTTAGTATTCCTGTCTCCGCAGCCGTATCAGAAAACAAATATTTTCCTGCGCGTCCCCATACTCGCCACCTAAAGAAGCGCAAAAAGACCCCCGGAGAATCCCCGGGAGTCTTAAATTGCTAAAATCTATTATGCTAATTTCATCGGGTTGATCTTCACACCAGGTCCCATTGTCGGAGCAATAACAACGCTCTTTAAATACTGACCTTTCAGTGTGCTTGGTCTAGCCTTAACGATAGCATCGATCAGCGTCTGGAAGTTGTCGCTTAACTGTTCCTCTGTAAAGGATGCTTTACCAACCGGAACATGAATGATGTTGGTTTTATCAAGACGGTACTCAATCTTACCTGCTTTGATATCGTGAACTGCTTTAGTAACGTCCATTGTTACTGTACCAGCTTTCGGGTTTGGCATTAAACCTTTCGGTCCAAGTACACGACCAAGACGACCTACAACACCCATCATATCTGGAGTTGCAACAACAACGTCAAAGTCTAACCATCCTTCGTTCTGGATCTTCGGAATAAGATCCTCAGCTCCTACGAATTCAGCACCTGCTGCTTTTGCTTCTTCAGCTTTAGCATCTTTAGCGAATACTAAAACACGAACTTTTTTACCAGTACCATGTGGCAGAACTACTGCACCACGGATCTGCTGGTCTGCATGACGTCCATCGCAGCCTGTACGGATATGAACTTCGATAGTTTCGTCAAATTTAGCAACTGCAGCTTTTTTAACTAAGCTGATAGCTTCTGCGGTATCATATAATGTAGCGCGGTCTACTGCTTTAGCAGCTTCCACGTATTTCTTTCCTCGTTTCATTTCTATAACCTCCTGTGGTATTTGCGGGGAACGCCCTCCCACTTACTATTTAATATTAAAATTAATCAACTACTTCGATTCCCATACTTCTTGCAGTACCAGCGATCATGCTCATAGCTGCTTCAAGGGATGCTGCATTTAAGTCTTTCATCTTAAGTTCAGCGATTTCCTGAACCTGAGCTTTAGTAACCTTAGCAACTTTTGTCTTGTTCGGTACGCCGGAACCGGATTTGATCTTAGCAGCTTTCTTAAGAAGAACTGCAGCCGGCGGAGTTTTGGTTATGAAGCTGAAACTTCTGTCTGCATAAACAGTGATAACTACAGGAATGATTAAGTCTCCCTGATCTGCTGTTCTTGCATTGAACTCTTTTGTGAACTGAACGATATTTACACCGTGCTGTCCAAGAGCTGGACCTACAGGTGGTGCTGGAGTTGCTTTACCAGCCGGAATCTGTAATTTGATATATCCTGTTACTTTCTTTGCCATTTTTCGGCACCTCCTATGTGGTATTGGCGGGGGTTTATGGTCCCTCCCACGATATTGTTACCTTTGCTTGTTACATCTGTTTGATTTCTGCGAAACTAATTTCTACCGGCGTTTCGCGGCCGAAAAGTTCAACATTGATCGTTGCTGTCTGTTTCTGCACATTAAGGGCAGTGATAACACCAACGGTATCTTTCCAGGCACCGCCTGTGACAACAACTGTATCACCCTCTGCGAAATCGACCTGAATTTCCTCTTTCTTGATACCAAGAGGAAGCATCTCTTCCTCGGTCAACGGTACCGGCTTGGACCCTGGTCCAACGAAGCCTGTCACACCTCTGGTGTTACGGACAACATACCATGTATCGTCATTCATAACCATGTTGAGAAGTACATAGCCAGGAAACATTTTCTTCTGAACCTGTTTCAGAGCCCCGTTTTTCAGCTCAGCCACTTCCTGCAGCGGAACACGAACTTCAAGGATCTGGTCTTCCAGGTGTCTGTTTTCGATGGTTTTTTCAATATCGACTTTTACTTTGTTCTCATACCCGGAATAAGTATGAACAACATACCATTTCGCTTCTGACATACAATCACCTTATCCTTATTTCATTAAAAGATTAATGCCTCGAGAATAAATGAATCCATGACGCTGATCAGTACGCAAAGCACGATCGACACGCAAACTACCACGATAGTCTGCTTAATCAGTTCATTGCGGTCTGTCCAGACAATCTTCCTGAATTCTGACTGAAGTCCCTGAAACCAACTCTTCTTCTGGCTCTTGCCAGCAGATTTTTCATTTCCTTGCATAGCCTGACCTCACAATTCTCTGTGAGTAACTGTTTCGTCCAGTTACCTTGGATTACTTTGTTTCCTTATGCAGAGTGTGTTTGCGGCAGAACTTACAATATTTCTGAGTTTCCATTCTCTCAGGATGGTTCTTTTTCTCCTTAGTCATATTGTAGTTACGCTGCTTGCACTCGGTACATGCTAATGTAATCTTAACGCGCACAACTTCCACCTCCAGTGTTTTCATTTGCATGGTCATTTTCCTCATGCCGGACGATGTATCCGTCATCTTTTCGGGCATAAAAAAAAAGACCTAACTTCCATGTCGCTTGTCAAGTTTATCACACATGGCATACCTAAGTCAAGTCTTTTCTTATTATTTATGCCTATATTTCATCGCATATTTTTACAGGAAACGCAGCTATCCGACGCCGTATGGTATTTCTTCTGAAAATACCCATACCCTTTTCTTCTGTTGAACTTTATCAGAAGTAATCATATCCTCCATGGATATCTACAATACTTCCATTCATGTAGTTATTGGTAAGTATACTGTACGCCATATCTGCCACGTCTTTGATCTCACCGATCTGTGCAGTGCGATCTTGCGGTTGATGCGTTCGTAGCTTTCCGGTGTGCGGTTCTCATGCCAGGGCGTCTGGATGAAACCGGGGGCAATGGCATTGACTGTGATGCCTTTTGGCTCAAATTCCTTTACCAGCGATTTGGTAAGGAAGTGGATGGCAGCCTTGGTCACGCCGTATACCAGAGAGGAGGAGTATGCCTGCTGCCCTGCATAGGAACCCATGAAGAGTACTCTTCCGCCTTCTGTCATAACAGGCATAAATTCTTTGATCATAAATACAGGTACAGACAGGTTGGTATTTACGATCTTATTCCATTCCTCGAAAGTGTAATCCTGAAATTTATCGTAAGTGCTGATTCCCGCATTGCTGATCAGCCAGTCTACATGTCCTGCTTTCTCTTTTACTTCTCCGACGAAATTCATCATATCGTCATAGGAAGACATGTCCGCTTTCAGAATAATAAGCTTCTCCTGGTCTTCCGGTTTCAGGCTGTCCCAGAATTCATTGGCTTTATATGCATTGTGAGCGTAAGTGGCAAAGATCAGATCATCTTCTGCTGAGTTTGCCAGTATCTTCTCCACAATACCGCGTCCGATTCCGGAGGTGCCGCCTGTGATCACTGTTACCTTGCTCATTTTGTATTCCCTCTTTTTATTCATCTATAATACAGACAGATCTGTTCTCTGTCATGCGGGAGTCTCCCCACTTCCATAAAACGGACTGCCTGCAAAAAATTCCTTCTATAATTATATATTCCACATTACCGAAATATATTCTTCACTCCTACAATTCCATCAGTCTGTCATAAACTTCCTTCGGTGCATATGGCTGCTGATTATGGATCGGTTCACCCAGACAGGTCTTGGGATATGCAAAAGTTCCATGCTCCAGCATAACTTCCAGAAGTTTCGGGCCTTCCCCTTCCAGAAATTCCGGTGCTTCTTCTCTGACTGCATCGCAAAGCATTCTCAGTGCGGGAATGCCGTAAGCCTTTGCCACCTCTGCGAAATTACAGGAAGCAAAACCGCAGCCGTCTGTGGTTCCTGCGAACAGACAGTCAAAATAATCTCTCTGCAGGTGACGGATCATGCCAAGTGCTTCATTATTCATAACCATGATCTTAACAGGAAGATTCTCTCTCTTCACCCACTCCAGTTCCTGGATATTCATCTGGAGTGCACCATCTCCACAAATACAGGCGGTCGGTTTTCCGGTTGCATAATACGCTCCGATAGCTGCCGGAAGCCCGTAGCCCATAGCTCCATGTCCGCCGGAGAAGAGAAGTTTCTGTCCTTCATGATTCTTGAATGACTGGTAACTCCACACCATATGCTGTCCTACATCCACTGCGATCGCGGAGGTATCCTCCAGCATATCACTGAGGTCTGCGATCATACGGTTCGGATATCTTTCCGGCGTGGCATCATCAACTGCCTGAAGATTTTCCTTAATCTCTGTGCAGACATTCAGCCAGTCACTGATCCTCTCTGTATCCGGAGCTGCTGCTTTTGCAAGACAATCGATCACTGCTCCTGTCTCTGCCTGAAGCTTTACCTCATTCTCACCATTCTCATGGATATCTCTCTGAAGATTGTATGGATCAATATCTATACGTATGATCTTTGCACCTCTGGCAAATTCATGTACTTTGGTTCCGATCTGTCTGGTACACAGAGAAATGCCAAAACAGAGAAGCAGATCGCTTTTTGCATTGGCGATCATATTTGCATAACGGTGTCCATAGGCACCGCCGATGCACCCGAAATTCAGCGGATGGTCGTATCCCAGAACTGATTTCGCCAGAACGCTGGTGATGATCGGAATCTGTCTCTTCTGTGCAAAGCGGATCAGTTTCTGCTGGCTGAAGCTGCTGTCCACGCCATGGCCCAGCATGATCACCGGACGTTTTGCCTGTTCCAGTGCTTCCAGAATCGTATCTGCGCCTGCTGTGCTGCAGCTGCATCTGTATGTTTGTCCTCAAAAGTCATGTCATAGACCGGATTCTCCACTTCACTTCTCTGGATATTCATGGGAAGATCGATGAGCACCGGTCCTCTGCGTCCTGTGGTTGCAATATGGTATGCTTTATTTAATTCCTCCACAATGTCCTCAGGATTTCGTATCTGAACAGCATATTTGGTAATCGGTTTCGCCATTGCCACAATATCTGTCTCCTGAAATCCCTGCTGACGCAGCCCCTTAATCCCTGAATACTCATAAGTGTTCAGCTGTCCTGTGAGAAAGATCACAGGCAGGGAATCATAATAAGCATCTGCCACACCGCTCAGAAGGTTGATGGCTCCCGGTCCGCTGGTAGCATAGGCGCAGGCACATTCTTCCTTCGCCTGTGCGTATCCGCAGGCTGCGAAAGCTGCCCCCTGTTCATTGTAACTGGAATGATTCTCTGTCTCCGGATTTCTTTCAATGGAATCTACCAGATGTGCGATCATCGTTCCCTGGTATCCAAAGAAATGACGGATTCCTTTTTTCTGTAAAAACGTAACAATATAATCTGAAAGCTTCATTTTTCCTCCCGTCAGATCAGCGTGCCGATCTTACTTCTCTGTACTGTCTTTCCTGTTTTCTCCAGTACGTCTACATAGATGTCAAAAATCTCTTCGTCCTCTGCAAAGAGTTCATTCTTCTGCAGACTCTTCTGCATCATCTTGAAATAGGGACGAAATACCCTCTCAAGTGTCATATAATCTTCATTCTTATACAAGTTCTTAATGTAGTCTTTCTGCTTCTCATAGGAAACACTCAGATTCATGCGCTCCCCACAGAACTCTACATAATCCCAGCATTCATTGAAATAGTCTTTGTGCCGCCTGCTTCTGGCAAGTTTGCGGGCATTTTTCATTCGCTCTTTACAGTAATTTCTCAAAGTTTCCGGATTCTTTCCAGAACTGTGTATAGCTTACCCTCGCACTGACTGCCAGCGCAATGGGTGTCACATAGCGGGGTTCCTTTGCATCTTTATAATTCTTTCCATAGCTTATGGTAAGATACTCTGCGATTTTTGCCGGAACCTGGAGTTCTGCACCTTCCAGAGTGACACGTTTACTCTCCGCAAAAATTTCTGCAGGGAAAATGGTAGTCTGTTTTCTTCTTTTGAGGATATATTTATTTGCTCCGGGCTGCTGGCAGGATCTGACAAGCCTGTCATACAAATGTGCAGCCTGTCCCTGGCGCCCGGTTATCATGCACTGCAGCCGCATAATTGTACGGTTCACCCTGCTCCTGAAATTTCTATCTGCATAGTTGATATGACAGAGCTCTGTCCATGCATTCTCATCTCTGGATAATCTACGTTCTGCTTTTACAGAGGCTGCCGGCGTTCTGAGCGGAAAAATACTGACTCCTATTCCCGGGAATGCGTAGTCTCTGGTGTTGTCCAGATTCAGGCACAGAGTATCTGTATTGGTGTATCTCAGATAAAATCCTGAGAACCATTTGTGGCTCTTCATGGATTCCAGTGCTCTCTTTTCCCTTGGATCTTCATCCACAGCCAGACGAACCGTTCCATATCCGCTGTTTTCATCAGCACAACTCCAAACATGGGATTCTGTGGGAAAGGATGCCCTTCCACTGCGCAGAGTGTCAGTCGTGGAGAGAGGTAATATTCTATTTTATTCCGGCGGCATATTTCATCGATTTCCTGTAATAATGATAAAATCACCTTTTGTTTTTTGTTCAACTCTTTACTCCATTTCTATTGATGTCACTTAACAGTTACAGTCTGCACGATCTTCTTAATATCTTCAATACTTTCATATTTATCAAGCCATTTATCAAGCACAACTGTAATATCCGTCTTCTTTCCAAAGCTTTTCGCCTGTCTGCTGCCATCGTTCAGATCATTGATAAAAATACGGTACAGCTCTGTTCTTACATAAGAAGGCATCTCATATTCCAGTGCTTTCTTATAATTTGCAAAAGCCTCCCTGGTCTGTCCCTGTTTCATCCTGACATCACCCACCAGCTTATACGCGCAGGCTTTCTCTTCTCTGCGGAACTGACGGTTTCGTACCTGTTCTGCAAGCCACTCCAATTCGCTCTCCTCACCTGTACAGATGATCTGGGTGCGCAGTTCTGCAAGCTCATCGGAATACCCCAGCCGCTTCCATGCTCTTGTAAGAGCTTTCCTGTACATCTTATGTTCTTCTGAAACTTTAACCTGTATATCCGCCGGCGCTTTAACTTCTTCAGTTTCTGCTGACGGATCTGATACTTTTTTATTCACATCATCAGCCGATGTTTCATCTGATGTTCTATCTGATTTTATCTGTTTTCTGCTTTTTCCCGGATTTTTCTCCACACTGACTGGCGTGATCATCTGTGTGCCGATCACAGCCCGGATTTCACCGATTTCTTTCTCTATCTCGCTCTGCGTACGTGCACACACTGTTTTTGCCAGATATAATGCTCCCTGGATATCATCATCCTCAGGTATCAGACGACTCCACAGCTCCATCAATGCGAGAGCCTCCTTCTTGTTGTGGTTTGCAATAAGCTCTTCACAGCTTTTCAGGATTTCAGATTTGTATCCTCTGAAGAATCTGTCCATCTCCATCCATACAATTCCGTTAGTTGTCTTATTCTTTACCTGAAGATAAAGCTCTGCCGCTTTCTGCATCTCGCCATCCATCCAGAAGATATCTGCCTTATATTTCAGGAAATAACCATCCTCAGGAAACATCTTAAGAGCCTTATCAAGAAAACGTTCTGCTTCGATCCGGTTCTCTCCCGCATCCTCCATCAGGAACCTGCACTTAAATTTCATAAATCCCGGATGTCCCGGATATTTCTGCAAAAGGCCGCTGATGATCTGCTCTGCTTCCTTCATCCTGTGAAACTCATAGTGATCCGTTGCTTTCCGGAAAAGCTCAATATCTTCCTTCAGTTTCTCCATATCAGAGCTCAGATGATCCCATTGCTTACGGATCTGCAGCATTCTATATGCCTTTGATACACGTTCTGTATAAAACAGAGTCAGCATTGCTGCATAGAATATATCATCCGGTATTTCCACAAGTATCGGATGATAAAAGGCATAAATATTGGTATAGTCTTCTCTTCCGATAAAGTCAGCACTAAGCTGATTCTTATAATAAGAGCCAAAAAGTGCACTCAGCTTACGGAAAGATCTGCTTTCCACCAGCTCACTGATCTTAAGTCCTGATTCATCGATCGCTCTCTGCAGGTCCAGTGCAACAGCGCGGGCTTTCATTGCAAGCCCATCCTGGCGGACCTTATGGCTTTTTTTCGCAATGCGCATATTGTAGAACTTTCGGAACACACTGTCCCAGCGCAATCTTTCCTTATTGATCTTCGGCATGTATTCTTCACGTAGCTCCTGATAAGGAAGATCATCTACACACACTGCTACATGACCCTCCCTCTTATCATGAGGAGGCATATATGACCACTCGTCTCCATAATGCCAGATCAGATAGTCACTGCACTTATTTGGGATCATTGCCTTTTTTCCCTCAAAGATGCCCTCCTTTACAGGGAACATCATATCCTTATCAAAAAGAAACGGGCAACCGCCCCAGCGCATGGCATAACGGTCACATTCCTCTTCTTTATAAGAGAACATGATCTTCTCAAGCTTTGCCAGTGTTCTTTTTTTACCAAGAAAAATATAAGAAAGAAGATACTTCAGATACATGGATGCAGGTATCTCCCAGCGGTCACTGTAACCTACGGAAATATTGATAAGATCTGAGTAGATCATCATGTGTGTTCTATATTTCTCGTATTCTTTGTCGTCAGCCGGAACAGGATCCAGTGTAAGAATGTCTATGATCTCTCCGCCACAGTCCTTCCCGATAATCTGGCTCTTATGGATGGCACAGGTATTGGTGGATGCGTAGCGCGGAAATGAATTTGTATAGTTTCTGTCCACCTCCGAACACTGTATCTCTCTGTCAGGCGGGAGTTCTGTTTTGCATATCTCTATGAATTTCTCCCAGTCCGGACGTGGCATATAAAGGTCTACATCATCATCCCAGGGAACAAATCCCTCATGTCTGAGAGCTCCGATCAGGGAGCCTCCTGCCAGCACGTATCTGAGGTTATGTTCTCTGCAGATTTCATCAACCTCCCTGAAAAGCTTCAGGAGGTATTTCTGTTTCTCCGTCATGAATTGTCCTTTCTGTTGATTGTTTCCAAAATTTCTATTATTCTTACCGACTCATCATAGAAAAGCCGGGTACATTCTGTCCGTTTGTCTCTGATCATAATCATCAGCTCCTGCAGCAGATAGCGGAAACCATTTCCCTCGAAGTTAAAGCTGTACCTTTTCAGAAATTCTTTTCCTGAAATATTGGCTTCAAAGTATCCGGTGTTCCACCAGTCATTAGGGATAGTTACCCTGCCGTTGCTTCCGATGATCACAAGTTCATTCTCAATGTCAACCGTTGTTCCGATCTCAATAGTCGCCAGTGCACCGGCGTATTTCATGGAAATCATATCATATACAAAACGGCCTTCCTGATTGCGGACCGCATTGGTGTTGATATCCTGGCATTTTTTTCCCAGCAGTTTCAGTACTGCGCAGATAGCTGTGCAGACCGTCTCATTAAAAGTCCTGCCGCCCTCGAAATCATCCTGGGAGATCGCACATTTGACACTTACCAGATCTCCCACCAGGTTACTGTGTACCAGCCATACCAGCTGATTAAACGCCCGCAGGTAGACCAGTGTGGTCCGTTCAATGAGAACCACATTGTTCTCCCTTGCCACCTGAAACAGGTAGCGCAGTTTCTCTGAGGAAAGTGTCATGGGCGAATCACTGATCACATATTTTCCTTTTTTCAGCGCTCGCTCAATATATTCTGCTCTCCGGTTCAGCGATGTCTTGATATAAACAATATCTACATCTGCCAGAAATTCATCATAGCTGCTCCAGCAGGAACCTAACTCATATTTATCACAGAATCTCTGTGCAGTCTCGTGATCCTCGCTGAATACACGTTCCACATGAACTCCGCTGACATATTTGGATTCCTCCACAAAATCATTATCCCGGATGTCATCCGTCACGATTCCCATATTAAAGATAACACCTTCACTGCGAAGCTTGTACTGGAAATATTCTTGGTCCTTTCCAGATAAACTACATCACAGTAGTTCTTAAGGTAATCGAATTTCCCTCTCCAGTCAGATCCTACCACCAGGACATCAATATCATACTTAATGATGTCATTGACCTTCTGTCCCTGATATTCCTCAATGATGATCTCATCTGCCAGCCCGGTCCTCCGCACATTCTCGATTCTCTTAATGAGGCTGTCCCGCACATTGAGTTTGCCCCGCTCAATGTCAAAGCTCTCACTTGTGACACCTACGATCAGATAATCACCAAGTGCTTTTGCTCTTTTGATAATATTGTAGTGGCCTTTATGAAAAAGATCAAAAGTGCCATATGTGATTACTCTCTTCATTCTTTCGTCATAACTCCCCTGAAAAAAATATTCTTATTTTGCCGAACAGTTTTCCTGCTCCATACGTTACTGTTCACAGTAACCTCCATACGATAGATACTTTGATTATATCATACTTCCCAACTTCCGTCACCTGTCCGTTACAAAAATGTTAAATTCGCATTAACTTTACAAAAAGAAGAGTTTTGAAATACTGTTTTTGTATCTCAAAACTCTTCCTTTGTGTTTATGGTTCTTTATTGTCGTCCATCGTTCTGGTAGTAGCTTCCAGTTCCTGGATCAGGTCTTCCAGCGAAAGCTCCTCTTCCCCTTTGATCAGTTCATCAGGGATATCATCCAGATTATCTTCTTCAATCTCCAGCTCCATGCCGGCCACATTGCTGAAGCCTTCATGACTGTCGGAAGAAGTATGATCCGGTGTATCCTCGTCCATATTTACTTTCTCCACATGTCCGTCCTGCTCACTCTCTGAATCAAGCGTTGCCGCAAGCTCTGCGATGGCTTTCTTTCTTCTGAGAAGTTCATATTCATCATATTCGCTGTCATACTCTTCTTCCAGACCTTCATCTCTGACTGTCTTATCCTTCTTGATCAGGATAAATGCGATCAGATTCAGAACACCCGTATAGAGCAGATCCACAGGCAGACTTCCCAGTACAAGTACAAATACCAGTGATACTCCCAGAAGCACCCATACATTGTTCATTGCCGGAAGCATCAGGATATATAAACCATTCATAATGATCATGATCGGATAATGGAAGAAATAAATTCCCATTGTATGTCGTCCCACATAGGTGAGTGGCAGTTTGATGTCCGGCACTAACGCAAGCATCGTATAGACAACTACGAAAGATACCAGATACATCAGCAGTCTGAGGATCACTCCCTGAGGATCCGTCAGGCCACAGAGCTGATATCCATGATTACCTCGGAAAATAGCAATTCCCATTTCATTTGGGATCATATAATTCGGTATCGCCCACAAAAGGACTCCGGAGATTGCCACCAGGATCCATTTTCCCTTAAATTTACGGATTGCTGTGATATATTCACTCTTCCAGAGATACCCCGCAACAAAGAACGGGAAAAATACCACGATTCTTGATGATGACAGGAATGTGGTAAATTCCGGTCTGGTTCCTGCCCATAATGCGAACAGGATACTGAGCGGAACAATAAATCTGATCTTACCCAGGGCCTCAATGGTAAGGCGGTAAATAAACAGTGCCAGTATATACCACATGACACTTCCGGTAGGACGCAGTATCTCATAATCTACGGATCTGCCCAGCCATATCTGTGAATACCAGGTTAAGGTATATCCCAGAACATAAGGGATCAGCAGGTTCTTAAAATTCTTCAGCACATTCTGAGGTTTCTTTGACAGATATCCTGAAATAAAAACAAATGCAGGCATGTGAAAAATCGTGATCGCATACCACACATATCTCACTACAGTGTCTACCTTTACAAGGTTAAATGCAATAATATGGTTAAATACTACCAGAAAGATAAGCAAAACTTTAATGTTATCGATCAGGCAGGAGTACGGCACCGCCGCTCTCTCTTTTTTTATTTTCATGTTTAAGTACTATCCTCTAATCATATTTCTGACTTCTGCTGTGTGAACATACAACCCCATTCTGCCAGATTCTTCAGATGACCGGCAGACAAAAAACGCACAGCAATGTAACGGGCAATTAACCGCAAAGTCATATTTACTGCAACAAGCATAACATATTTTTACGATTTATGGAATAGAAACTTAACATTTCGGTCAATGGAAATATTTCTCTACTGTGAACAGTGACAATATTTCCATATTCCATGTACAGCATAAGAACAGAAAAAAATACAGCTTCTGATCCTGCCGTAACCGGCGTATCTGTAGACATTGTAAGTCATGGCTGCTGATTTCAGTTTGTTTCTGGATTTGCCGCCTTCGCTGAGACGATATTTCAGATAGGGTTTGTTGATTCCGGCAGCACAGCCGTATTTTCGCAGGATTTTCAGCCAGGTGATATAATCCTCATGGCTGTCGTCATGCTCCATGGGAAACTCTCGCGCCACATCCCTTCTGAGTATCACAGAAGAACAGTTGATGCTGTTATGTTTCAGAAGTTCTCTGTAGGTGATCTTCTCTTTTACAGGGATTGTCCGTCCTGTACTGCTTCCGTCTGCTTTCATCAGTTCCCGCCCTGTAGAACACAGCACGTATCCTGTCTCTTCCAGACGTTTCAGCTGTTCTTTCAGCTTGCCTGACTCCCACCAGTCATCTGCATCCAGAAAAGCAATGTAGGTTCCCTGTGCCAGCCCGACTCCTCTGTTTCTGGAGCCTGCAGCTCCCATATTCTGTTCATTCTTAATATACCGAAAGTCCTCTCTGCCCTCATAGGCAGACAGGACTTCCTCTGTATGGTCTGTGGAACCGTCATCGATCACCAGAAGTTCCAGCGAAACTCCCTGTTCATAGACGGATTCCACAGCCTTTCTAATATATTTTTCTCCGTTGTAAACCGGCATGATCACAGATACCAGCGGTTTATTCATTGTCATTCCTCCGTTTTATTCTCTGACACTCCGGCGTTTTTCCCGGAATCCTTCAACGCATTTACCTGTCTGTCATCTACTCCCTCAGATACTTCTTTCTGGAAAAAGATTTTGACTGTCATAAAGATCAGCTTGATATCCAGCAGGAAGGAATAATTCTCAATATAAAACAGATCCAGCTTTAATTTGTCATAAGGCGTTGTATTATACTTACCATAGACCTGCGCATATCCGGTAAGACCTGCTTTAACTTTCAGACGATAATAGAATTCCGGAAGCTCTTTCTCATACTCAAGCATGATACTTTCACGTTCCGGACGCGGACCTACCAGAGACATATCTCCCTTAAATACATTGAAAAGCTGAGGAAGCTCGTCCAGATGAAGATTTCTCAGCACATGACCTACCGGTGTGATACGGGAATCATGCTTGGATGCCAGTCTTGCACCGTTTTTCTCCGAATCTACGCACATACTGCGGAATTTACAGATCTTAAAGGGCTTTCCACCCAATGTCAGACGGTCCTGAAAATAAAACACCGGACCTCTGTCGTATGCTTTTACCGCAATCGCTATGATCAGCATGATCGGTGAAGTGATTATAATGCCGATCCCTGAGATCAGAATATCCATAACTCTCTTTGCAGCACGCTGGTCTACTGCCAGTCCCATATTTCTGGATACCAGAAGCGGTGTGTCAAAAAGATGGATGCGTTCACTTCCCATAAGAATGATGTCCGAAATCTTCGGACTCACATAGCATCGGACAGAATGTGCAAAACAGTATTTCAGATAACGGTTTCTCTCTGTTGAATGCAGATCCCAGATGATCACGCCGTCATAATCCTGCATCATCTGATGGATTTTTTCTTCTCCCACACTGATGTGTACCTTGCCGCTGATGTCATATTTATCCTTTCGGGAATTCATCTTATGGATCAGGTCGTCCCCCGGATCCCGGTCACCGTAAATGACCAGAAGCCGGCGTGCGCGGTAAAGTCCGGAATAGATATACCTTGAACCAAATATCCAGATAATGATCAGCACCAGCTGTATTCCTGTCATCTCGATCATAGGCCATACGCTCAGGAACCATCTGTTGATCAGGGTGATCTCCAGATATTCCACCACATTGGTACACAAAAGTGCCAGTGTCAGCGAATAAAATACATCAATCCTCTTAAGATATCCAACCTTAAGTCCTCCGTACAATTTGGCAAACAGGGCAAACATCAGACCGTAGATTGCGATCAGTACCCAGTTACCTTTGCGCCAGAAAGGCTCGTCAATCTGCCTCTGTAAACGGAATACCACACCCATGCAAAGACCGCCGCCTGTGCCAGAACCACCAGACTCGCCAGACAAAATACGATAAATCGTTTATAATCTTCTCTTTTACTCACGTGATAACCTCTGTTTCTCTGTAACTGTTGTTACTGTTCACTGTTTTCACAGTTACGTTTCTTCAAATCTGTTACCGTTTGCTTCGCTCACAGCAACATAAATTCTTACCTATTATAGCGTAAGAACTATTATACGTCCACCCGTTTCACTTAAATTTGTGAACAAATGTTACTGTTCACACAGCATTATTCCGCGAGGTGTTTTGGCATGAATATGCCAAAATCCCGAGACATACAGGCCAAAATTCCATTGCCGCAGGCAATCTGGAATGAATTTTGGTACGTTATAAGCATAATTTACAAATATCTTTAATCCCCTGTCATGCGATTCGTCTCGATATTTGTATATAATGTATAATTTTTCGTCGATTTTACTTAGTTTGTAGCAAAGTTTTTACATATTTTTTTCAGAAACCTATGGAAAAATGTCAGGAGAAAATGTATAATAATACATAACAAATGAAAGCGAGGGTTCACTATTATGAAACAAAATAGTATGTTGGCCATGATCCTGGCCGGCGGTCGTGGCAGCCGTCTGCATGATCTTACCAATAAAGTGGCAAAGCCGGCCGTTTCATACGGCGGTAAATATCGTATCGTAGACTTTCCTTTAAGCAACTGCGCCAACAGTGGCGTTGATGTTGTAGGTGTACTTACACAGTATGAATCTATCCAGCTGAACAGTTATGTGGCAGCCGGCGGACGCTGGGGTCTTGATGCTAAAAACAGCGGTGTTTACGTTCTTCCTCCACGTGAGAAAGCAGATGAGAATCTGAATGTATATCGCGGAACTGCAGATGCAATCTCCCAGAATATTGATTTCATTGATAAATTTGATCCTGAATACGTTCTTGTTCTTTCCGGTGACCATATTTATAAAATGAACTATGACAAGATGCTTGCAGCCCACAAAGAAGCAAAGGCAGATGCAACCATCGCAGTTATCGGAGTTCCGATGAAAGAGGCAAGCCGTTTTGGTATCATGAATACTGATGAATCCGGACGTATCGTAGAATTCGAAGAGAAACCTGAGCATCCGAAGAGCAACCTTGCATCCATGGGTATCTATATCTTCACCTGGAAACTCCTCCGCAAGATGCTGATGGCTGATATCAAGAATCCAGATTCCAGCCATGACTTCGGTAAGGATATCATCCCTACTATGCTTAACGATAACAGAACTCTTTATGCATATAAATTTGAAGGATACTGGAAAGATGTTGGTACCATCGACTCTCTCTGGGAAGCAAACATGGATCTGTTAAGTTCCAAGAATGAACTGGATCTGGGTGATCCGTCATGGAAGATTTATACAGAAGATGTTACCGCACTTCCACAGTACATCAGCGCAGAAGCAGATGTTAAAGATGCATATATCACACAGGGCTGTGTTGTTCAGGGCGAAGTTAAGCATTCCGTTCTCTTTACAGGTGTTAAGATTGGTGCAGGTGCCAGAATTATCGACAGTGTACTGATGCCGGGTGTTGTTGTAGAAGAAGGTGCCGTTGTTCAGCGTGCACTTGTAGCTGACGGTGTCCGCATCGGTAAAGGTGCAGTTGTCGGTGCCGCAGACAGTGAGCACATTGAGCTTGTAGCGAAACGCGTAAAGGGGGCAGAATAATATGTATAAGGCATTTGGAATCGTAAGCTCTTCCGGGAGAAATATTTATGTAGATGGTATGCAGGATTATCGCCCAATCGGTGCGTTTTCTTTCCTTGGCAGATACAGAGTCATTGACTTCCCTATCTCCAATATGACCAACAGCAACATTGAACGTATTCAGGTCTATATCAATAATAAACCCCGTTCTGTTGTAGAACATCTTGGAACAGGACGTCATTACAATATCAACTCCAAGAGCGGCAAACTTCAGCTTCTCTTCTCAGAGCACAATAATGACAATGATATCTATAACACCGATATCTCCTGCTATCTGGACAACATGGAGTCCCTCAGCAGAATGAATCATCCGTATGTTGTCATTGCCCCGAGCTATATGGTTTATTCAATTGATTTTGACCAGTTTTTACATACACACATTGAGTCCGGTGCAGATGTTACTCTCCTTTATCACGCTGTTGATAATGCAAAAGAGGCTTATCTTACCTGTAATGTTCTGGACTGAACCGCCAGAAAGGTGTGGAATCCATCGACCGAATCATGGTAATAAGAAGAATCAGTATGTTTATATGGATACCTGTGTTATGAAAACAGAGCTTTTCATCAGCCTGATCAAAGAAGCCAAGAATCTTTCTTCCATGTATACACTGGCAGACATCCTGAATGATAAATGCGAAACTCTGGACATCCGCGGCGTTGCACACAAGGGATTCTTTGCAAGCATTACAGACTTCCCAAGTTACTATGCTGCAAACATGGCTCTCCTTAATTACAAGTCAGCTCAGGAACTTTTCCATGATAACTGGCCAATCTATACACGTACCAATGATTCCTGCCCGACTCAGTATTTCAATACTGCAGATGTGAAGAATTCCGTAATCTCCAACGGCTGCCAGATTGAAGGTACTGTTGAGAATTCCGTAATCGGTCGTGGATGCGTCATTAAAAAAGGTGCTGTTGTAAGAAACAGTGTTGTTCTCGCTGAAGCTACTGTAGGTGAGGGTGTTCATGTAGAGAATGAAGTAGTCGACAAATGGGCGAAACTCGTTCATAAAAAAGAAATCGTTTCCCCGGCTGAACAGCCTGGTTATATCAGAAGAAATGATACTCTGTAATTAATGATTAATTAGATTAAATGCAAAGCCCCCGGAAGCGGTCACTTCCGGAGGGCTTTGTTTGTGTTTACTTAAATTTCACAAACTCTTCACATTTTCCTCTTGCATTTCATTTTTAGCGTGTTATAATACAGCTGTAACAAAGATAAAGAACAAACAACTGAATACTCAAAAATACTTAACACCACCTGGAGCATTTCGGATGCTCATAAATTAAAGATAGTGTCAAGCGTGTCACCTCAGCTGTAAAATGGAGGAAAAGTCAAATGAATACTTTAAAAGCTGAAAAAAGAACAATGGACACAAAGGCCAAAAGATTAAGAAGAGAAGGCTACGTTACAGGTAACGTATTTGGCAGAGAAATGGAAGGTTCTCTTCCTGTTAAAATCGAGAAATCTGCTGTCGAGAAACTTCTCAAGACAAATAACAAAGGAAGCCAGATTATGCTGGATGTAGATGGTCAGTCATATGACGTACTGATCAAAGAGATCCAGTTCAATCCGTTAAAAGGCAGGTGGATGAAATAGATTTCCAGGCACTGGTAAGCAACGAGAAAGTACATTCCGTAGCAGAGATCGTACTTGTAAACCACGACAAACTGGAAGCCGGTGTATTACAGCAGCATCTGGAAGAAATCTCCTTCAGAGCTCTCCCATCAGCACTGGTAGACAAAATTATGGTAGATGTCGGTGACATGAAAGTCGGCGACGTAATCAAAGTCAAAGACCTCGCCATCGCCCAGGACAAAGATGTAGACTTAAAGACAGACCTTGAAGCTGCAGTTGTATCCGTAGCCGCCGTTCACGTAGACCCGGCTCTGGAAGCTGAAGAAGAGGCTGCTGCCGAAGAAGAAGCTAAATAACATAATATCTCTTTTAACATTTATTCAGGTACGCTCAAGCGTACCTGAATTTTTTTATCAAAACATCTCCCTCAACAAATAATTGACCTTTCCAGATATCTGCACTATTCTGTTCCCGTACTATTCTTTCTCTTGCTCCTGCTCCAGCAGCCTGAATGACAATTCCAGATAAAAAATCTCCTCCGGATCATCCAGCTCAGACTGCAGGATTTCCTTAATCCTGTCCAGCCTGTAAAGAAACGTACTGCGGTGGATAAACAATTCCCTTGCCGCCTGAGTTGCACTGAGATGCTGCTCCAGATACACTCTCAATGTCTCCATATACTGAGTCTGATTCTCCTCATCATGCTTCTTCAATTCCAGCAGCCCTTCATGACAGATCATTGTTCCCGGCAATCTTCTTGTTGCCTGTTCCAGAATATAAGTCAGTGCCACCTGACCGAAATAATGAATCCACAGATAAGGCTTCTTACGGCTTCCTACATCCAGAGCCGTCTTCGCCTGCACATACTGCCGTCTCAGATTCATATGTCCTGTCATCACCCTGCTGTATCCGGCTTTCAGATAAGTATCCCTGATAAAATAAACCAGTTTTCCGGCTACTTCCTCCTGGCTTTTTCCAAGTCTGGTAAGGTCAAAAAATGCCACAATTTCATCCTGATAAAGAAAACTCACAGAATCCTCAAATTTCTTCTTAATATATCGGCAGATTGCCTTTGTGGAAAGATTCTGCTGATTCAGATAGGTAATCTGCAGGATCAGGCACATATATTCATGATTTCCGCTCCATCCCAGTTCACTCAGTTCTCTACTCACCTGCATATAATCCGCAGTTCTGTCCGCAAATCCTGACAAAAATCTGCTCCATATCCCTGTCCGGATCTTCTTCCTCCGCTTCATGCGCAAGCAGATACTCCAATTTCTCCACCAGAATATCCAGTACACAGATAACTCTCAGTGTAATCTCTGATCTGCACTCAGTCAAAACCAGCCTGTGAGTTGCTTTCCCATCCACAAACAGATTTCTGTTCATCGAACGACATCCACTGATGTAAGCCGGAAACATCACATATTCATGCGTATCTGCCATATCTCGATAAGTCTCATTCTGCAAAAAGTGCATTTACATATTCCATATTCAACCCGTCATCTGTATACAGCCGCGCCCTCGGCGGCAGATACTCGCTTCCCGCTTCCGCCACAAAGGTAAAATCCAGTCCTGTTACAGTCATCGGATTCTGCAGAAATTCCGATGTCACCTGCAAAAGCCTGTCCATTCCGGCATGTTCTAACATCAGATTATGAATCTTCCGTTCCCATTCATCAGCCGCATCAAAAATCTCCTGCACATCATTCATAAATTCTGCTATTTCTTCCAGACTATCAAGTGCAATATGAATATACGGAATCTGCTGAAGCTCTTCTGATGCAGCATCAATTTCCTCTCTCCCACAAAATACCCAGAGTATATTTTCAGCAGTCAGAACTGCCGATTCCCACTCTTTGTCATATCTCTGTACCACATAAACATGCCCATGTCGAAATGTTTCTTTTTTTTCATAACACAAAAAAGGGCGCAGATATCCGTCTGAACCGGATAAAGTTCCCCTTTCCGTAATTTCATATTTCTCTTTTATTTTTTCATATAAATAAACTGATGACAGCTGCAAGTCTACAATCCTCCTGTCACATAATTGAAGCACCTATTTTACCAGTCAATTCTATAGCAATTTAACTCACACTATGTCTTTCTCATACGCACCTGTCAGCCCGGTTCTCACACAATAAACGTCTTCGCAACTTCCACAGCCTCAATACAGTTCTCTGTATAGGCATCTGCTCCCATATTCTTCGCCAGCTGCTCCGTTACTGCACCTCCACCAACCATAATCTTAAATTTATGCTTACTGCTGCTTCGTTTCAGAGACTTTACCACCTGCTCCATCTCCGGGATTGAAGTACTCAGAAGCGAGGAGATACACACGATCGACACATCCGGATTCTGTTTCACTGCACGCAGAAACTGCTTCTCAGAAATATCCACTCCCAGATCGATCACCTTAAATCCGGCACTGCGAAACATGATTGCAACCAGATTCTTACCTACATCATGCAGATCACCTTCCACCGTTCCAAGGATTACAGTTCCGATATTCCTCCTGCCAAACTGCGAGTCCTGTTCCTCCAACAATTCAAAACCCTTGCGCACACTTCGGGCTGCTGCCAGAATTTTAATAATATCCGCTCCATTGGATTTGTAATTCTCCCCCACTGTTCGCATAGCCGGAGTCATGGCCTCTTCCACAATCCGCCCTGCAGGAATATGCTGCTTCAATGCCTCCCTCACCAACTTCTCTGTCTCCCCCGGATGTCCGTCTTCAATTGTTTTTCTTAACTGTTCCAGTACTGTCATATCCTCAAGCCACCCTTAATACCTTCTGCCAAAAATCCCCCGCCCTGCGGCGAAGGATTTTTTGTTTTTTCAAACACGCTCTGCGCTTTCAATATCTGTATTTTATCATAGCTCACTGTTATTTACAACGAAAACTGACTTCCCCTTCCGCAACCTCCACAGAGAATGTTACTGTTCACTCCGTTCTCAGATGCACAGAATTTATGCTAATCGCATAAATTCGCGCGGTATATCTCGGGTTTTCTGTGACCTTCGCTCACAAAAAGCACCTCGCGGGATATTACCAGTGAACAGTAACCAGAGAATTTACTTGATTTAAATCAAGCAGATATTCGTAATCCGCTTCGCTACACCAAATAACTGCTTCGCAGGGGACTTACTTGATTCGGCTAAAATATTATTCCAGAAGGTAACAACTCGTATAAGCAATCGTACAATCCCCATAATAATACTGTAGCTCATTGGCCTGGCAGACCTGTGTTACCAGCATCCCGTAAGCCTCCATCGATGAGAAAGCCTGTTTCGGAAACCTGCATGGAGCATCCGGATAAGTACAGACCTTACATTTCGTACAGCATCCCGCACCAATCGCCAGCATATCCGGATAAATCTCCCGAAGTTTCTTCTCAAATTCCACAAAATACTCCTTATGTCTGGCTTCCGTTTCCATCATTCCCTCGCCATCAAAAATATCCTCCAATTCACCAACTGTCTGAACAATAATCCCATACTTATACTGCCGGACTTTCGCTTCACATTCCTCAAGAGAGCCACATCCCGGAGGACAGCTCCAGCACTTATCATACTTATGACAGGTATCCGCTGCACACATCTGTCGAACCTCCGGCTTCAGCTCAATCGTATCACAATCCAGCAACACCACATGCGAAAACCCCTGCTCCATTCCCATTTGCTCTATTTTTTTATATCCATAATCTAACCCCTTACTCTCTTGTATAATCTATAGCAACCTCATCAGGCAGATAAAATTATCCTCTTCGCGCCTCAGTTCTGCACCGAATAACTGCTCCGCAGTTTATCAGAAGAAATCTACACTTCTCAATAATTCAATCAGGCGGATAAAATCATTCACCTGTCTCAAATCCCAGTTCATCAATAAAATGATCCTGAAAATCAGCCGAAGCAGCCAGCTCAACGAATTCAATCTTTCTCACCAGCTCATCCATCTCCAGCATTTCCTTCTCATTCACAAGTGCGATCTTCGCACCCTCACCAGCAGCGTTTCCCACTGGTTTCACTTTCTTCACAAGCGTCGCCGGAAGCAAGCCAATCTTCCCGGCACTGACCGGATCCATATAGTTGCCAAAAGCACCTGCAATATATACCGAACAGATATCATCTTCTGTAATCCCAAGCCGCTCCATAAGCATCTGAATTCCCGCTGCAATCGCAGCTTTCGCAAGCTGAACCTCTCCGAGATCCTTCTGCGTCAGATAAACCCCTCTCTCATTACCGCCCCGCTCTGGCGGTACCAGAATAAACACACCTTGCTTCTCCTGTCCGCTTCTCAGCACACCATTCTCATCCAGCATTCCAGCCTCCAGAAGACCCGCCACCAGATCGATCAATCCCGAACCACACAAACCAACCGCCGGCTTATTCCCAACAGTTGTATAGTTCCACTTTCCATCCTCATACTTCACATGATCCACAGCCCCGGCCGCGCCACGCATTCCACACTCAATCTTCGCACCCTCAAAAGCAGGCCCGGCCGCAGTAGAACAGGTCACCATCCGCTCCCTGTTTCCCAGAACCATCTCACCATTCGTTCCAATATCGATCATCAGAGAAATCTCTTCCTGCTGATCCTGCCTGATAGCCAGCAGACATCCACAGGTATCCGCTCCCACATATCCTGCAATATCCGAAAGCATGATCAACTCTGCACGCTCCTGCACAGCCAGACCATAATCCCCCGCATTCAGCACCAGCCTCTCACTCACAGCCGGAGTATAGGGCGCATGTACTAGCGAAGCCGGAGAAATCCCCAGAAACAGATGATGCATACAGGTATTTCCCACAACACACACCTGAAAAACATCCTCTCTCCTTATCCCTGCATCCTCTGCCAGACTTCCCAACATCTCATTAACCGCTTTCCGAACACACATACTTAACGCTTCTGTTCCATGCTCCAGCGCATAATTCGCCCGCATGATCACATCCGCACCATACTGCGCCTGCGGATTCATCCTGCTCTCAACTGCCAGAGTCCTCCCATCCGCACCATCCAGCAAATACCCCGCAATGGTAGTCGTCCCAATATCAAACGCTGCCAGACACCTCCGACCAGCTTCCTTCCTCATTTCCAGAATCCGCCGTCTACTGTAAATCACATACCATTCATCAGAATCCCTGCGCATCCCATACAATTCACCCGCCAGCTTCAGATCCACCTCCATCTGCCCCGGCTCAACCTCACCATCTGTCTCCGCCAGCGTATCCAGCAGCCTCTGCCAGTCCGACCGCTTCTCCCCTGTTTTCGCCTTCTCCAGCTCAACCTGAGCCATCCGTAGTCCCGGTTCAAACACAACTTCTCTGTTAAATCCATCCGTCAAAATCTTTTCATTGCCAGCCCTGTCCAATGTCTCCACTACACAAGTCTCACCTTCACCAATCCGAATCTGACACGCCTTAACAACTTCACCATTAATCTTAACCAGACACTTCCCACATTTCCCCAGCCCGCCACAAGGCGCATCCGGCCTCAGTCCCGCCTGAATCTCCGCCTCCAGTACCGATATACCATCCTCCACCTCTATCTCAACATCCTCGCGCACAAACTTAACCCAAGCCATAAAAACCTCCCACATATCCAATCCAAACACTACAACAACCAACGAACAGCTCAGAAAAATATTTTATTTCATGTGCATTTGCAGGGGTCTTAGATATTCTTAGCTCTCAGAAATCTGCGTTATGAGCAGACTGTATCACTGTCTGAGCGAAGTTTGCAACGGAGCGAGTTTGAGAAGGCTGCTCATGCCTTTAGCAGATTTCTGAGAACTTAGAATATCTTAGACCCCGAAACCGCACATGAAATAAAATATTTTTCTGAGCGTCCCCTTTTTCCCATTATAACACACTCCAAAAAATCCCAAAATACACGAAAGGACCACTCCCCAGAGCAGTCCCCTCATAATATTTTCATGTTATACTAAACCCGCACAAAACAATCAGATCAAGCCGCCAACTTCTTAGCCAGTGACGCCGCACTAGCCGCATCATCAGAATATCCGTCAGCACCAATTTCCTCAGCAAAAGCTCTGTAATCGGCGCTCCGCCAACCATAACCTTAATATTACCTCTGAAATCCGCCGCATTCAACGCCTCAACAGTCTCCTTCAGAGCCGGCATAGTAGTAGTCAGCAGCGCAGAAAGAGCAATGATCTTAACATCCGGATTCTCTTTATAGCACTCAATAATCTTAGCCGCCGGAACATCGACTCCAAGATCGATCACCTCAAATCCGGCACTCTCGATCATCATGCAACCAGATTCTTACCAATATCATGAAGGTCACCGGAAACCGTAGCAATGATAACCTTACCAAGTGCACCTGTAGAACCAGATGCCAGATGCGGTTTCAGAACCTCAACACCTTTCTTCATAGCACGAGCTGCAACCAGCATCTCCGGAACAAAGATCTCACCATTTTTGAATTTCTCACCAACTACAGACATCGCACTGATCATACCATCATTCAGAATCGCAACCGGATCATCACCCTCATCAATGGCTTCCTGTACAGCCGGTCCTACTAATTTCGCTTTCCCTTTTTCAACTAATTCCGCAACTTCATTTATCTTAGACATAATCAAATCCTCCTGTTATTTCTCAATTTCAGATTCCAACCACTTAATTCATTTACACAGTTTCTGCAGATTCAACTTACTTCTTCTTTGTTGTACCAATTAATCCTTCTCTGTAAGCCCCTATATATTCCATACAATAATCATCCAGACCAAGTAATGCTTCTGTTGCATAAACCAGTCCAAGCATATCCTTATTTGTCGGATCCATAATTCCACTGTCCAGTCCTGCATTCATTGCCAGTACCAGGAACCCGTAATTAATCAGCTTACGAACCGGCAGATTAAAGGAAATATTACTGATTGCTGCCGTAATATGAATGGTCGGATACTGCTCACGTACACTTGTGATCGTCTCAATATTCGTTGCAATACCATCCTCAGAAGTACAAAGCATCTCAACCAGCGGATCAATGTGAATCCTGTCCGGAGCAATTCCGTACTCTTTCGCTTTCGCCATGATCTTGTCAAAAACTTTCAGACGATCTGCTGCACATTTCGGAATACCTGTATTGTCACTCAGCAACGCAATTACCTGCCATCCCTCATTTCCCGGCTCAGCCATGATCGGGAAAATCGTATCAATCTTATGTCCCTCTCCTGATACAGAGTTAAAAATTCCAGGTTTCTTACAGAACTTATAAGCCTGTGCCAGAACATCCGGACTCGGGCTGTCAATTGAGATCGGAAGATCTGTAACCTCCTGGATACAGTCGATCATCCATTTCAATGTTTCCACTTCTTCCGCTTCCGGAACAGAAGCGCAACAGTCAATATAAGTAGCTCCGCTTTCCGCCTGAAGCTTTGCTCTTGCTTTAATAAATTCAGAGTCTCTTTTCGCGATCGCTTCTGCAACGATCGGGATAGAACCATTAATTTTCTCACCAATAATAATCATTTTTCAAACACCTCCATAGCATCATCCTCTGCAACACCTGAAATTTCATCTAAATGTCGGACAGATATTTGTATTCCGTTTTGCCACTGACAAATACCTGAGATCAGAACATAATCTGCCATGGAAGCCTTGTAGATTCAGATGCCTTAATGCCAAATTTCTCTTCATTCAGCTTGTCAATGGAATCACAGAGAGATTTATAAACACCCGGATAAACAGAACCAGGACCACCCTGAGCGATACATGGAATAAAGTATTTGTTTCCACATTCTTCGCACACACGACGTACCACTGCATCACAATTCTCATCTGTCCAGCCCTCAAAATCAACTGCACGATTTTCGATACCGCCCATGAAGCTGATCTTTCCGCCATATTTCCTGATCAGTTCCGGAAGATTATTGGTTTCCATACATCCCTGCCATACATCGATCCCCATCTCAATCATAGAAGGAACCAGTGTTGCTGCGTAACTGTCAGAATGATGGATAACCAGCTCAACGCCATGACTGTGATAATATCCGTAAATTTCTTTATATGGCTCAAGTAAAAATTCATCAAACATTGCAGGACTCATAAATGTACTGTCCAGTCCACCCCAGTCATCATGATGGAATAATGCATCAGGATGAAGGTTGGAACAGATACCTTCAGCAAGTTCCAGTTCCCACTCTGTCAGATATTTGATCAGATCATGCATTTCATCCGGATTAGTAATATAATAAACCAACGCATTACTGATCTCACACAGATGATGAGTCTGCTCAAATAATCCCGGTGCAACGAAAGCTGCTTTAAATGCCTGTTCTCCGTCAACTGCATCATACTGAGCCTTCACCATATCCCACTGATCCTGGGTAAATTTCAAAGACGGTGCATGTACATAGTCTTTCCAGTCTTCAATATCCTTTACCACGATCTTGTCAGGAGTATGTACAGGAAAAGAACCCGGAACTCCTTTCGGGAAAGTATTGGTTACCCCCCATGCATTCACTACATTTTCCTGTCCCGGCTGAAGCAGCGGGTTTGTAAACATAAACGGATGAAAAAGAAGCTGTACTGCTTCATACTGATTAACAAATCTGTCAGGATTTCCGCCTTTTATAACTTCCAGCATATTCTGTTTCGGTGTTAACATATAATCTACCTCCTCATGCAATATGAAAATGCCCCCACATTCCCACATTTATTTGTTTAATTTGTCGTTCTTTATCTCGTTTCTGATGATTTTATTGTAGCATTTATACAATCCAAAATATATAATCAGATATGCGGATTTTTCACGCCCGCATTCCTACAAATTGTATGAATGCATCTCAAGTATTGTGCCAACAGTAACCGGCAGCCATATAATATTAAAATCAACCGTAAATACACTTGTAACACAACTCTAAACACTGTATAATTTTGTACATACAGATATCAGATTTTAAAAATCATTTGTGCCTGCACAATAAGACTTTTAAACCTGATTTATCTAAACATGAAGAAATACGATTTATATAACAGATCAACAGATTTCGAATGTTTTACAGTAAATATTTAACAGGTGGTGAACGCAATGTTTTCAAAAAAATTATTAATACCTCTGCTATCGCTCAGCCTTCTTGTTACTCCTGCATACAGCAGTCATGCTGCTGAAAATGCAGAGGCCGCAGGAACATCCGTAGAAGGTCAGGGAATGCTTTCCCCTTCTTCATCTTCAGAGAGTTCTGAAAGCGTCTTTAACGGTTCCGGGGCAGGCACATCTTCAGAACCGGTCACAGATGAGAAACTGGAGACAATTTTAAAACAGGTTCAAAGTCAGCTTCCCGCTGAAAATGGAACCTGGGCTGTTTTCATATCCGATCTTGTAAATGGAACCGAGGGCAGTCTTAATGATCAGAAAATGCAGGCTGCAAGCCTGATCAAGCTCTATATCATGGGAGCTGTCTACGAGAATTATGATCAGATAACCGGACAATACGGCAGGGATTCTGTAGACTCCAATCTGTACTCCATGATCACAGTCAGCGATAATGATGCAGCCAATACCCTGACAACTTATCTTGGCGGCGGCGATTCCGCAGCAGGTATGCAGCTGTCAACAGTTTCTGCCAGGCACATGGCTATGACCAGACTCACATGGGACGTATGCTCCTTGCCAGCAATGAGAATGATGATAACTACACATCTGTAGGAGACTGTGGTCATCTCCTGCAGGAGATTTATAAACAGGATACATCCGGCTACACCCATGCCGCTGATATGTTTAATCTGCTCAAGGCACAGACACGCTGTAACAAAATTCCCGCACAGCTTCCGGAAGGAGTCAAAACCGCAAATAAAACCGGAGAACTTGACAACGTGGAAAATGATGCCGGAATCATCTATGATTCCAAAAATGACGTAGTAATCGTATTTATGTCCCAGAATCTCTCAAGTGCCGGTTCCGCACAGAATACGATCGCTACCTTAAGCAGAACGATTTACGATTACTATAATTAAATAATGTACTCTCAGAGTACATAATAACCCAAAGGAGGGGTTCACTATGAAAAAAAGAAAAAATATTGCAATTCCCATGATTCTTGCAGCTACGATTGCTGCTGTATCTGTACCCTGCAGCTCACAGATCGTTATGGCATCTGACACTTATCAGGTAGGTGTAAGTAAAGGGTATCTGGCTCTGCGCTCTGCCATGGCTTATGATTCCTCCAACGAGATCGGCGAGCTGTATTCCGGTGATACTGTTGAAGTTACAGAATATACCACCAGTGATTACTGGTACGTCTATTCTCCAAAACTGAACAAATCCGGATACGTAAATAACGATTACCTGTATTTCCTCTCATCACAGCCGACAAGTTCGTCCGGTTCTTATACTGTCAGTGTTGCCAAAGGTTATCTGGCTCTGCGTTCTACAAAGGCTTATGACTCTTCTAACGAGATCGGACAGTTATACTCCGGTGATACAGTAACAGTTTCTGACAGCAGTGATCCTCAGTACTGGTATGTCTATTCTCCGAAACTGAACTTATCCGGCTATGTAAATAAAGATTACTTATATTACAGTGGCGATACTGCTGCCAGTGCACAGAGTTCTTCCGGAGATTCAAGGACTGTCAGTGTTGCCAAGGGTTATCTGGCTCTGCGTTCCGCAAAAGCTTATGATTCCTCCAATGAGATCGGACAGCTGTATTCCGGCGATACAGTTCAGCTTATCGACACCAGCGATTCCCAGTACTGGTACGTTTACTCTCAGAAGTTAGGAAAAAACGGATATGTAAATAAAGATTATCTGATTGGCGGAACAACCACATATGCCACCAGAACAGTCAGTGTTGCTACCGGTTATCTGGCTCTGCGCTCTGCGAAGGCTTACGACTCTTCCAACGAGATCGGACAGTTATATTCCGGCGATACAGTTCAGCTTGTGGATACAACTGATGCACAGTACTGGTATATTTACTCCCAGAAACTCTGCAAATATGGTTATGTAAATAAAGATTATTTATATTAATCTTTTTCGTAACACTATAAACAGTTACGCTTCTTTACATTCACTATATACAACAAAACAGAAAGGACTCACAGTTATGAGCCCCAAACGACAGGTTAACCATAACATTCGTAAACACTTTAACACAATCATTTACAATATTTCACGTTACGCGGAAATTGCTCTTTCTATGGTAATTCTGCTGGTGATCGCACTGGCAGGCTTCCGGCTGATCATGGAGGTTGCAGATACTTCTGTTATGTCCATGGATACAGAATTTTTCAGCACTTTCCTTTCCCAGGCTTTGTCTCTGGTAGTAGGCGTGGAATTTGTAAAAATGCTCTGCCAGCATTCCGCACAGACAGTTGTTGAGGTTCTGATGTTTGCCACAGCACGTCAGATGGTAGTCGAACACCTCGGGCCAGCAGAAACTCTTCTTGGCGTACTCAGTATCGCAGTTCTGTTTGCGATCCGCAAATATCTTATGACAGACAACGATGACATGAATGCTCATAACTGTCCGAAGAATACTGAAGAAAATTAAAGGAAACAAAAAACTGCATATCAGATACGATCTGTAAATTCTACCGGTCGTATCTGATTATGCAGTTTCTTTTTATTTCCACATGCTGATAAACGGGCGTCTCAAAAAAAGTAATTTTATATGATATATTCTATAGTTATGGTTATCAGCATGATGGGCG
>ENA-OQAY01000022-OQAY01000022.1-human-gut-metagenome-genome-assembly--contig:-NODE-22-length-32892-cov-1.067816_pt1 | contig 32892 bp, 34 predicted proteins | sample MGYA00242740_ERZ504537 | MGnify/ENA primary metagenome ERZ504537 (study PRJEB26092, sample SAMD00036272) | human gut metagenome | host: Homo sapiens | study: EMG produced TPA metagenomics assembly of... | reverse complement strand
CCGGTGGAGGCGCTGCCCATGGCGTCCAGCGTCCTCCGCGCCCGCCTCGCCGCCGGTGAGGAATGTGAAAACGAGCTTCCGGTCTCGGTGCGCCGGGTCATCCGGCGCGAAGGGGCTGTACACCAAAGGAGACGAAGTCACAAATGAATCAGAAACAGGCAAAAGAGCTTGTGCGCAGCCGGCTGAGTGACAAGCGCTACGAGCACACCCTGAACGTGAAAAAAATGGCCGTCAAGCTGGCAAAGCGCTACGGTGTCGATGAGGACAAGGCTGCGCTGGCCGCCCTGCTCCACGACTCGGCCAAGGAGATCTCCAAGGATGAGATGCGGGAACTGATGCGGCAGTATCCCCAGTACGCCGAGGGCGGGGAAGAGCGGCCTACCCCCGTCTGGCACGGCATCTGTGCGGCCATCCTCGCCCGCACCCAGTGGGGCGTGGAGGATGAGCCATCCTTTCCGCCATCGCCTGCCACACGGCAGGCAAGGCCGGGATGTCGAAGCTGGATAAGGTGGTCTATTTGGCCGACATGACCAGCAAAGAGCGGGACTGGCCGGGCGTCGGCAAGCTGCGGAAGCTGGAAATGAAAGATCTCGACGCCGCCATGCTGGCTGCGCTGAAACAGACCAACGAATTCGTCCTCTCCCAGGGCAAGCCGCTGGACCCCCAGTCCGCTGCCGCCTATGAGGACATCCTGGCCCATCAGAAGAAAGAATGCTGATTGCGAATCGTGGGGAAGAATGGTATACTAAAGAGTACAAAACCCTGAACAGGAGTTTTTCGGCCAACAGCCGACTCCCCAAAACGCTTGGAAGGAATAAGATGGAATGAGTCAGACTCCGCGTCATATCAAGACAGACCGTTCACTCAACCGCCCGACGGATCGGCGGGCCAAAAAGGCTCCTGCATCCCGGCCCGTGCAGCCTGCCCAGCCGGACTTCTTTGCAGAGGAAAAGCCCGCCCCCGCAGAGCCTCCCCGCCGCCGCAAAAAGAAGAAAAAGACCCCGCTCTGGCTCCCGCTGGCTGTGACGCTGGCGGTGCTGGCCGTCATCTCGGGCGTGGTGGTGTATGCCGTCGGTATGGTGGGCAGGGTGGAAGAGAACCTCCGTCCGGAGGAGGACGCCCCCTCCATCACCGAGGAGATACAGACCCTCGAGGAGTACAAGGGCGATGTGGTCAACATCCTCGTCTGCGGCATCGACTATGAAGAAGGCCGCAACTACTCCAACGACCCCACCTCCAACGACGGCATGACGGACATGATCCTCTACTGCCAGTTCGACATCAAGGGCGGCGCACTGCGGATGCTCCAGATCCCCCGCAACAGCCTCGTGTGTACCAAGAGCCGCAAAGTCGCCCTCTCCAACGGCAAGACCTACGCCGCCACCAACTACCAGATCAACTCCGTGGCCCTCTCCAACGGCGGCAGCATTGCCGCTCTGGCGGAGGTCATCTACGACCAGTACAAGCTGCCCGTCGATTACTACGTGACGGTGGATATGCAGGCTCTGGTGGAGATGGTGGACAACTTCGGCGGCATCGAGGTCTATATCCCCCACGATATGTCCTTTGCGGGCAGCGCCCTCAAGCAGGGCTACCGCAATCTGGACGGCACATCGGCGGAATTCTTCGTCCGCTGCCGCCACGGTCAGGGCTACTCCAACTCCGACATCGACCGCCTGAACATGCAGCGCTACTTCTACGCCGGTCTGTTCAAGCGGGTGCGCAGCATGGGCATCACCGATGTGCTCAACCAGCTGCCCCTCGTCTTCAACAACTATATCCACACGGATATGGACCTGACCACCATCGCAAAGATGCTGGTGTCCTTCACCCGCATCGACAGCGCCAACATCATGCTGGCACAGACCCCCGTTTTCATGGGTGTGCCGAACGTGGGCGTGACCGATACCTTTGACGGCTACTCCTGCGTGGTGCCGGACGCCGGCTCCATCGCAGAGCTGCTCAACACCTATTTCCGCAGCTATACCGGCCCGGTGAGCGCCAGCGAGCTGAACCTCGTGACCAACGACTGGCCCCACGGCACCGCCTCCACCAGCGCCAACGTCCAGTTCGTGGGCCAGCTGGATAAGGAGTCGGACGACGCCATCCTCGGCGGCAACACCGACGTGGCGGGCGCTACCACCACCGACGGTCAGCCGGCCGGACAATGATAAGGAGAAAAATCTATGGATAAGAACATCGACAGCAAGACCCTTGCCATTGAGATCGCAAAGATCCTCGACAAGAAGAAGGCTCAGGACGTGCGGGTGCTCAAGGTGGACAGCCTGACCGTCCTCACCGACTACTTCGTCATCGCCTCCGGTACTTCCACCACCCAGGTGGGCTCTCTGGCCGACGAGGTGGAGTATGAGCTCTCCCAGAGCGGCATCGAGCCCCACACCACGGAGGGCTTTGACTCCAAGAACTGGGTGCTGCTGGATTATTCCAGCGTCATCGTCCACGTCTTCGTCCCCAACACCCGCACCTACTACGACCTCGAGCACCTGTGGGCCGACGGCGAGCCCATCGACATCTCGGAGTACCTGACCCCGGATAACAGTCTGTGATTTGTAAGGAAAACGGCCTTGCCCTCTCCGTCAGCGCTGCGCGCTGCCACCTCTCCCAAAGGGAGAGGCTTCTGGCTCCCCCTTTGGGGGAGCTGGACGCGAAGCGGCCTGAGAGGGCAAGCCCGTTAAAAATTTTACGCTTTTTTGCAGACGATGCACTCCCAGCCGCGCTTTTCCTTCACTTCCAGCACGGCGAGGCCGGCGGCTTCCAGCGCAGCGATGACCTCATCCTTCCGGCTGTCGATGATGCCGCTGGCAATGAAGACGGCGTCGTCGGCCATCAGGCCGGGAACGGCGGGGGCCAGGGACATGATGGCGTTGGCCACGATGTTGGCCGTGATGATGTCGTACCTGCCGCTGGCCTTGTCGGACAGATCGCCCACGAGGACGGTCAGCTTGTCGGCCACGCCGTTGAGGGCGGCGTTCTCGCCGGCGGTGCGGACGGCCACGGGATCGATGTCCACGCCCTCAGCCACGGCTGCGCCCAGCTTGAGGGCCGCGATGGCGAGGATGCCGCTGCCGGTGCCGATGTCCAGCACCCGCTCGCCGCCCTTGACCCGCTCGTCCAGCACTTCGAGGCAGAGGTTGGTGGTCTCATGGCCGCCGGTGCCGAAAGCAAGGCCCGGGTCGAGGATGAGTTTGACGCGGTCGGTATCGTAGTCCTGCCAGGACGGCACGATGGCGAGGCGCTGGCCCACGTCCATCGGGTGGTAGTACTTGCGCCAGCCGTTCTGCCAGTCCTCCTGCTCCACGCCCTCGGTCTCAGAGGTGTAGGGGATGTCTGCGGCCTCCATCCGGGCCGCGATGAGGGCCAGCGTCTCCACCGGCGAAGCGCCCGGCTCGAGGTACATATGGATGATGACGGTGTCCCGGGGCTTGTCCAGCAGCTCCTGCTCGATGAGGTCCACGTGGGCGATCTGCTCCACCTGCTCCTCGATGTCGCTGTAGTCTTCGATATAAATGCCGCCCTCCGCGATCATGGTGGCCACGGCCTCAGCGGCCTCGGCGTCGGCTTTGGATACGGTCAGGCGAATATCAGTCCATTCCATAAGGATGCTCCTTCCGTGTATTGGGGATATACTGCCTTTATAGTACCCGATTCCGGCCCGGGATGCAAGCTCTCGGGCCGAAAGATGCCCGAAAAGGCTTTCTTTTTTCCCGGCAGTATGTTAATATGGTGTTGTACCCGGACTGGGTCCGGGCGGCTTCCTGCCGGAAGCGCCCGCCGCATCGTTCCCCAAAGGAGGAATTATCGTATGTTTTTGGGAATGGATATTTACAGCTGGATCGCCGCTATCGTCATCGCGCTCATCGTCACATTCCTTCCGATCACGCTGCCGTTCAAGATCGTTCTCGCCATGGTGGCCATGGCCTGCTTCTACTTTGGACGCAAGTATTATCACAATCATAAGAACGGCGGGGCCGAGACGCCCAGCATGAGCTCTGCCGAGAGCGAGGCACTGGCCTCCGGCATCCTGAAAGCCCTCGGCGGCAAGGACAATATCGTCAAGGTGGACTACTGCGCCACCCGCCTCCGCTTTGAGGTACACAGCTACGCCTCCGTGGACGAGGCCGCTGCCAAGGCCGCAGGCGCAGAGGGCGTCATCCGCCCGGCCAAGAACGCCTGCCAGGTGGTCATCAAGGGCGATGTGCAGGCTGTGTACGATGCCCTGCGCAAGCAGCTGTAACGAAGAAGCCGTTTTCTTACGCAAACAGCTTCTCGAACACCGCCGGGAACGGGCCGCTGTGCCCGGCCCCGGCGGTATTTTTATCGGAAAGGAATTTTGATATGAAGCCCCAGAACTTTACGTGGAAGAAACTCACCGCCGACGAGCTGACGCGGGTGTATCTGGACGAGATGCGCCGCGACTTCCCGCCCAGCGAGCTGAAACCCCTGAGCATGATACTCAACAGTGAAGCCGCCGGCATGGCCCACACATGGGGCGTGTTCGAGGGGGAGACGCTGGTGTCCTATCTGCTGATGGTGCAGCCTATGGGCTGTGAAGTGAGCCAGCTGGACTATTTCTCCGTCCTGCCCGCCTACCGCAGCACCGGCATTGGCGCACGTCTGCTGGCCGCTCTGCCCGCCCACGAGGAGGGCGCAAAGGCCATCCTCATCGAGGCCGAGTGTCCCGAGAAGGCCGACGACGAGGCCATGGCCGTCCGGCGTCTGGGCTTTTATGCCCGCTGCGGGGCCGTTGACACCGGCTGGACGGAGCATCTTTTCGACGCATGGTTCCGGGTGCTGGTCCTGCCTGCCGAGGGGGAGACGCCTGGATGCGGAGACGGCCAACAAAGAGCTGGCCACTGCTACAGCCGGGTGATGGGCGCGGACAAGTGGCGCAGATATGTCCAGCTCTACCGCCCGGACGGCACGGAAGAGAAATTCTGATTCGATCATAGGGTCTGAAAGGCTGCTTTGCGTTCTGTGAAGCAGCCTTTTTTGCACCCCTCAGTGGGCGGGATGCACAAACGAAGGTGCGGATCTTTGACGATTTGACCGGGAATGTAAAATCGAGTGTCCTGTTTTCCACACCGGCTTTACCAGAGGATGACAGCAGCGCAAAAACACTGCACAAAGCTTTACCTGCATTTTGCGCCGCCATGGTCGCAGCCGGATGGGCGGTGCGCTACAATAAAGGCGTCCCAAGAGAGATACAACGAGGAAAAGGAAAACAGCCCGGCCAGAACAAAAGGGCCGGCCCAGTTGAAGGAGATATTATGATGAAAAAGATCACTCGTCGTTCGTTCCTGTCCATCTGCGGCGCTGCTGCCGCTGCTGCTGCCCTGACCGCCTGCGGCGGTGCAGCTTCTTCCACCGCTGCCTCTTCTGCCGCCGCATCCGGCACCGCAGCTTCCGCTTCTTCTGCGGCTGCGCTGTCCGGCAATGTCGCCACCGGCGGTTCCACCTCTATGAAGAACGTCATCGCCGCCCTGACCGAGGGCTTCGCTGAGATCGAGCCGGATGTCACCATCAGCTATGACCCCACCGGTTCCGGCGCAGGCATCACCGGCGCTGCCGATAAGACTCTGGACATCGGTCTTTCTTCCCGCGCCCTGAAGGCTGACGAGACCGGCGTCACCGGCACCATCGTAGCGCTGGACGGCATCGCCATCATCGTCAACAAGGACAGCAAGGTCGAGGACCTGACCGTTGACCAGCTCAAGCAGATGTTCACCGGCGAGATCACCAACTGGAAGGATGTGGGCGGCGACGACGGCGAGATCGTTCTGGTGGGCCGCGAGGCTGGCTCCGGCACCCGCGATGGCTTCGAGAGCATCGTGGACGTCAAGGATTCCTGCAAGTACGCTCAGGAGCTGACGGCTACCGGCGCTGTCATCAGCGCTGTGGAGGCCAATCCTCTGGCCATTGGTTACGCTTCCCTGTCTGCCATCGGCGACACCGTCAAGGCTGTGACCGTCGGCGGCGTGGAGTGCAGCGAGGAGACCGTCAAGGACGGCAGCTATGAGGTGCAGCGTCCCTTCGTGTTCGTCACCAACGACTCCGTCACCCTCTCCGCTCAGGCTCAGGCGTTCTTCGACTTTGCTACCAGCACCGACGCTGCCGACCTCATCCGCACCGCAGGCGCTGTGCCGGTGAACGAGTAACTTTGTGAGGGGATCCCTCAGGTGTTTTATGAAAAAATTCGAGCTTCCCCGCACCCCGGCCCAATGGCTGGAAGCTGTCATGAACGCCATCTTCTTCCTCTGCGGCATCCTTGCTGTGGGCTGCGTGGCTGTCATTACCATCTATATGTTCCTGTCGGGCCTGCCCGCCATCGGAAAGATCGGCCCGCTGAACTTCCTCTTCGGCACCGAGTGGGCCTCCACGGCGTCCGAGCCGAAGTACGGCATCCTGCCCTTCCTGCTTTCGAGTATTTACGGCACCCTGGGCGCGTCCCTCATCGGCCTGCCGGTGGGCCTGCTGACAGCAGTGTTCCTCTCGAAAGCGGCAGCTCCCGGCGTGCGCAATGTGGTCGTCACGGCGGTGGAGCTGCTGAGCGGCATCCCCAGCGTGGTGTTTGGTCTGCTGGGCATGCAGGTGCTGGTGCCTGCGGTGGCGAAGGTGTTTGGAAAGGCGTCGGGCGCCTGCCTGCTGTCGGCTATCGTGGTGCTGTCCATCATGATACTGCCCAGCATCGTGTCGGTGTCGGTGACGGCCCTCAACGCCGTGCCGCCCGAGTATGAGCAGGGCAGTCTGGCACTGGGTGCGACCGATACGGAAACCTGGTTCAAAATCAGCATCCCGGCGGCCAGGAGCGGCATTGCAGCCGGTATCGTTCTGGGCATCGGCCGCGCCATCGGCGAGGCAATGGCCGTCATGATGGTGGCCGGCAACAGCCCCAATATGCCGGACAGCCTCTTCCGCAGCGTCACCTTCCTGACCACGGCCATCGCCAAGGAGATGAGCTACGCCAGCGGCCTGCAGAAGCAGGCGCTGTTCAGCATCGCGCTGGTGCTGTTCGTCTTCATCATGGTCATCAATGTGATGCTCAACGCTGTGCTGAAGGGAGGAAACAGGGATGAAAAGTGACTTCTCCCCCTCCCGCCGCGCATGGAACGTCATCATGACCGCTGTGGTCTGGGCAGCGGCAGTGCTGGTCATCGCCCTCACGGTGGGCGTCATCGGGCTGGTACTGGTGCGGGGCATCCCCCACATCAGCTGGGGATTCCTTTCCACCACCGCCAGCGTCCTGAAAGGCACCGACGGCATCCTGCCCGCCATCCTCAACACGTTCTATGTCATCCTGCTCACCCTGCTCATCGTCCTTCCGCTGGGCGTGGGCGCGGCAGTTTACCTCACGGAGTACGCCTCCAACCGGAAGCTCATTGAGGTCATCGAGTTCACGAATGAGACGCTGGCAGGCATCCCCAGCATCATCTACGGCCTCGTGGGTATGCTGGTCTTTGCCCAGACCATGGGCTTCAAGACCTGCCTGCTCTCCGGCAGCCTGACGCTGGTGGTCATGAACCTGCCCACCATCATCCGTACCACGCAGGAGTCCCTCAAAACGGTGCCGCAGGGCTACCGGGAGGGCGCTCTGGGCCTCGGCGCGGGCAAGTGGCACATCATCCGAACCATCGTGCTGCCCTGCAGCATCGACGGCATCGTCACCGGCTGCATCCTGGCCGTGGGCCGTATCGTGGGCGAGAGCGCGGCCCTGCTCTTCACCGCCGGTGCGGCGGAAGTTATTGCAGGCAGCATCGCCAAGGCTTACGCATCCAACGGCGCGACCCTCTCCGTCCTGCTCTATCTGCGGGCCTTCGAGGACGGCGACTTCGCCTCCGCCTGGGGCATCGGCGCAGTGCTGCTGGTCCTGGTGCTTCTCATCGACCTCGCAGCCCGTCTGGCAAAAACAAAGCTCAAACAGAAACAGTAAGGGGTATTTTATGGAGAACAATATGCCGGTCATCTCGGCAAAAGATCTGAACCTCTGGTACGGCGACTTCAAGGCCCTCAAGGGCATCTCGCTGGACGTGGGCGAACAGGAGATCACTGCCCTCATCGGCCCCTCGGGCTGCGGCAAATCCACCTTCCTCAAGACCCTGAACCGGATGAACGACCTTGTGCCGAACGTCCGCATCGAGGGCGACGTCCGGCTCCGGGGTGAGGATATTTTCTCAAAGGAGATGCAGCTGACCGACCTGCGCCGCCGCGTGGGCATGGTCTTCCAGAAGGCGAACCCCTTCCCCATGAGCATCTACGACAATATTACTTACGGCCCCAGGCTCCACGGCGTCCGCAATAAGGCGGAGCTGGATGAGCTGGTGGAAAGCTCCCTGCGGGGTGCTGCCCTCTGGGACGAGGTGAAAGACCGCCTGAAAAAGAGCGCGCTGGGCCTCTCCGGCGGCCAGCAGCAGCGCCTGTGCATCGCCCGGGCTCTGGCTGTCAAGCCCGAAGTGCTGCTGATGGACGAGCCCACCAGCGCCCTCGACCCCGGCTCTACCATGAAGGTGGAAGAGCTGATGAGCGAGCTGAAAAAGAACTACACCGTGGTCATCGTCACCCACAACATGCAGCAGGCGGCCCGTATCAGCGACCGCACGGCCTTCTTCCTGCTGGGTGAGCTGGTGGAGTGCGGCCCCACGAGCGAGATTTTCAGCACCCCGAAGGATAAGCGCACCGAGGACTACATCTCGGGCCGCTTCGGTTAAAAAGGAGGGTTTGCGATATGAGCACACGCACACAGTACGAAGCCGACCTCGCGGCCCTGAAGGGATCGCTGGCCAGGATGAGCCGGCTCTCAGCCGACGCGGTGGAAGATGCACTGGAAGCCCTCTGCACGGCGGACGCCGAGGAAGCAAAGGGCATCATCAAGGGCGACACCGAGGTCAACCGGATGGAGCGGGACATCGAGCACCGCTGCATGACCCTGCTGCTGCGTCAGCAGCCGGTGGCAAGTGATCTGCGCTTTATCTCTGCTGCCATGAAAGTGGTGACAGACGTGGAGCGCATCGGTGACCATGCCGCCGACATCGCGGAGATCGTCCCCCATCTGGCCGGTGTCCGCAAGGCGGGCGACCCCGCCGTGAGCAGGAGCATTGAGATGGGCCGCAAAGCCCACAAGATGCTGCAGGACGCCATGAGCGCCTTTGCGGCAGAAGATGAGGCGGCGGCAAAAGCCGTCATCGACGCCGACGACGCGGTGGACTACGACTTCAACACCATCAAGCGGATGCTGGCGGCGGAGATCGCCGCCGACCCCGGCAAAGTGGACGCCGCCCTCGATGTGCTGATGGTCATCAAGTACCTCGAGCGGATCGGCGACCACGCCGTGAACATTGCCGAGTGGGTGGAGTTCCTGCGCACGGGCCGGTATCACCACGAGAAGATGTTCTGAGTTCTGTTTTCCTCTTTTTCTTTTCCTGAAAAGCTGCTGTCCGAGGCGGGCGGCAGCTTTTGCTTTGTCGAGACCCCGTCTGAAAAATTTTGGAGTTTTTTCTTGTCTTATGCAATTTCCGGCCCGGATGCGCCGTATTATAAGCAGAAGCCTCCCAACAGAGGGACGCTTATGAGACCTGAGCGCGGCCCGGCTCCGACATCCCCCATGTCCCCGGCTGCGCCGCAACGGAGGATACCGATGAGCATCAAGAAATTCCCGCTGGAAGCCTACGGCGCGGCCGTCAGCCGCGAAGAGCTGGTGCAGGCGGCTTTGGATGAGATCACCAAGAATTACCGTGAGGCCAGCCTCTCCAATGTGGCCCGCAGTTACGGCGTCTCTCTGGCCTATGTCAGCGAGTGCGTCCGGGCGCAGACAGGCCGTACTTATAAGGAATTGCTCCAGAAGCACCGGATGGAGACTGCCGCCCGCCTGCTGCGCCGCAGCGACTGGAACATCCAGCAGATCATCACCTACGTCGGCTACGAGAACACCAGCTATTTCTACCGCCTGTTCCACGAGCGGTACGGCCAGAGCCCCCGTGAGTACCGCCAGAGCCGCGCGGCCCGCACCCGCACACCGGCCTGACCTTTGAGCACACCGCGAAAAAAGACGTCCCGTGTCTGCGGGACGTCTTTTGATGTCTTAAGATGGAAAAACGATGCAGAGTGTGTTACAATAAAAGCCAGACCTGAAAAAATGCGGGAGTGCGCTGCGGCGCACGGAAAGAGAAGGTGGAAACGGAATGTTTCGTGGAGCACGGCGCTCTGATCTGGAGCAAATTTTAGAGATCTATGCCCATGCCCGGAAAGCAATGGCGGATTCGGGCAACCCGACCCAGTGGGGCGACAGCTATCCGCCGCAGGAGATGCTGGAAGAAGACATCGACTCCAACCGGCTGTTCGTCTATACGGTGAACGGCTGTCTCGAGGCGGTGTTTGCTTTCATCCTCGGGCCGGACCCCACCTACGCGAAAATCGAAGACGGCCAGTGGCTCAACGATGAGGTGCCTTACGGCACCATCCACCGGCTGGCCTCGACGGGTGACCGCAGGGGCGTGGCGTCTGAGGTCATCGCATGGTGCCTCGAGCACTGCGAGAGCCTGCGGGCCGACACCCACGCCGACAACAAGATCATGCAGCATCTTCTCGAGAAGAACGGTTTTGTCCGCTGCGGCATCATCCATGTGGAAGACGGCACGCCCCGCGTCGCCTACCAGAAGCTGTCGGCCACCGTACACATGCAGGAAGAATAAGGAGGGACTGGCATGAAGATCACACAGGTAAAGCTGGGCCGCATCTCGACCCCGCTCCGCGTCCCCTTCAAGACAGCGCTGCGCACCGTGAGCAGCGTGGAGGACGTCATCGTTGAGCTGCACACCGACACCGGCGCGGTGGGCTACGGTGAGGCACCTCCCACCGGCGTCATCACCGGTGACACCACCGGTGCCATCATCGGCGCCATCCGCGACCACATCGCCCCGGCCATCCTGGGCCGCGGCCTCGACGAGTTCGAGGATCTGACCGCCGCCGTGCAGAAGGCCCTCGTCCACAACACCAGCGCCAAGGCTGCTGTGGATATGGCCCTGTGGGACCTGCTGGGCCAGAAGTACAGCGCCCCGGTCTACCGGATGCTGGGCGGCGCGCGCAGCAATATCGTGACGGACATCACCATCAGCGTCAACCCGCCCGAGGAGATGGCCCGGGACGCCCGCACCGCCATCCAGCGCGGTTATGACTGCCTGAAGGTCAAGGTGGGCATCGACCCGGAGCTGGACGTGGCCCGTCTGGCCGCCGTCCGCGAGGCCGTGGGCAAGGACGTCAAGCTCCGCATCGACGCCAATCAGGCGTGGAATGCAAAGCAGGCTGTCCGTATCCTCGACCAGATGCAGGAGAAGGGCCTGGACATCGAGTTCGTCGAGCAGCCTGTCCCTGCGGCTGACCTCGAGGGGATGCAGTACGTCACCCGCCACGCCAGCGTGCCGGTGCTGGCCGATGAGAGCGTGTTCAGCCCGGCGGATGCCCTGCACATCATGCAGACCGGCGCAGCCGATTTCGTGAACATCAAGCTGATGAAGTGCGGCGGCATCACCAACGCCCTCCGCATCGCCTCGGCGGCAGAGGTCTACGGCGTGGAGTGCATGATCGGCTGTATGCTGGAAGCCAAGATCTCGGTCAACGCAGCCGTGGAGCTGGCCTGCGCCAAGAAGATCATCACCAAAGTGGACCTGGACGGCCCGGTGCTCTGCAGCGAGGACCACATCCTCGGCGGCGCGGTCTTCGACGAGAAGAATATCACCGTTTCGGATGCACCCGGCATGGGCATCCAGGGCTTTGTCCCCGGCAAAGTGACCTATCTGGACGACTGAAAGATCAGAAAAAATAAATAAGAATGACTATCCCCCGGCAGACGAACTCTGCCGGGGGATTTTTCTGCCCTGAGCGGTGAAATATTTTAATTGTGTATTTTTACGGCGCACACACAAGGCGGCGCGGAGGAAGACCGAAAACGAAAAAATCTGCCGAAGCAGCCTGAAGAATCCGCAGAAAACCTTTGACTTTTCTGCCGTGTGTGCTATAATAACAACTGTCTTTGAGTAAGAGACAGGAAAAGTGTGCGTCGAGGGCGCACAAATACAGAGGAGTGTTCTATATGATGAATGGTGCAAAAGCCATTGTGAAGAAGTACAATGAGGTCAGCCTCATCCTTCGCATCGTCGTCGGTCTGGTCATCGGCGCGGTGCTGGCGCTTGCGGTGCCGGGTGCAGGCTGGGTCGGCGAGCTGGGCAGCCTGTTCGTCGGCGCACTGAAGGGCATCGCTCCGGTGCTGGTGTTCGTCATCGTGGCGAGCGCGCTGGCACAGGGCAGCTCCAAGCTGGACCGCCGCTTCGGCACGGTCATCTGGCTGTACATGCTCACCACCTTCCTTGCGGCTGCGATCGCTTCGATCACCAGCTTCATGTTCCCTGTGTCGGTCGTTCTGGCAGACGCTGCCCAGTCGGACGTGGTGCCGCAGGGTCTGGGCGAGGTGCTGGGCACCCTGCTCACCAACTTCGTCGCCAACCCCGTCAGCTCTCTGATGAGCGGCAACTACATCGGCATCCTGTTCTGGGCCTGCATGTTCGGCCTTGCCATGAAGAACATCGGCTCTGACACCACCAAGAAGTTCCTCGCCGATACCGCCGACGCTGTGTCGCAGGTGGTGCGCTGGATCATCAATCTGGCGCCCTTCGGCATCATGGGTCTGGTGTACACCAATGTGGCCGGCAACGGTCTGGCTATCTTTACCCAGTACGGCAAGCTGCTGGCCCTGCTGGTGGGTACCATGCTCTTCATGGCGCTCATCGTTTCGCCCTTTATCATCTTCCTCTATCTGCGCTGCAACCCGTATCCGCTGGTGTTCCGCTGCCTGAAGGAGTCCGGCCTGACCGCTTTCTTCACCCGCAGCTCTGCGGCCAACATCCCCGTCAACATGGCCCTGTGCGAGAAGCTGGGCCTCGATAAGGAGATGTATTCCGTCTCCATCCCTCTGGGTGCTACCATCAATATGGATGGTGCGGCGATCACCATCACCATTATGACGCTGGCTGCGGCCAACACGCTGGGCATCCCCGTGACCCTGCCTGCCGCCATCGTCCTGAGCGCCATGTCCGCTCTGGGTGCCTGCGGCGCTTCCGGCGTGGCCGGCGGCTCTCTGCTGCTCATCCCCATGGCCTGCTCCCTGTTTGGCATCTCCAACGATGTGGCCATGCAGATGGTCGGTGTCGGCTTCATCATCGGCGTGATCCAGGACTCTGTGGAGACTGCGCTGAACTCCGCCGGCGACGTGGAGTTCGCCGCGACCGCCGAGTATCATCAGTGGCTCAAGCAGAGCAAGCCCCTGCCGGACTTCCTGAAGTAATTGCCTTCCTTCTTTCTTCGTGTATATTCATAACGCAGAGCGAAAGCCCTGAAAAAAGACCAGCATTGCATCCGCAACGCTGGTCTTTTTTGCGTGTGTAAGGGATCAGAAGAAGAACCCGAAAATCAGGCGAAGCTTAGAACGGGAAAAGGTCCTTGACCTTGTTCCATACCGCTTTCAGGCCGGAGCCGGAAGCGGAGAAAACGCCGTTGGTCGTCAGCTGGATATCGCTGAAGGTGACATTTGCATTGCGTGCCACATAGAAGCCGACATAGATGTAATCGGAATCAATGGCGGTCAGTGCGTAGTCGAAGCCTGTGGAAGCCGTCTCGTTGTCGCCGTAGATCAGAGTGAAACCGTCTGCCGTGCCGATGAGCTTCAGGTCAACGGTGTCGCCTGCACCGTACTTGACAGTCGCAGCCGGGCCGTCGTACAACTCACCGCTCTTGCGGCCGAAGCAGTTGATCGCACCCTGATTCCGGGTGCCGACGGCGACATAATCGCCGATGGGGTCGGAGATGCTGGTATCAACATACATCTCATCACGGGCCATCAGGCCGAAGGAGACCTGATTGTTTTTTGCCAGTGAGTTGACGGTGGCCTTTGCGGTCAGAGTGAAGTTGGTGCCTGCAGGCAGCTTGACGTAGTACATCATCAGGCCGTCCACCGTGGACGCGATCTTACCGCGGTTGTTGGTGACGCCGAGGGTGATGTTTTGGCCGTCAACTGTTGCGGTGAAATCGCCGCCGGAGATTTTATCATTGCCGCCGACATTGCCGAAGACGGAACCATTCCAGACGGTGCCGTTGGCGTCGGTAAAGGCCGGCCAGAGCGTGCTGTTCTCGGTGGGAGAGACATAGCTGGAAGGAACGTAATCCGGGTTTGCGGCATCGCCGTAGAACTGCTTGTAGGTGGGCTTTTCCTTGTGTTTGCTGTACGCGCCCAGCGGCGTGTCGATGGTGAGCTGGTCGATGAGCCATGCGTTCAGCTTTGCACCATAGCTGTTGGTGTGGGTCAAGTCAAGACCGGTGGGAACCAGATTGCCCTTTTTGCCTTCTTTTGCGCCGGTAAAGCTGTGGGTGTACTGAGCCTTTTTGCCCATCGTGATGTTCTCGTTGATGGTGGCATCGGTCAGATCCACGCAGATGAGGTGCAGCTCGCTGCACATATCACGGATGGCCTGTGCGTAATAGCCGCCCTCATAGACGGTGTCGCCAATGGTGACGGTCTGGGTCTTGTGGCCGGAAGCACTGTCGTAGCTGGCCTTGGTGTTCTCGTTCGTCAGGCGCGCAATAGGCGTGCAGACGACCGGGATGACACCGCGCTCCAGAGCAGGCTGGATGTAGTTGACATAGAGGCTGTTGGCAAAGGAGCCTTCGGTTTTGTAGTCGCCGTTGGGGTTGGTGTAACGGGCAGGCTCGGTCTTCTCGTCATTGTGGCCGAAGCCGATGATGAGGAACTTGTCGCCGGAAGCGTCGCCCAGAGCCGGAACGGTATCGGAACCGTTCATCAGGGTATTGTAGCTGCTCATGCCGGTAAAGTCCTTGCTGGACGCACCGGAGACAGCCAGATTGTAGACATCTGCGTTGAAGTAGTTCGCAATCTCCTCACCGTAGCCTTCACGCGGCAGATAATAGCTGTCGTCGAAAGCGGAAACGGTGGAGTCGCCGACGACCCAGATGGTCGCCTTGGCCGCCTCGGGCTGACCCCATGCGGAACCGCGTGCGCCTGCATCGGTGGCGGCCAGACCCTCAGCGGTCAGCAGGAGCAGGCCGTGCATATTGATGCTGCCGTCTGCGTTCCGGGTCGGAGCAACGGAGGTGTCGAGGCTCTCAAACCAGCTCTCCTTCACCGTGACGGTGTTGGTGGATTTGTTGTGGCTGGTCTGGGTTTCGGAATCCCAGTAGAAGTTGTTCGGGCCGTAGACAGCGGTGCTGCTCTGGCTCTGGAGGGTCAGCTGCTCCTTGCCGTCGGTACCCTTGCGGAAGGAGATGACACCGTCGGCGGCATAGTCGGTCACAGCGGACTTGTTGCCGGTGTAGAGCGCGACGTTATAGCCCTCGTTGTTGTAGGAAGTGGAGCTGTAGACCTTGACGTCCGGGCAGGAGTTGGAGTCGATGCCCTTGGCGGCGTTGTCGTAGGAGATGGAGTTGAGGAGCTTGTGGTTGCCGGGCAGATTGGTGCCGCCCATCTTGAAGCCGTTGCCGTTGCCTGCCGCGATGGTGACAGCAACATTGCTGAAGCTCAGGTTGCCGTCGTCGTCACAGGTGACGGTCGGGAACTGGAGCGACTGCTTCTTGACCGGCTCTGCAGCCAGCATCAGATAACCGTTCTTGTAGGCGACGCAGTTCTGGATGGTGACCGCGCCGATGGAACCGGTTGCAGCCTTTGCGAAGAGATCCCAGCCGTCATCGGCGTTGTAAGCAGCGATGCAGCCGTCGAAGACGTTGCCCTCGCCGGTGGTCAGTTTGGCGGCAAAGCCGTCGGCGTCTTCCATCGCGCGGTCTGCGTTGTTCATGGAGGTGCAGTTCTTGATGGTGTTGTGGCTGGGCCACAGAGCCTTGTTATCAGTGGACAGGCCGGAGACCTGCAGGCCGGTGTTGCCGTTGTTGTAGAAATTCATCTGCTCGAGGACGCAGTAGCTGCCGGCCAGCTGCATACCCTTCGCGCCGTCTGCGGTGTTGGTGATGTTGATCTTGCTGATGTTCCAGTAATTGCCCCAGACACTGAAACCAGTGCCGACGCCGCCGAAGTCCAGCGTTGCGTACTTGCCGTCAGCAGTCGTCATGGTGATGGGAGCTTCTGCGGTGCCGTCGCGGCCGCGCTCGACTTTCAGCTCACCGGTCAGATGGTAGGTGCCGCTTTCCAGCTGGATGGTCTGGCCTGCTGCGGCGTAGTTCAGCGCGGTCTGAATGTCAACTGCGTCTTCCGCACGGGTGCCATTGTTAGCTGCGCTGCCGTCCGGGGTGACGACGATGATGCCGTTCGCGCCCAGAGTACGGAGCGAAACCTTCTTCTCGATAGCAGCGGAATCGTAGCTGCTCAGCTTTTCGTACGCGCTGATAGCGTAGTTTTTGTCCGGGGTGAACTTGACCTTAAAGGTGGTATCGCCGGTCACGGCGTAGCTCTTGGAGAAGGGCTCACCTGCCTTGATGTCCACATTTTTGTCCACGACCACACCGTTTGCGGAGACGGTCGCTTTGCCGTCGGCGTTGGCCTTGAACACCAGTTCATAGCTGTCACCGGTGCAGGTGGCAGGGCTGGTGATCTGGTAAACGGGGGCAACATAGCTGGTAGGCTGGAGCGTCCACTCGGAAGCGTTCCACGTGCTTGTGGTGTAGGTGATGTTGGAGAAGGTCACGTTCATGCCGCGCGCCGCCGCAAAGCCCAGATAAGCTTTGTTGGCTTCCTGCACGGTCATGGGGTCGTCCAGCTCTGCGTACTTGGAGACGCTGGAAGCGGTGCTGTCCTTCGCCGAGATGTACAAGGTCGAAGAGCCGACGACGTCGCCGGTCGAGCCGTCGGCGTTGATGGCGTACTGGGTGGCGACGTAGCTGTTGCTGGTCTTGGCAAGGCTCACACGGTAGGTGTCGCCCTGCTTGATGGCCTGCGAGCTGAACGCCGCACGATTCGACTTGACGTCGTTGGAAGCAGCCGTCTCGTTGGAGATGATGCCGGTGTAGCTGCGGACGCCCACAGCGTCTTTGATCTCAACACCGTCCAGAGGGAGCTTGGTGCCGACGACAGAAATTTGATTCGAGAAATAGCTGCCGGAGCCGCTGATGCTGTCGCGCACCATGAGGGCAAATCCCTCCTGACCGTCCGGAGCCGGGTTCACATAATCGATGGTGACATCGGCCTGCAGATAGAAGTTCTGGGTGGTCGGGTCGATGGTGGTGTAGTAGAAGGACAGGCCGTCTGCCGGGGAGTCCGCGACGAACTTGCCGCCCTTCTTGTCGATGGTGCCATCATCTTTGATGGTGCAGGAGTTGAGGGTGACCTTGCCGTTGATGTCCGCGCCATCTGCGATGGTGTTGACTCCTGCTGCAGTGGAGGTGCCGAAGGCTTTGAACTGCCAGTCGCCCGATGCGGAGGAAGCCCCCTCCGCAAACGCGGCCAGCGGTGTCATGCCCAGAAGCATCGCGCCTGCCAGCAGTCCGGCTACGGTGCGCCGGATGCTTTGCTTTGCGTTTCTCATAGAAACTCTCCTTTTCCTGCCGCCCTGCCGGAAAGCGCAATCTCCCCGTTGCGGTTGCGACACAATGTTGTATTCTAGTTTACATGATTCCTGCAACTTTACAAGATTTAATTGAAGATCGCGGGCAATTTCGGCGTTTGAAATAAACTTTTTAGGATTTTTTTGGAAGAAACGCTGAAATACGTCAGGGAGAAAGCAAACGAAAAACCTCTCCGTCATGGCTTCGCAATGCCACCTCTCCTACGGAGGAGAGGCTTTGACAGAGAGAAAAACTTTCTCTTTTTGCCAGAGGCTCCCCCTATCAGGGGAACTGGCGAGCGTAAGCTCGACTGAGAGGCTTGATGACAGCAATTCAACTTTTTAATGCAACAGCAACAGCGTTGAATTGCATATCGAAAAGATGTTGTTTGGATGCTGCACCAATTTCTTGACTTGCGATAAAGGCAGCGAGAACCTGTTACTCCAGCACCTTGGCTTTCTGCAGAGCGGTGATGATGAGGGGGATGAGCACCAGCTGTGCGATGATGCCCGGCACAGCGGTGAAGAGCGCACCGGACAGGAAGGCCGAGAACGGGAAGCTCGAGCCGGACAGGCCCGCCAGCACGAAGCGGACCGCGCCCCAGACGAGGCGGCCAGCCACCATGGCTGCCGCGAGGGTGGCGTAGGTCATGGGCAGGGTGTGCTTCACCCGGCGGTAGAGCCAGCCGGACACGGCGCCGTAAGCTGCCAGCTCAAAAGCCATCGAAATGGCGATGGGGAACATCGGGGGCATCCCGAAGAGCACCGAGCGGAGCAGCGGGGCCGCAAAGCCCACAGCCAGACCCCAGGGTCCGCCCAGCACGAAGCCGCAGAGCAGGATGGGGAAATGCATCGGGCAGAGCATATTGCCTACCTGCGGCAGATGGCCCGTCACCATGGGCAGCACGAAGGCCAGCGCCAGAAAGAGTGCGGCCAGCACGACATTGCGGGCCGGAGAAGCGTTTTTGGTTTTCATCTGTTTCCTCCTGTGACTGCGCCGCAGAAAAACAGAAAAAAGGGGCCTGCCAGTCGGCTTGCAAGCCAACGGCAGACCCCTTCATGGCGTCTGTTTCAAAAATGCGGCGGCTGAAAATAGTGTAAGGCGGGCTTCGGCCCGCAGGCCCGGCTTCCTGCCGGAAATCGTGAAAATTATAGCAGAGTGCCGCAGGATTTGTCAAGACCGCCCCCGGACAGGCTGCAAATTGAACAAAAAAGAAAGCGTTTGGAGCAGTTTTTGACCGCCTGTGTACATTTTGCTGTAAGAAGCTTGACCTTTTTGCACAGAATAGATAATATAAACTTGAATTATAGCGCAATGGGGCAGCGGGAGCTGTGCCTTGCGCGGCTGTATACTTGCAACTTCTGAGGTTCATACGGGAGGACCATCATGACAAATGCAGAAAAGCTTACCCTTGCCAAGCACGCCTGTCACATCCGCATGGGCGTGATCGAGGGAACTCACAGCGCCAAGTGCGGCCATCCGGGCGGCAGTCTGGACATCGCCGAGGTGCTGTCTTACCTCTACTTCGTGGATATGAATATCGACCCCAAGGAGCCGAAAAAACCGGACCGCGACCGCTTCGTGCTGTCCAAGGGCCATGCGGCTCCGGCACTTTACGCCACGCTGGCCGAGCGCGGGTTCTTCCCGGTGGAAGACCTCAAGACCCTGCGCAAGATCGGCAGCTACCTGCAGGGCCACCCCAACATGAATGAGACTCCGGGCGTGGATATGTCCACCGGCAGTCTGGGTCAGGGCGTGTCTGCCGCCTGCGGCATGGCTCTGGGCGCAAAGCACAGCGGCAAGCCCATCAATGTCTACACCATCCTCGGTGACGGTGAGGTGGAAGAGGGCGAGTGCTGGGAGGCTTTCATGTTTGCCGCCCACTATAAGCTCTCCAACCTCTGCGTCATGCTGGACCGCAACCACCTCCAGATCGACGGCACCACCGAGACGGTCATGAACAGCGCTCCGCTGGAAGAAAAGCTCAAGGCGTTCAACTTCAACGTCCTGACCATCAACGGCCACGACTACGACCAGATCGAGTCCGCCATCAAGGCGTTCCACGCCGAGAACGACAAGCCCACCTGCATCATTCTGGACACCGTCAAGGGTACCGGCGTCTCCTTTATGACCAACTCTGTGGATTGGCACGGCAAAGGCCCCAACGACGAGGAGTACGCTGCGGCCATGCAGGAGCTGAACGCAGCCTACGCCGCGCTGGAACAGGAGGACAAGTAAGATGGCAGATGTGAAAATGATCGCTACCCGCGAGAGCTACGGCAATACTCTGAAAGCACTGGCCGCTGAGGGCCACGACGACCTGGTGGTCCTGGACGCCGACCTCGCTGCCGCTACCAAGACCGGTGTGTTCCGCAAGGCTCACCCGGACCGCCACTTTGACTGCGGCATCGCCGAGGCCAACATGATGGGCGTCGCCGCCGGCCTGTCCACCATGGGCTATGTTCCCTTCGTGTCCAGCTTTGCGATGTTCGCTGCGGGCCGTGCCTTTGAGCAGATCCGCAACTCCGTGGCCTACCCCCACCTGAACGTGAAGATCGGCGCTACCCACGGCGGCATTTCCGTCGGTGAGGACGGCGCTTCCCACCAGTGCTGCGAGGACTTCGCCCTCATGCGCAGCCTGCCCGGCATGACCATCATCTGCCCCGCCGACGACGTGGAAGCACGCGCTGCTGTCCGCGCCGCCTACGAGATGCAGGGTCCTGTCTACCTTCGCTTTGGCCGTCTGGCTGTTCCCGTGTTCCACGACGAGGCCAACTATCACTTCGAGATCGGCAAGGGCGAGCAGCTCACCGAGGGCAGTGATATTGCCATCGTGGCCACCGGCCTGATGGTCAACGAGGCCCGCAAGGCCGCCGAGACTCTGGCCGCCGAGGGCATCCACGCCCGCGTCATCAACATCCACACCATCAAGCCTCTGGATGAGGACATCATCCTCAAGGCTGCCCGGGAGTGCGGCAAGATCGTCACCGCCGAGGAGCACAACGTCATCGGCGGTCTGGGCGAGGCTGTCTGCTCCCTGCTCAGCGAGAAGCTGCCTACCCCTGTCCGCCGCGTCGGCGTGCAGGACAAGTTCGGCTGCTCCGGCCCCGCATGGGACCTGCTGAAGGAGTACGGCCTGGACGCTGCCACCATCTGCAAGACCGCAAAGGAAATGCTGGGCAAGTAAGCTCTTTCTCTGAAATAACGGACGCCGCTGTGCATTGCACGGCGGCGTTTTTGCATCTCACAGAGCTTTTATCAGCTTTTCCCTCTCGGTGTACACCTCGGCGAAGACTTTGCGCAGGGTGCATATCTCGGGGCGGGGGTCATCCCGCAGGGTCAGCAGGCGGGTGTCCGGGATGGACAGATGCAGCGGGATGTGCCACCCGGCAGGGAAAGCCGGGTATGTCATCGGGCAGAGGAACATCCCCCGCCGGCCAGCAGCTCGGCGTAGACCGATTCGTAGTTTTCCACCATCCGCCAGACCGGTGTGGAATAGGGCATCCCCGGCTGCTTCCGGGCGAAATCCACCATGTCCTGATAGAGGGGCTCGTAAAATATCTGCTGTCCGGCGAGGGCAGAAAGCTCGACGCTGCTTTGGCCGGAGAATGGGTGCTCCGGCGCGGCGATGAGGTAAAACCGGTTGCCGATGATGGTCTCACAGCGGATCTCTGGCGGCAGCGGGCCGAAGGGCAGGTAAAGCGCCGCGTCTGCCTCGGTGCAGAGCATGTGGTGGTAGCTGGAGGGGACAGGCGTGGTGTCCACTTTGAACTCATAGCCCGGCAGCGCGGCGTGGAGCCTCGCCATCAGGATGGGGTAGATGGGGTCCCGCTGCAAAAGCACCGGCGGCAGGCGGAGGGTCAGGGTGTGGTGGGTGCCGAAGCCTTTCAGCGCCGTGCGGGCGTTGAGGATGCCGCGGTAGAGGTCTTCCGCATGGGGCAGCAGGGCGCGGCCTGCCTCGGTGAGGGCCACCTGCGTCGTCGTGCGGCGGAACAGTGCGGCGTCCAGCTCCTTTTCGAGGCTGCGTATCTGGTAGCTCAGGGCGGGCTGGGTGCAGTAGAGCTCCCGCGCGGCGGCGGAGAAATTCAGCGTCCGGCTCACGGTGAGAAAGCAGAGAAGCTGGTGCTCGTTCATGACAAAAAACTCCTTTCCGGCAGCGGGACATCCATACAGCCTCAGTATAGCAGGAAATAGGACACTTATAAAGCTTTTTTATCAGGATGCTTAAGATTTTTTAATTCCCTTTTACTTCGTTATATTTTATACTATCTCTCGGAAGAACGATTTTCTGCCTGAAAACGTCGAAAGAAGAAAGAGTAAGGAGCATTCCAGATGAAAAAGATCTCTCGTAAAGGCTTCCTGAAGGTTGCCGCCGCTGCCGCTATGAGCGGCGTTACCGCCAGCGCACTGGCCGCCTGCAACGCAGGCTCTTCCAGCAGCACTGCCGCCTCCACCGGCGAGGCCATCTACACCCCCGGCACTTATACCGGCACCGCCGCCGGCATCGGTGAGGTGAAGGTCACCATGACCTTCAGCGAGACCGCCATCACCGACGTGGTCATTGACGCCTCCAACGAGACCGAGAGCATCGGCGGCGTGGCGGCCCCCACCCTGAAGGACGCCCTGATGGCTGCTCAGAGCACCGAGATCGACAACATCTCCGGCGCTACCATCACCACCAACGCCGTCAAGAAGGCCGCCGCAAGCTGCATCGAGCAGGCAATGGGCGTCCACACCGCAGGCGGCGACACCGCTGCATCTTCCTCCGATGAGGACTGGCTGGGTACCGAGCCGGAGATCGACGAGAGCAAGGTCGCCAAGACCGTTGACGTGGATGTGGCAGTCGTGGGCTGCGGCATCGCAGGCGTTGCCGCCTGCCGCAGCGTCGCCGAGGACGGCGGTCTGGTGGCTGCTTTCGAGAAGGCCGACGGCCCCCAGTGCCGCAGCGGCGAGTACGCCGTCATCAACGGCAGGGTGCAGGCCAAGTGGGGCCGCGACACCTGGACCCGCGAGCAGATCGACGACATCATCGACTCCCACATGGTGGAGAGCACCTACCGCTGCAAGCGCAGCATCATGAGCAAGTGGGCCCACAACATCGGCGACGCCTTCGACTGGTGGGTGGAGGCAAACCCCGACCTGTACTACGCCGAGACCACCCGCAGCGCTATCCCCGACGAGAGCGCGGACAACTTCATCATCCCCATCTTCTACCCGCTGCCCGAGTACTACGACTGGAAGCAGGAGCGTTTCCCCTGCTACCCCACTTCCGTCGAGTTCAAGCCCGACCAGCACGTCACCGTCGAGGCCAATATGCAGAAAGCCATCGACACCGGCAATGTCCAGACCTTCTACGGCTGCTTCGTCGAGAAGCTCATCATGGAGGATGGCCGCTGCGTGGGCCTCTACGCCCGCGATGCCGCCACCGGCGAGTACATCAAGTGCAACGCCTCCAAGGGCGTCATCCTCTCCACTGGCGACTACTCCCAGAACACCAAGATGCTCAAGCACTTCTGCCCCGAGGTCATCGAGAACAACATCCAGTGCCTGTTCACCAATGTGGATGTGGAGGGCAACTTCACCAATCAGGGCGACGGCATCCAGCTGGGTATGTGGGCCGGCGCTCAGGTGCAGCAGAGCCACGCCCCGATGATCCACCACATGGGCGGCGGCGCCGACCTCGCCGGCGTGGGCGTCATGGGCAATGCAGGCTTCCTGAACCTCGACCTCAACGGCAAGCGCTTCATGAACGAGGACCTGCCCGGCCAGCAGCTGGAAAACCAGATCGAGCTGCAGAAGAACCGCGAGAGCTGGCAGATCTTCGACTCCAACTGGCCTGAGCAGCTGCCCTATATGCCCGCAGCCCACGGCGGCGCCTGCTACTATGAGGACTACGCCAGCGAGGACGAAGGCCCCAAGAACAACACTACCTACCGCAACTACAAGAGCCCCTATCAGCTGGAAGCTGCTGTGGCCGATGGCCGTGCTCTGAAGGCCGACACGCTGGAAGAGCTGGTGGCAAAGATCTACCCGGACGATACTGCCGCCCAGCAGACCGCTCTGGACTCCATCCAGCGCTACAACGAGCTGGCCAAGGCCGGTTACGATGAGGACTTCCATAAGCCCGCTTCCCGTATGTGGGCAGTCGAGAACGGCCCCTTCTACGCCGACAAGTTCACCACTGCTCTGCTGCTGGTCTGCATCGGAGGCCTCGAGAGCGACGAGGACTGCCACACCTTCGACGCCGACCGCAATGTCATCCCCGGCCTGTACGTCGCCGGCAACATCCAAGGCAACCGCTTTGCCACCGAGTACCCCATCGGCCTGAAGGGCGTCAGCCACTCCATGGCCATGTACTACGCTACGTCGCCGGCAAGAACGCCCTGAAGGACATCTGAGCCTGAAATCGCAAAATAATTTCCAGAGCCCGAAGCAGAAAATGCCTGCCCCGGGCTTTTTATGTGACTTGCTCACGGAAAAACGCCGGAGTTTGGGGTATACTGTCCCTGTCAGATGAAAAAACACTCTTTATGGAGGAAAACGATATGGCAGTCATCACCATCACGAAAGAAAACTTTGAGACCGAGGTGCTGAAGAGCGCTCAGCCCGTCCTGCTCGATTTCTGGGCCGCCTGGTGCGGCCCCTGCCGGATGCTGAGCCCCATCGTGGACGAGGTGGCCGAGGAGCGCACCGACGTCAAGGTGGGCAAGGTCAATGTGGACGAGCAGCCCGATCTGGCCGCCGAGTTCGGCGTCATGAGCATCCCCGCCCTGCTGCTGTTCGAGAACGGTAAGCTGGTTCGTCAGGCTGTCGGCGCACGTCCCAAGAGCGGCGTGCTGGAACTGCTGGGCTGAGAATAAAACGGCGAGGAGCCGCTGCACGGAAAACGCTGTGCGGCGGCTCCTTTTTTGCGCCTGCATCATCTCAAAGCGGGCTTTCGTGAAATCATTTCGCCTTTCTGTACAAACGCACAGAAAAATCGTATCATAAAAATGGAAACACGGTCACTTTCACGCTTTACAACTTTATCTTGATAAAGTAAAATAACCTTATCATAAGACAAAAGCGCCCGGGAAAAGGCGGGGCGCAGGGGCCGGGGCGGGCATCTTCCACCAGAAGCTGCTCACCATCCGGGAGCTAAAGGAATACTTAAACGAAAATGGCGTGGAAATGCGGCTCTGAGCCCTTGCGTTTGCCCGCCGAATACGCTAAACTATAGCTGTCCCCCTGCGGGGAAGGAGAAACATTATGGACCTGAAATTTGACGAAAAGGGCCTCATCCCTGCCATCGTGCAGGACCACTACACCAAAGAGGTGCTGACCCTCGCCTACATGAACGCCGAGACGCTGGCGCTGACCATCGCGGAGGGCCGGACGGTGTTCTGGAGCCGCAGCCGTCAGGAGATCTGGCGCAAGGGCGAGACCAGCGGCAACGTCCAGCGTGTGGTGTCCATCACCGCCGACTGCGACGCCGACGCGCTGGTGGTGGAGGTCGTCAAGAGCGGCCCCGCCTGCCACACCGGTGCCGAGAGCTGCTTTTTCAACGAAGTGTATGTTTCCCCGGAGCTGAAGCAGTTCAGCTGGCAGGGGCTGTATGACCTCATCAAGGGCCGCAAGACCAGCCCCAAAGAGGGCAGCTACACCACCTATCTCTTCGAGAAGGGAAAAGAAAAGATCCTCAAGAAGGTGGGCGAAGAGTGTACTGAGGTCATCATCGCGGGCGAAAAGGAAGACAAGGCCGAGACGGTCTACGAGATCAGCGATCTGGCATACCATGTGCTGGTGCTGATGGTGCAGGCCGGCATCACGGTGGAGGACATCACCCGCGAGCTGGAAAAACGACACGTTATCGACCACAAGGTCAAACAGGAAAGGATGCAGTGATTCACTATGGCAGATTATAAGAAGTCCAGTGTCCATTGTCACTCGACGATGTGCGACGGCAAAAACACCTTGCAGGAGATGGCCTCCGCTGCGTGTGCGCAGGGGCTGACCACACTGGGCTTCACGGGCCATAGCTATACCCAGCGCGACCGTGAATACTGCATGAGCCCCAGCCGCACGGCCCAGTACAAGGCCACCATCGCCAAGCTCAAGACGGAGTACAAGGGCAAGGTGGACATCCTCTGCGGCATCGAGTGGGACCTGCTGAGCGAGGACAAGTGCACCGGCTACGACTACTGGATCGGCTCTGCGCACCACCTCTACGGCAAGAACACCGGCAAGTACTACGAGATCGACTTCCGTCCCCAGGATCTCCACGACTGCATCTACGACGACTTCGACGGCGACCCGCTGGCCGCTGTGGAGGCATACTTCGCCGAGGTGGAGAAGGTGGCGGCCATGGGTCCCGACATTCTGGCCCACATCGACCTCATCAAGAAGCTGAACGCTGCCGGTGAGTTCTTTGACGAGGAGTCGCCCCGCTATAAGGCCGCAGCCCTCAAGGCGCTGAATGCTGCCAAAGAGCACGGCTGCCTGCTGGAAGTGAGCACCGGCGGCGTCTACCGCGGCTACCGCAAGGACTTCTACCCCGGCGCATGGCTTCTGGGCGAGTGGCAGAAGATGGGCGGCAAGGTCATCATCACCTCCGACGCCCACGATGTGGACAGCCTGACCTTCGGCTTCGACGAGGCTGCTGCCGCCGTCAAGGCCGCAGGCTTCAAGAGTGTGGAAGTGCTGACCGTCAACGGCTTCGAGACGCAGGAGCTGTAAAATCAGATAAAATGCTTAAAGGGAGCTGTTGTGTGCAACAGCTCCCTTTTGTGGGCAAAAAGGAGAAGCCTATGACTCAGTCCCCCGCAAAAAAATCATTCTTCAACCGGAACGTCGATCTGATGAACGGCCCCATCTTCAAGAGCCTGCTCGTCTTTATGCTGCCCATCCTGGTGTCGTGCCTCTTCCAGCAGCTCTATAATACCGTGGACACCATGATCGTCGGCAATGTGCTGGGCGATACCGCCCTTGCCGCCATTGGCGCCTGCGGGGCTATCTACGAGCTTCTGGTCGGATTTGGTATCGGTATCGGCAACGGTCTCGCCATCGTCGCAGCGCGCGCCTACGGGGCCGGAGACGAGGACCAGCTCAAACAGACCGTGGCGGGTTCCATCGTCATCGGCATCATCGCGTCGGCGGTCATCACACTGGCAGGCGCGGCGGGCCTGCATCCGCTGCTGGAGCTGCTGGACACCCCGGCGGAAATTTTAGAGGACGCCTACGGCTATATCATCATCATCGACCTCGGCGTCATCGTCATGTTTGCCTATAACCTCTGCGCCGGCCTGCTGCGGGCCATCGGCAACAGCTTTATGCCGCTGGTCTTTCTCATCCTCTCGTCGGTGCTCAACGTCATCCTCGACCTCTGGTTCATCGCCGTGCTGGGCATGGGCGTGGCCGGTGCCGGTGTGGCGACGGTCATCTCTCAGGGCGTGTCGTGGCGCTCTGCATCCTGTATGTCTTCCGCAGCGCCCGGCTGCTCCTGCCCGGGAAAAAGCACTTCCATGTGGAGAGCCGCCTCTATTGGGAGCTGTTCAGCCAGAGCATCTCCATGGGCCTCATGAGCAGTATCGTCTCGGCGGGCTCTGTCGTTTTGCAGTACGGCATCAACGGCCTCGGTACGCTGGTCATCGCGGGCCACACCGCGGCCCGAAAGCTCTTTGCGTTCACGGATATGCCCCTGTCGGCGATGGCCTCTGCCTGCTCGACCTACGTCTCCCAGAACTACGGCGCGAACCATCCCGACCGCGTCCGCCGCGGAATGCGGGACATCTATCTCTACAGTGTCGTGGTGGCTGCGGCTGCTGTCCTGCTCATGGCGGCAGGTGCGGAGTGGATGGTAAAGCTGGTGTCCGGCTCTTCGGAGCCGGTGGTGCTGGAAAACGGCGCACGGTATCTGGTCTGGAACGCACCCTTCTACGCCGTGCTGGGAATGCTGCTCTCCACCCGCTACGCTCTGCAGAGCATGGGCGAGAAGGTGCTGCCCCTGCTGTCCAGCGTCATCGAGTTTCTGGGCAAGATCGTCTTCGTCCTGCTCTTCATCCCCCGCTTTGAGTATAACGCGGTCATCCTCTGCGAGCCGGTCATCTGGTGCTTCATGACCCTAGAACTGCTTATCGCATACCGGCATAATTCCTTCGTGTTTCCGAAGAAAAAGTGAAGATAAGCAAAAGGCTCTGCCCGAAAAAGGGGCAGAGCCTTTTATAGTTCGTGCTTGTGAGCACGCTTTTCGGCGATTTTGTAAACGGCATCGTCGGCCCGGGCGCCGATCACGATGACCAGCATGGACGTTTCGGTACGGACGAGCTTGTAGACGATGCGCAGCCCGGCATCACGAAGCTTGATCTTCAGCAGGCCGGAGAGGTCGGTACCGCTTTTGCTGCCAAGCGGTTTGCCGTAACCGCCCTCGTAGATGGAAACGGGATTTTGCACGACCTTGTCCAGAGCTTTTGCGACCAGAAGCTTCTGATTTCCGGCGAGCTGTTCGAAGTCCTTTTGGGCCTCCGGCAGGAATTTCAGAGTCCAATTCATTCAAATTCGACCTCATCCATGCTGTCAAGCGCAGCTTTGGTAATGCCGTTCTGCCGATAGACCTCCTCGGCGGGAATGGCATCTGCGGGGTCAAAGCCCTGCATCCGCTGGGCGGCAAGGGCAGCAAGCTTTGCGTCGTTTACTTCGTCGATGAGGCGGAGATATTCTTCCGGCGAGAGAAGGACGCACTCAGGGGAATTGTTCTTCATGACGACCTTCGCGCCCTGACGGCGGACATCTTCAAAGACCTTTCCGGCCATGCCGCGGTTGAACAGAGAGATGGGGATGGTGCTGCGCAGCGCGCTCGAAATGTCTGCCATAATACATGCCTCCAATCTTTTTCATCTTTAGTATATGCGAAGACAGCGAAAATGTCAAGAAAAATATCAGTGGATTCACTGCGATATATAACAGAACTCCCCGCCATGCAGCTGCACGGCGGGGAGAAAGAGGGAGGATAATTTCAGATTCAGAGGGCCGAATAGCCGAAGCTGTTCACCAGCGCGTCGATGTGCTGGCCGGCCTTGCACATGGGGCAGTCGCGGCTGTCGAAGCTGGCGTAGTCGGGCAGGCTGGAGGGGTCGAAGATGGAGGTGACCGGGATGCCCAGACACTCGTGGGTGGTGGCGAAGATGGCCGACAGGCCCGCCACGGTGCCGCCGTAGTAGTTGACCGCCTCGATGGCCGCCTGCACGGTGTAGCCGGTGGTGATGGAGGCCGACAGGATGAGGACGTGCTTGCCCCTGACCATCGGGGCGAGGTTGTCACGGAGGATGATCTGGCTGCCGCTGGTGTACTCGGGGGTGATGACGTAGATGGTCTGGTGGGCGTTCATGTTGGCAAAGCCGTCTTTGGTCAGCTCGTTGGCCAGACAGGTGCCGATGACCTGTGTGCCGTCCAGACAGAGCACGGTGTCCACGATGGTGCTGTGCTGATAGGCGGCCACCAGCTCCTTGGCGACAGCCTTCGCCTCCGAGAGGCGGGCTTTCTGGGTGGTGACGTCGATGTAGTAGTTGATGTGGCTGTGGCTGGTGGCGAAGTGGCCCTTTGCCACGCGCAGGAACAGACTGCTCTTGTTGGTGGGAAGCTTTACCATATTGATCATAACTGCACACTCCTGTTCTTGTGAAATCAGGCAGGACGCCCATCCCGAAAAACAAAACCGCGCGGCGGCACATCTGTCCGGCCGCTGCGCTCCCCGGTTGGTATGCTCTTATTGTAGCAGGAAAAGCACCTTATGCACAAGACACAAAACCACTAAAAATCCTTGCTTGCGTTTTGGCAGAATGACGGAGAGGGGCAAACAAAAACGCCCAAGGCGTGAGCCTTGGGCGCTGAATGCAAAAAATAGATTATTTAAAGGTGACAGTGCCGGCATCATCGACGTTGGCGGTCATCTTCCAAGTGCAGAAAGCGCGGGTGTAGCCGCTGTTGCCGCTGCTGGCCAGAATGCGGGGCCAGTACTTGAACTCGACCTTGTCGCCGTTCTTAAACTCGAGAAGATCGGTAGGGGTGCCTTTAAAGGTGACAGTAAAATCTTTTGCACCCTCATCGGCGGTGAGATCTTTCTCTTCCGGGTAAACAGTGACCAAATCGCCTGCGTAGTTCTTCTCGGAGTCGCCGGGGTTTACAGTAAGCTCAAAATTAGAGGCCATCACACACAGAGGAACCTTCTTAGTGGTGCACTCGATGTTGATTTTGCAGGTGAACGTATGATGCGTACTATCGTAAGTGGGTGCGCCTGCGCCAGTTTTATAGGTCTGGGCAGTGCCCATCAGCTTCAGCTTGGCACCGAGAGAACCGGTCTTCTGATACTCATCCTCACCACAGCCAACGAGCAGGCTGGAACCAGCCACAGCCACAGCAGCGGCGGCGCTGTACTTCAGGAAAGAGCGGCGGTTGAATTCTAAGGACATGATCGTTCCTCCTTTATGTAGAAACACAGAAATCATTGTACTGCCCCGAAGGGCGTCTTGCCTATACAATAGGCGAAAAATGAGCAGATGTCAATGCTTTTCACAAAAATTTTGTGGGGAAGCGCTGCCCTTTATGACGGAATTTCGTCTCGAAAATGCCTCAGGCCTGCGTCAGGTCAGAAGAGTTCAGAGAGAAGGTGAGGCTCTTGTTTGCCACGAAGGTCGGGGTGAAGGTGACGCTCAGCTTCTGCCAGCCGATGGGGACGCAGCAGATCAGCTGGATGTAGCCTGCGCCCTGCGGGGGAAGATTGGTGGATTCGGAGAAGCTCTGAGCGGCGGCATCATAGAGCTGGATGTAAGCGCCGACCTCGGCCTCAGCGCCGTCGCAGACAGCGGTGAAATCGGTGGTGGAGGCAGCCAGAGCGTGGAAGTACTGACGGGCGACATCGAGCTTGGTAGCCTCATCATTCAGCGGATAGGCGGCATCCAGTTCGGCGAGGTTCTGTGCGCCGATGTTGAAGGTAGTCGCGCCGGAGCGGTTCACAGCGGTGACGAGCACAGCGACATACTCGTGGTCGGGCAGGTCGGGGGTGTTGGCCATGGTAAAGACGCTGGTGAGCTGGACGCCCAGATTGTTCCAGTTGCTGACCTTGTCGCCGACCTTGACTTCGATGGCGTTGCTGGTGCTGGAGCCGCAGCCGCCCAGCATGGCAGCAGCGCCCAGAGCTGCTGCGGAGGCACCGGTACACTTGAGGAAGGTGCGGCGGGAAATTTTATTGGACATGGATGTGTCCCTCCTTGAATTCGCTTTATTATGAAGTGCGATGAAAATGTTCTGTCTTGTTTATAACATCTTTTGCACGCAGATGCAAGCAAAAAACGGCATAATTTACACTAGTTTCACAGAGACTTAAGTGCGGTCCTCTCCGGTCAGCTCCCGGGCGCGGGTCTCGCTGGTCTTGACCAGATTGAGCAGGCTGGGAGTATACAGCGGGTATTCCCGGGTCAGGCTCTCGGTGGTCATGGCGAGGCAGGACGGGTCGGCCACGCCCTCGCCGCCGGGCAGCGCTTCGCCGGCCAGCAGGGCCTCCACATTGGCCTGAGCCGAGTGCATCACAGCGTCGGAGTAGCCGGGCCAGCGCCGGGCGTCCACGCTGAACATGCTGGGGGCATTGTGGGACTCGGCGGAGTAGAGCAGACGGAACATCTTGGCCACGGCGGTCATCAGGTAGGCGCTCACCTCGGTGGTCAGGGCCTTGCTGTGGCAATCGCCTATCTTGGCGTAGAGCACGTTCAGGCTGTTGGAGATGAGTTTTTTGTTCATCGTGGGCAGGACGCTGCCGTGGTAGATGTTGTCCTTCATCTTGTCGGGGTTGGGGATGTCCTCTGCCGAGAGCATCATGCCGTTGCGCTCTGCCGAACGGCCCAGCAGATAGTCGCAGGAGACATTGTAATAGTCTGCCACCCGTACCACAAAATCCAGGCCGCACTCCCGGATGCCTTTTTCGTAGTGGGAAAGCAGGGCCTGTGAAACGCCCAGATCCTCTGCCGCCTGTTTCTGGGTGATGCCGCGCTCCTTGCGCAGCAGTTTGATGATACGATTGAACTCCATGATGTTTGGCTCCTCAGATAAAAATAGGACTTCCTTGATTTTTGGTTTACAGCACGTTGATTATACACAATGGAAAACGACTTGTAAAGCGAAAAAGTGACGGTTTTTCCGCCGGAATTTCGGTGTTTTTGTCAAAGGGGTTGCTCTTTCTACCATATCTATGTTAAAATAAACCTTACCGGCATATATTTAGTGTCTGATGGTGCCGGAAAAATCAGCAGAAAAGCAAGATTTGTGCGAATCAGCACAGGAATAGATAGCTCATAAGAGGTGTTTTTGCATGAAAACCTTTAAGCTCCATCTCATCCGCCACGGCCTGACTTCCGGCAACTTACAGGGCCTTTACATCGGCAGCGGCACGGACATCCCCCTGTGTGACGAGGGCCGCGCCCAGCTGGCCGAGCTGAAAGAGCGGTTCGAGTATCCGCAGGTGGATACCGTTTTCTCTTCCCCGCTCATGCGCGCCGTGGAGACGGCCAACATCCTGTTCCCCAATGCGACCCACCAGTTCTCGGTGCATGACCTGCGGGAGGCCGGTTTCGGCGTCTTTGAGAACCATCCCGTCAAGGAGCTGGTGAAGAACGAGGACTTCAAGAAGTGGATCACCCCCGGCTCCGGCTTTGTGCCGGAGGGCGCAGAGCCCACGGAGCAGTTCCACGCCCGCTGCTCGGAGACGCTGCTCAAGCTGTTCGAGTATATGATCCGGATGGACGTCACCGAGGCCGCCTGCGTGACCCACGGCGGCGTCATCATGAGCATGCTGAGCCAGCCGCGCCCTCCCTCCCGCCACCCCGAGCAGTGGATGGCAGACCCCGGCTGCGGCTACACCGTCCAGACCGACGTTCAGCTCTGGATGCGCGACCGTCTGGTGGAGGCCATCGACATCGTACCCTTCGGCTATGCCGATACCCTGCGGGGTCAGGCGGAAGCCGAGGAGAATGAAGCATTCGAATAAGAAAGAACGCTCTGCCGCCCTGCGATTTTTGCCGCCGGGCGGCATTTTTGTACTCTTTTGGTACAAAATCGGCAAAGAAACCGCAAAACCTGCGGCAGAACGCTTTCAAACCCTTGACAGGGGGCAGAGAAACCGATACTCTATAAAGTGAATGATTTTTCTCGCTGCAAGGAGGAGTCCCCGATGTCTCAGTCTCTTTCCCGCCGGTCGTTCCTGAAATGCGCCGGTTCGGGTGCGGTCAGTCTGGCCGCAACCCTGCTCACAGGCGTTTCGGCGGCTGCGGCACAGCCCCGCTGTGATGGGCCAGCCCGGCCGAC
>ENA-OQAY01000017-OQAY01000017.1-human-gut-metagenome-genome-assembly--contig:-NODE-17-length-35488-cov-0.641922_pt1 | contig 35488 bp, 36 predicted proteins | sample MGYA00242740_ERZ504537 | MGnify/ENA primary metagenome ERZ504537 (study PRJEB26092, sample SAMD00036272) | human gut metagenome | host: Homo sapiens | study: EMG produced TPA metagenomics assembly of... | reverse complement strand
ATGACCGTAAAGGTTCCTTGCAGAAAGGAAAAGATGCCGATATCTTGATTCTTGACCAGGACTTGAATATCCGTGCCGTATGGGGCGATGGGCAAGCTGGTCGAAGGAACTTATACATTATAAAAAAGAGTGCTTTCAGCAATTTGATACTCTTTATATTTTGTCATTCTGAACAGCGTTCAGAATGACAAAATGATAGCTTTCACAAGGTGAATTATTTGTCACATTTCCCTTCTGCATTGCTCTGCCGTGCGGAATATAGTGGCTACTTTTTCATCCGTAACCTCGGCATCCATATTGATGCAACATATACCTGTCAAGTTTGGATTACCCGATTGGGTTACTCGCTCTTTGATCATCCGGGCCAGTTCATCCTTACTATATCCGTTTAGTTCTACCGGATTCAACCGGATATTCAAGAAGGTATCGGGTAAGTATTCACGGAGTGTTTTCACATCTCCTCCCCAACCTACATCAAGAAAATCAAGATGTGGAATTTCTGCAAAATTCGCTGCATGCCTGTGTGGGTCTTTTCCGCAATAATGAATTCCATAAGGACGGTACTTTTTGCTCCATTCCATATCAATGGGTAAAAGGAAACTACGATAATCATCTTCGGAAATCATGGTATGCGAGCATTCCGAATGAATATATACCGGTTTCTCCAATAAGCGGGCTACACGGTTTACCGATATGGAAGTGGTCTTGGTTTCGCTATAAATATAAGAGAAAAAACGTTCTACCACACGAGCAATCGAGTAAAAATAGGCATGTGTCTTTTCCGGCTCCAATATCATATCCATCAGAATATTCTCTCCTTTCAAATCAATTGCCAGATTGAGCACGCCACCCCAATTGATATCCCCACAGACGTATCCATAGCGAGCTTTCAACTCTTCAATTAGTTTTTGCAGCTTTTTGAAAGCCGGGCTTTGAAACGGTTTTCCTCATCCAACTCAAATCCTTCCAAGTGCGGGCAAATTACTTGAGGAGCGGCATTGGGAATATAGTCAATAGAGCATCCCAACATTTCCGAAAGTAAATATCCGGCAGCCAAATGTACAGCACCTATCTGGGGGAGATCCTTATCATAATCTTTGCCTAACCCGAACTCACCGAAACGTTCGTGCAGTTCCATTTCCATGCGTCTTTCATCTTCCACCCTGCGGATGGGGTCATAGAAAAAAGCTTTCATCGAAAACAATCCCTGCATGTTTGTTCCACCACGAGGGATGAAACACAATATCTACAGGAAGTTTATAAGAACATAAATCATTCATGGCGTTAAAATCATTTATATCCTATGACGGACGAATCAGCTTTTAGTACTGCATAAAATGTCCTCTTCTATCTCTTTCAGTTCTGCCAACTCTTTGTTCACCCGTGTCAGCTCTTTAATTCTGTCAGATACATAATGGAAGAGGAAATAGTCAGTCAGAATAGCCATCAGCATCAAGATAGATATGGTCAATACCATCCACCATTGATGGTAATTATAAAAAAATACACCGAGGAATATGGTAACAATTGGGTATCCTGTAATATAGCCCCAATGAAATAACTTTTTGTATTGGAGTACATTCTTTATTTGTTCTTCCAGATTTCTTTCTTTATTTTTTTCCAATAATTCCGATAAAGTTTAGAGCCAAAACATAAAGCAAGATTCCAAAGGTTAGTCGGCAGGAAGGGGAGAAAGTTACACCTTTGTGCTATAAAAGTCTTTGTATTGAAAGTAGGTATTACAGGTCTGTTCTTTCAAATGCAATGATTTAGTAATTTTCTTAATGTAGCAGGCAGGATTACTTTTTGCGGACGTTAAAGCATTTGTCGAAAAGTCTTTTTTGTTTTTCCCGTAAACATTAGTGTCAAGTCCTTTCCATGTCTCAGGAAATATCTTTTTAGCGAGTTCCACCTCTTCTTTAAGAACCGCAATATTATCAGTCATCAATGCCATATTCAGTGCGCGGTTAATGCGGAAACTGGCATACTTGAGGCTGTCTGTAGCATATTCTTTTATGAGGATGGCATAGGCGGAATCGGCAGACCGATAATTTTTTTGGGCGGTAAGGCTGTCTCCGAAATAATCTTCAAACATCGCTTTCATTGACCATAAGTCGGCATTGAGGGTGGATTGTTTTTCAGCTTGCCGGAGTACAGACAGAATCTCACGGTACTTTTTGCACGCTGATAAATAACTGATTCTTCCCACATACACTTTTATATTGGTAGGGTCAATGGCTAACGCGCTGTCCAGTTTGGCCCATATTTCCTTGTCGTTTATAGAGATATGTTCACTGTCATTATTAAAGAAGAAAGTGCTGTCCAAAGAAGGAGACCATAGGTTTCCCGCTTCTGCTACCAGACGGTTGGCTTCTTGGGTGTGGAAGTTTTCTTCTGTAGTTACGGGGTTGGAATGGTGTTTGCATGAAGCTGTAAGAGTTAATAATAAGCCAAGTAAAATGGTGGTTTTCATCAGTCTGTGTATTATGGGTATTAGTTTGTTACCAACACAAAAATAGGATAAAAAAGTGATATGTGGCAAAAAGGCAGTAAGAGTTTTGTTGCAAGTGTCGATTTTGCGCATAGGACTTCTTTTTCTAACTCATATATATCAAATATATTTTCAGATGATTGGTTATAACGGTTCTGTTTATATCAGACAATGTTTTCATTGCTTTCCGTGTACATCAAATCACTTCGTATCCTTTTGTTTATTCATTCTATTTTTTAAGAAAGGGCCAACTACCTGATTATTTTTCTCCTTAATCCATCTTTTCCGTTATATTAAGCCTTTTTCCCCTAAAGATTAAGTACTTTTGTCCAGATGTGTTCTATCTCCATAGGTTGCGGAGTTGACTCCATAAGCTTTGGAGATAACTCCATAGCCTTTGGAGTTAACTCCAAAGCTTATGGAGATAGAATACAAAAGGAAGAGAACCCTTAACCATAGAGCAGAAAGGGCTTACGGATACAAATCAAATCTTTTAATGATGGATATAAAATATGATTTCAAGGCCAACCCTTTCAAGGAAAAGGACGGCAAGCCGGTGCTTTATCCGGCGGTAGTGGTGAAGGAAACGATTACTACCGATCACATTGTGAAGGAGTTGTCCAAGCACAGCGCATATTCGGCGGGCTGTGTGGTGGGAGTGCTACAGGAGGTGGCCGATATGGTTGTATCCCATTTGCGGCAAGGGAAAAATGTGCGGCTGGACGGACTGGGTACGTTCTCTCTTGCCTTGTCCTCGCGTGAGGTGACAGACCGGAAAGAGATACGTGCGGCGTCCGTGAGGATAAAGAAAGTGAACTTCCGTCCGGTACCGGAGTTAGTCAAGAGGGTACGTCAGGATACGGATATCCTTCGTGCCGAGTTCGGCTTCCTGCCTACGGGGAAGAAGTATACTAAAGAGGAGCGTTGGAAATTGCTGGAAGCTTATTTGAAGGAACACGGTTCCATTACACGTCTGGTTTATTCGGAATGCTTGGGGATGGCGCGCACCACGGCTGCTTATGAGCTGAAGGGTTGGTACGAAGAGAAGAGATTGGACAAAGAGGGAAAGCACTCTCATGCGGTGTATGTGCTGCGCAAGCAGGAAAGTGTTCCCGAAGTTTAGTTTTTTTATCCGTTTGGGAATAAAAAGAGAAGAAAGGTGGTTATACAAGAAAGGGTGGTAGCAGTGGTAGCACTTTTTAAAACTCGGGGTTCTTCTTCATTTTGGGGGCAACACTTCACTACCAAAGTTCGACCAATAAAGACATTCGAATGAATATTCGAAAATAGAGAATAATATATCCCCGAATACAATCTAATAGCCGATGAATAAAGGGATATGAATAAATCACTTGCCCCAAAATGAAGAAGAACCAAAAACTCAGGGTAGAGACTTTTACAGTTTGTCATGTAAAGTCCCGGCTGCTTTCAGATAAGCCACATAGTTCAGGTAAAGTTGGAAACGGGCATCCACTTGGGTTTCGTATGCCTGTTGCCATAGTGCTTGGGCTTCCAGATGGTCTGAAAGAGTTTCCAGCCCTACTTCGTACTGGCTTTTGCTGACGCGTCGGTTCTCTTCCGCCTGCCGCAGGGAACGGTCGGCAAGTTCGCTTTCCAGTTTCGCTTCGTCCAAATTGTTGGCGGCCTGGGTCAGTTCCAGTAGCATTTGCTCGTTCAGATTTTGCTGTTGCAGACGGGTTTGTTCCAGTTTGGCTTTGGCTGCACGTACCTTGTTGCTGCGTTCGCCGAAATGGAAAAGGGGAATACTTACGTTCAACAGGACAGAGAAACTGGCATTATCCAGAAAATTCTTTTCGTTCAGTTCCAAACCGTGTACATAGTCGTATGAACCTTTGATGCCTACTTTGGGAAGCAGTTCGCTGCGGTTTAACTTGACTTGTTGGCGGGCGATGGCCACTTGTTTGTCCAGTATACCGTATTCCGGACGACGGGTGATATCTAGTACCTGTAATTCCATTTCCTGTTCTATTTCCGGGAAATCTCCGGAAATGAGGATCTCCGTGGTCAGCGGTTTTCCTATCAGGTGGCAGAGGTTCATGGTAGCCAGGCGGAGAGCATTCTCGGCTTTGCGTATGCCCAGTTCACTTTCATTCAGTTTCACTTGCACTTTCAGCACATCGTTCTGAGGTTTCAGTCCGTGCTTGTAGGCACTCTCCACGTTCTTTTGCAATTCGGCCAATACGGCATGGTATGTGTCGGCCACTGTTTTCATCTCTTTCGCTTTCACTACCAGAGCGTATGCCTGGTCTGTTTTCAGAATGACTTCTGTGGCGGTCAGGGTTTCGTTCATCTGTGCCATTTCTTTACCTAACAGGGACATTTTGTAGGCGGCGCGGATTTTACCGCCCATATAGAGGGGTTGTTCTAATTGTATGCCACCCATGTAGACCCATCCTATCTTGTAATCCAGGTTGATACCGGGAAAATAGGCGAAACCTGAGGGTTGTCCCGGATTAAACTGTCCGGTGGCGTCGGGCAGAAAGACGGGCAGGTTGCCTCCGGCTATGCCATAACTGCCGTCGGCATTGCTGTAAAGTCCCGTTCCACTAGCTGTCAGATTGGGGAAGAAGTTCCCCTTGTAACTCTTGGCTGTGTAGTGGGCGCTTTCCGTTTGTTTTACAGAAGCCGCCATCTCCTTATTGTATTTCAATGCCATTTCACGGCATTCTTTCAGACTCAGTGTTTCCTGTGCCTGTGCCGGGGCGACAAGATGCCATAACAGAAAACAGAAGGGGATTATCATTGTTTTTTCATTTGTTCTTGTTTTTGTATGTCAGTGAAATAAATCAATCGTTTCTTATTTTGAAGAACAAGGCGTATAATATAGGGATAAAGAGCAGCGTAATCAGCGTGCTGCACAGCAATCCGCCCATGATAGCTGCCGCCAGTGAGCCGAACATGGCATCGGACAGCAAGGGAATCATACCCAGAATGGTGGTCAGCGAAGCCATCATAACAGGACGAAGACGGCTTTGGGAACTGTCTATCAATGCGGTAACAGGTTCTATCCCTTTACTGATTTGAAGGGGTGATTTCATCCATCAGTACAATTCCGTTCTTTATCAACATGCCGATAAGACCCAAGGTTCCTACGATGGCCACGAAGTTGAATACCTTCCCCGTGAGCAGCATCACTGCTACCACTCCTACAAAAATCATCGGGATACAGCAGAAGATGATGATAGGCTTGCGGTAGTCCTTGAATAGCATTATCAGGATGGTAATCATCAGAATGATGGCCAACGGGAAGTTCTGGAACAGGTATTTCATGGACTGGTCGCTGGCTATCTTCTCACCTTGCCACACCAGTGAATATCCTTCGGGTAGTTGTATCTTCTCTATACGTTCTGCAATGGCAAGACGTGCTTTTTCCGTTTCTATGCCCGGTGCGGGCGAACACTGTACACGCTGGCTTCTCTGACCGTTGTAACGGGGAACTACCGGGTCTTCCCATCGGATATCAATTCCTTTGCTGATTTGCTTCAGCGGAGTACTTCCCATGATGCTTTCCACCAAATCTTCTTTCGAAAGCGTGCCGGCTTTCAGTTTCACCATGGTTTCTTCGTTCAGCAGTCCGTTCAACGAGGGCAGTGACGAGAAGACTTGTGCATTGCCTAAATCTTCTATGGGTTCTCCTTTTTCGTCAAGGCATTTCAGATAGATATTGTTTTTGTGGATGCCTTCGTAGAAAGAGCCGATGGGAATTCCTCCGGTAGCTGTGAGCAGGGAAAGGCTGACATCATTGCGGCTCAGGCCGAGGGCACGGGCAGACGGCTGGTCATATTCGATGGTCAGTACAGGAATCTGAGGTTCCCAGTCGGTGGTGATAAGGCAGACTTCCGGTGTATTTTCCATGATGGTACGGGCGCTGTCTGCCAGTTGGTGCAGAACGGCAGGGTCGGGGCCCAGGAATTGCGCTTCTATGGGATATTTCTTGAACATCAGATTGTATCTTTTCAATTTGATGTATGCGTCCGGATAGGCTTGGGAGAGGTAAGCTTGGATTTCATCTATATGTTCTACCAAGGTTTCCGGTGAGGTGAAATCGATAATCAGTTCGCCATACGAAAGCGATGGGTTGGCAACGCTCCGCACCAGGTTATAGCGTCCGGGCGTACCGCCTATGGAGGTGGTGACGTGGGTTATTTCCTTGCGTCCTTTCAGATAGGTTTCTATTTCTTTCAAATCTTGTGCCACACGAGTGTGGTTGTTTCCTTCCGGCAGTTTGTATTCCATGTAAAGCTGGTCGTAAACCATGTCGGGGAAAAAGCCCTGACGCATGTATGGATAGCCGAAAGCGGAAAGTAGCAACAGGCCAATCATGGTGAATACAAAACTCCACCGGTGGGCCAGACCGAACCGCAGTGCCGAACGGAGACCGGCATAGATTTTACCTTTGTACACACGCTTTCCGGTACTGCCGGTATCTATGGCAGGATGTAGTCTGCGGTCGGCCATCAGCGGTACGTGAATCAGTGCCAATACCCAGCTCAACAGCAGGGAAACGGCAAGTACGATGAAAAGGTCGCGCGTGTAGACTCCTGCGGTGTCGGGGGACATGTAGATAGGTAGAAAGGCGATAATGGCTATCAAGGTGGCTCCTAAAAGAGGCATAGCTGTCTGTCGCCCGATAGCAGTCATGGCTTCCATTCGTTTTTTTCCGGCTTTCAAGTCTACCAGTATGCCGTCTATGATGACGATAGCATTGTCTACCAACATGCCCATTGCCAGTACAAAAGCAGCCAATGATACGCGTTGCATCGTTCCACCTGCCGAATAAAGGAACAGGAAAGAACCGAATACGGTGATGATCAGGCTGATACCTATGATAAGGCCGCTCTTGAATCCCATTGCTATCATCAGTATCAGTACTACGATGATGACGGATTCTATCAGGTTGATGACAAAGGTTCCCAAAGAGCTGCCTACCGTTCGGGCTGATAGAAGATTTTGTGGCATTCCACTCCGGCGGGCAGACGTCCGGTTTTGAGTTCGACCAACTTGCTTTCTACGGCATGGCCTACTTTTATAATGTCCGAGCCACTGGAGGCGGCGATGAGTATACCGAGAGCACGTTCATGGTCATAAAACATTTCATTGCGTGTGGGATCCTCGTAGTCTTTTTCTATGCGGGCGATGTCGCTCAGGCGAAGCTGGTCGTCATCATGTCCCTGGATCAGCATTTTTCCAATATCTTCTACGGTTTTGAATTTATCGTTTACTGTGACTCGGATACGGTTGTCACCATTTTCATAATATCCTGTATAGGTGGTTTTGTTCTGGCCGTTCAAGGTTGCCAGTACTTCTGCAGGTTTAACACCGAGGTTTGCCATAGGTCTTGCAACAGGGAGATATTGATGCATTCGGAACGTTTGCCGTAGAGTTCCACACGGTCTACCCCCTTCCAGTTCGTTCACTTCCCGTTTCACCAGTTCGGCATAGTCGGACAGTTCACGGTCGGACAGTCCGTCGCCTGTCAGGGCATAGAACATACCATATACGTTTCCGAAATCATCCTTGACTATCGGGGTGGTGGCTCCTTCGGGCAACAGGGCGTGGGCGTCGCTTACTTTGCGGCGCAGCATGTCCCAGCATTGTTCCACTTCGTCGTCCGGCACGGTGCTCAGCAGTTCTATCTGTATCAGGGATAAGTCGTTGTATGAATAACTTTCTATATTGTCTATGTTGCCCATGGTGCGGATGTTCTTTTCGAGCACGTCCGTTACTTCCAGTTCTACCTGGTGGGCGGAAGCACCCGGATAGGTGGTGACTACCATGGCAAGCTTTACTTTTATTTCGGGGTCTTCCAGCTTGCTCATCTGATAGCAGGAGTAGGCTCCGCCGAACAGCAGAACCGCTATCAGGAAATAAATCAGATTCCTGTTACGGAATGCCCATTTGCTGATATCCATTATAATAATCCTCCTATATTTGTGTTAGTGACAAGTGGTAAAGGTTTTACAGTTTCTCCATCCTCGATGTGATGTACTCCCGAGGATACAATCAGCTCTCCTGGTTTCAGCTGTTCGGCAGTGATGAGGCTGTGTCCGTTGTTCAGTAAACGTAGCATGGATATTTCCTGTTTGTGCACTGTGTTGTCCGATGGGTTGAAGACGAATACATACGCTTTGCCTTCTTTTTGCAGGATGGCGCCGGTAGGGACAGAGAGAGTGTTCGTCTGTTCTGTGCGGTAAGAGATGGTGACCATGGTGTTCATTCCGGGAGAGGGGACAGCCGGCGTTCCGGGTACTACTTGCAGGCGCATGGTGTATAATTGGTTTGCATTGGCTTTCGGGGTGACACTGATTAGTTTCAGCGGATAGGTTTCGCCCGGATAGATGTCAAACGTACAGTGATAATTGTCGAACTGGTCCCGGCGGATGTATTCGGCCGCAGGAAGGTTTATTTCTACTTCGGGAGTCCCACTGCTGATCATGGATAGGACGGGCATTCCGGCTCCGATGGTTTCGTGAGCTTCAAACAGGCGTTTTTGGACGTACCCGTTGAAGGGGGCGTAGAGCCGTGTATAAGCCAGTTGGTCTTTGTGATGTTTGTACTTGGCAGTGATTTGTTTGAGTCCGTATACAGCTTTGTCATTGGCGTTGGGGGTGGTTCCGTTGTCTTTGTAAAGGGCCATGACTCTTTCCGCTTCCGCTTTTATTTGCTGGTATTCTGCTTCAGTAGCATCCAGTTGTACTTGATAGTCGGTGGGGTCCAGTTCGGCCAGTAATTGTCCTTCTTGTACACGGGCGCCGTCTTTGACATGTATTTTGCTGATGGTTCCGCTTACCCGGAAGGCAAGGCTGATATCTTGTGCGGCTTTTACCTTTCCCGGAAATTGCAAGAACGTTTGCTTGTCGGCAGAAACGATCGTGTCTATTTTTACTGTCTGATAGCCTTTGGCTTTCTGGGTACGCTGTGTGCAGGAACTCAGTAGAATCAAGGAAATACCTGTTAGAATAAGATAAATTTGTTTCATATATCATGCTATTGGTTTTCTGATGCAAAGTTATCCCGAAGCAAGAGGATAGAAAAGGTTGATATGAATGATAAATTGTCCGATTTGTATATTTTCTAGTAGATATATAGCTGAAAAGTTTGCGATTTGTATTTATTTTGCAGTGAATGAATAAAAGAGATAGATGGTCGGACAACAGATGCCTTTTCAGTTTACAGTGCTTTCGAGCAGTGATCCGCATACTTTTAAAGACGGACAGATTATTTCTACATTTAATAAATGTGGCTTTTTCTTTTGCCGGAGGGGAAATGTGGAGGTTTCACTGGAAGATAAGCTTTTTCAGATAAAGCCCGGTGATGTGTATATTTACATGGCTTCTACCTTGGTGCATCTGCTTCATAAGAGCGAGGATGCGGATGGAGTGATGGTAGAAGTGGATTTGGATTATCTCATTCCTATTGTTAATAAGGTGATTAATGTGGAAAACCAGCTTTTTATGCGGAAGCATCCTTGTATATCACTTTCGGATAAGCAACGTGCTCATTTGGAGTATCTGTTGGATAATTTGCAGGAAAGGATAGGGGCGGAGGACGTACTGGAAGTGAATTTGCAACAACAACGCCTGACTTTAGAGTTGATTAAGTCAATGGGACAGACTTTTTGCTATGAAATATTGAATATGTATTTCGCTAACCAACCCATGCAGCCTTTGCCACAGAATAAGAAGGATGTGATCTTCCAGAATTTCATGCTGGCTCTTTTCCGTTTGTATAGGAAAGAGCGTGATGTTGCCTATTATGCGAAGATGCAGCACATTACTCCACGTTATTTTTCTACGATCATTAAGGAGAAGTCGGGGAATAGTGCCTTGCAATGGATTGTGCAAATGGTGATTACCGAGGCGAAACAATTGCTTGAAGGATCGGATTTGAGTATCAAGGAGATTGCGAACCAGCTGAACTTTCCTACGCAGTCTTTCTTTGGAAAGTATTTTAAGCAATATGTGGGGATTTCACCTAAAGAATATAGAAAAGGCAAGTTGAGGATTAAGGATGGAATTTGATTTCTGAAAATGCAATCTATTTTATTTTAATGTACCTTTGTGTACAAATCATAAACGTTTTATTTATGACCCGAAAGAAAGAACAAGAGCAATTTATATCTTATATTACAGAACGGCAAACCCATGAGGGCCAGATGGCTGTTGCTGATTTTTTGCGGAAATATGCTGTCCGGTATCATAACTCTGATTTCATTTCCTCTGATCCGGTGCAGTTTCCGCATCGTTATCATTCTAAGGCGGATATTGAAATCAGTGCTTTTCTTACTGCTTTTCTTAGTTTCGGAGCCCGCCCTCAGATACTGAAGGCAGCAGAACGACTGGATTCTATAATGAACCGGCAGCCTTTGCAGTATGTGTTGTCTGGAAACTGGAAAATAGATTTCTGTGGTGAGGAGTCGTTCTATCGGACGGTTTCAAAAAATAAGATGGCACAATTGTTTTATTGGCTGCATACTATATATAATAGGTATGAGAGTATGGAGGATGCTCTTCTTTGCGAAACGGATGGAACTCCGATGCAACGTCTTTGCCGTTTGTTTGGAGTGTCGGATAAGGCGCCGCAAAAGAAATTGAATATGTTCCTGCGCTGGATGATCCGTCGCGATTCGGAAGTGGATTTTGGAATCTGGAGGAATTTCTCTCCATGTGAGTTGATTATCCCTTTGGATACGCATGTCAGTGAGATGGCTTTCAGATTGGAGCTGACCCGAAGTAAATCTTATACGCTGAATAATGCGAGAACTATTACTGCGGCTTTGGCTGAGGTTTTTCCCGAAGACCCTTGTCTGGGGGATTTTGCTTTGTTTGGCTATGGGATTAATGAATTATGAAATGTAGTTGGGGGTGTGTTTCTCGAAACAGGTAGCTGTGGTGAGGATGATTATCGGATATCGTTTGAGATAAGTGGAAATCTAAAAATAATCCCCGAGGGATATCACATCCATCGGGGATTTTCGGTTTTTTGGTTAAAGGTTAGTATAAAATTAGGTTAGGTTGTTTCTTAAATTATAGGGGTACGTATTCCACGAAGGCCTCCATTGCTTCATAACATGCCAAACCAAGTTGGTCATACAAAGCGGCTGTACCCCGATTGCGGTCTTCACTTCTTTGCCAGAACAGACGTTCGCATTGCCCAGGAACGGTGCGCTTTCCATCTGAGACTGATGCTTTAAGATGGAGTTACGTTTAGCACGCAGTTCTTCAGGACTGAACGGTACGGCCATTTCAATGTTTTCAATTTCCCATTCCGCCCATGCGCCACGATACATCCAGATGCGACAGTCTTTCAACCATTCGGCACCGGCTTCTTTCTCGATGTCAATAGCGGCAAGCACTGCGTCTGTGCAGACACGATGGGTTCCGTGCGGGTCGGCCAAGTCACCGGCTACATAAATCTGATGGGGCTTTACTTCACGTAATAACTGCAAAACAATTTCTACATCGGCTTCACTGATGGGATTCTTTTCAATCTTGCCGGTTTCATAGAAAGGCAGATCGAGGAAATGAACACGGTTCAGTGGAATTTGATTGTAAGTGCTTGCGGTACGGGCTTCTCCACGGCGAATCAATCCTTTGATGGTCAGAATATCACGGCTGTCCATATCGCCTTCTTTCTTAGCGGCAAGGAATTTCTTGATTTCAGCATATTTGTTTTTGATGGTTTCGTTGGAGTTTTCATCAAAAAGCTGGTTGAAACCGTTGATGAAGTGCATGAAACGTACTACTTCTTCATCGCCTACGGCAATGTTTCCGGAAGTTTCGTATGCTACGTGTACCTCATGACCTTGCTGAACCAGACGGCGTAAAGTTCCACCCATTGAGATTACATCGTCATCCGGATGCGGAGAGAAAGCAACCACACGTTTTGGAAATGGTTTCGCACGTTCGGGGCGATAGGTGTCGTCTGCATTCGGCTTGCCGCCGGGCCATCCGGTGATGGTGTGCTGCAGATCATTGAATATTTTGATATTTACGTTGTAAGCAGAACCGTAAAGTGCCAACAGTTCGCTCAATCCGTTTTCATTATAATCTTTATTGGTGAGCTTCAGAATCGGCTTTTTAACACGCATACATAACCATACGATGGCACTGCGGATTAGTTTGTCGTTCCATTCACAGTTGGTAACCAGCCACGGACGTTGGATACGGGTAAGGTGAGAAGCTGCAGCCAGATCTATGCAAACATTTGCATTGTTGTGCATTTGGAGATAAGAAGCGGGTAAGGTGTCACTTACTTTGTCTTCCACCGCTTTCTTGATGATATCGGCTTTGTCATCTCCCCATGCCAGCAAATAGATTTTCCGGGCAGCCATAATAGTTGCCACTCCCATGGTGATGGAGCAGGGAGGAAGATTGTCTACTCCTAAGTTGTGTGCAGCTTCAGCACGCGAGGTTGAGTCAATCAAAATCAGTCGGGTAGGAGAGCTCAAGCTTGATCCCGGTTCGTTCATGGCAATATTGCCTTCACGACCAATGCCCATTAATACGATATCTATACCGCCAAAAGTTTGGATACGTTGTTCGTACAGGCGGCAGTATTCGATAACAGCTTCCTGCGGAATCGTTCCGTCGATGGTGAATACATTTTGTTTATCGATGTCGATTTGGCTTAGGAATAAGTCGTTCAGCTGTGAGAAACTGCTTCCAGCCCCTTCGGAAGCCAAAGGGTAATATTCATATAAATTGAAAATTACTACGTTACGGAAACTTAGTCCTTCATCTTTATGTTTACGGACCAGTTCGGCATAAAGCGGACGTAATGAAGCACCGGTTCCGGCACCAATCACGCAGAACTTTCCTTCGCGCTGACGTTCCTGAATTTTTGCCGTAATTTCGTTGGCAATGTGCTGCACGCCTTCCTCCATCGTTTCATAGATGTCGGTAGGCACTTTTTCGCAGCGGGTTAAGACAGAACGTTCCACCGCATTTTCGGGTTTATAATATTTCGGAGATACTCTGTTCAGAGAAATCTGCGAACTTAGGTTTGTTCTCATAAATTACAAATTAGCTTTTTCGATGTCTTTGAAATATTTGTAAGTACCGACTTTCAGTTCGTCTGTAGCGGCTTCGTCACAAACAATGATGCCATGTTGGTGCATCTGTAATGCGCTGATAGTCCACATTTGTGTGATACCACCTTCAACGGCATGTTGCAAAGCGCGTGCTTTGTTGTGTCCGTTGCAGATAATCAGAACTTCTTTAGCTGAAAGGACAGTCCCTACACCTACTGTTAACGCAGTTTTAGGTACTTTGTTCACGTCATTGTCAAAAAAACGTGAGTTGGCAATGATTGTATCTGTAGTCAATGTTTTGATACGTGTGCGTGAAGACAAAGATGAACCCGGTTCGTTGAATGCGATATGTCCGTCGGGACCGATACCTCCCATAAACAGGTCGATGCCTCCGATTTCGGCTATTTGCTTTTCGTAGTTGGCGCATTCTGCTTCCAGGTCTTCGGCATTTCCGTTTAGTATATGTACATTTTCTTTCTTTATATCAATGTGGTTAAAAAAGTTTTTCCACATAAATGTATGGTAGCTTTCAGGATGATCTTCAGGTAAGCCTACATATTCGTCCATATTGAAAGTAACGACATTCTGGAAAGATACTTTTCCCTGCTTGTTCAGTTCTATCAGTGCCTTGTACATGCCCAGCGGTGAAGATCCTGTAGGACAACCTAAAACAAAAGGTTTTTCAGGAGTCGGATTTGCCGCATTGATTTTACTAGCTACATAGTTTGCCGCCCATTGTGACAGCGCTTGGTAATCAGATTCAATAATTACTCTCATGGTTCTTTCTTTTTTAAGTTTTAAGTGTTAAGTTAACTATACGGGTTATTCCATATTATCCGTTTTGGGACGGAGGAATGTCAATTGTACTACCAGTGCGATAAGCACAATAATAGCCAACATGGCAAATCCCAGTCCCAACTTACCTCCGTCTGTCCACTTTCCCAAGACTTCGGTAATGGCTGCTCCCGCAAACACGCCTGTCATATTCATGATACCATAGGCGGTAGCACGGTGTTTGGATGATACGAACTGGCATAGAATCGGCATATTGTTGGCATCGAAGATACCATAACCGATTCCGAATAATAATCCAGCTCCCACAACAGCTACGAAACTGTGTCCGAACCCTAGTAAAAGCAGGGATGGAATAGTAAGTCCCAAGCCGATGGCACCCGTGTACACACGTCCTTTTATATTTCTTTGCACCCACTTATCGGATAAGGTTCCACCAATAATTACACCAATGAACGAGGATAGTGCGATGGTGATAGTCGACATGGGGCCGGCTTGTGACATCGGTATATTCAGGTTCTCGGCGAACAAGGTAGGTAACCAGTTTTTGGTTGCCCATCCCGGTAAACTGGGGGCTGCGAAATATAGCAGAATCACCCAGAATGCAATATTACTGAAAAGTAATGATAATCCCTTCAATAAATTGCTTTTTTCTTTACCGGAAGGTGAATTTATTTGTTCAATTTGTATTCTATCCTTCTTTTCATGTAGAAAAAGCATCAAAATTACGGCGTATGCAATGCCGGCGATGCCGAACCAATGAAAGGTTGTATGCCAGGAAAAAGCGGCGGCTACTGTAGCGCCGAAACCTCCGATGGCCTGCCCGGTGTAGAGCCCGGTCATGTGAATACCGATAGCTAATGAACGTGACTTATCGGAGTGATAGTCGGCGATCAGTGATAATCCGGCAGGAATATAGAGCGCTTCGCTGATTCCCATCAAGGCGCGAAGGAAAAAGACTTCATTATAAGTGTCGGCTATTCCCATCAGATAAGTGACGGCCGACCATACAAACAAACTGCCAACAATAAGCCATTTGCGGTTCATGCGGTCGCCCACCATTCCGGCTATAGGGCTCATACAGCCATATATCCAAAGAAAACTCCCATCAGTCGCCCAAAATTGGCAGCTGACTGAAGCTCGGTGATATCCACCGCCATGGCATCTCTCATTGTGGACAACATTTGCCGGTCCATGTAATTCAACAGGGCGACACCCCATAATAATCCTACTACAACCCAAGGATAAATTTTACTGTTTTTCATGCTAATAGATAAAGGGCTTTATAAATGTGATTTTTTGTTGTCGAGTATTTCCTTGCACAATGTATAGCCCTTGATCATCATTCTTGGAATGTGGAACGGGCCTTTGAATAGGTTACCCTTGGCCATTTGTGCAGGCGTGCCGTCACGATGGAGATATCCAAACCATTCTCCACACTCTTTATCAGGAAAATGGGCGTATGTCCAATCGCTGATTTGTTTGTGCATGTCAAGGTATTTTTCATTTCCGGTTGCTAAATATGCATACAAAGTAGCGATGACAGCCTCTGTCTGAGGCCACCAGAATTTCATGTCTTGGGAATAATCCTGTGGCGGAAGGTTCTTGCAGTCTTTGAAGTTGATGATACCTCCGAATTCTTTGTCCCATCCCCACTCCCAAGACCAATCAAGGATAGTGAGGGCCAATTCCGTAATATCTTTGTCCCAATTACGGTATTTGGCTTCTTCCAGCAGAAACCAGGCTGTCTCGATACAATGTCCCGGATTGATGGTGCGGCCCATGTTGCTGTCAATGAATTCTCCGTTGGGACCTACTGTTTCAAGCAAAGCCTTGAATTCAGGATGCATGAAGTCTTTACGTAGCTGGTCAATGGAGGCGTCAATCTGTCCATTGAAGCTTTCGTCCTGAATAGCCTGACGGATACGTGATGCCACATTAATCAGAATCATGGTAATGGAATGTCCTTTCATCGGGAGGGTATCCAGATATTTGGGAGCCAGTATGCCTGGTGTTTCCATAAAATACTGCATCCGTTTGAACAAGTCTAATGCTTTTACAGCATACGTCTGGTCACCGGATGCGATGGCATATTCCGACATGGCGATGGCTGCGAATGACTCCGAAAAAATATAACGGCGTTTGCGCAAAGGAGTGCCTTCGGCAGTCACTTCGAAATACATACGTCCGTCAGAGTCAAAACAATGCGCTTCTATAAAGTCTATTGTACTTTTAGCTGCCGCCAGCCATGCTTCGTTCTTTTCTATATTATTATATGCATAGGAACAGATAAAAGCAAATCTTCCTTGGAACCACACTGATTTGGTGGTGTCCATCAAGCTGCCGTCTCGGTCAACGCAGGTATAAATACCTCCATTGACCTTGTCCAGCCCGTATTTCAGCCAAAACGGCATGATATTGGTGGTCAGATCTGTTTTGTATGATTCCGACCATTCTTTTATATAGTCTATTGAAAACATCGTGGTTCAGGTTTATTTGTTACATCTTTCGAAGAAATTGATTGCTTCCAGTTCGGCTTTCATGGCAGCTTCTTCCTCATCTGTCATGTTCTGGAACGGAGTCCGGTTCTTTCCTAAATCCAGCCCGATCAGTTTCATGATGCGTTTACCGCCAACGATGTTTCCACGATAGTGACAGATGACATTGATAACTTCCTGTGCGAAATTCTGGCGTTCGCGTGCCAGTTCCAGATCACCGGCTTTCCATGCTTCGATAATACCTGTGAGTTCTTTGCCGTTATAGTTGGTTGTTCCACCGATACCGCCCTGTGCACCGCCCATAGCCAGACAAGGAAGGATCGTTTCATCCTGGCCGTGCAACATGTCAAATTTGCCATTTTTATATAAACGGCATTGGTTGTATTCATACAGGCTTTCGAAAGTATATTTGATACCGGCGAAATTAGGAATGCGACCGTCTACGGCTTCCAAGAATGCTACCATTGAGAGGAATGCTCCGTTGAAAGCTGGGATGTGATAAAAATAGAAAGGAAGTGCAGGAGCGCCGCATGCTATTTCTTCGCAGTATTTCACCAATTCTTCAATGCGTCCTACTTTGGGGAAAGGAGGTGCCATTGCTCCGATACCCCATGCTCCGATTTTCTGAGCGTGTTCTGCCAGACGTTTGCTTGATTTTACACAAGTGCTTCCTACATGGACAATGACTTTGAATCCTTCGGGTGCTACTTCCATCCAGCGTTCAGCCAGTTTCATGCGTTCGTCTTCTGTCAGCATATAGCCTTCTCCGGAAGAACCATTGATAAATACGCCTTGAAGTCCGTTTCTAACCAATAGTTGGCAATAGGCTTCAATAGGTTCATAATTTACTTCTCCGTTCTCATAAAATGGGGTAAAAGGTGCATCAATTAATCCGTGAATCTTTTCCATAGCCTTTAATTTATTTGAAATGAATATTTTATATTACTTAATCATGTTGCGTGCAAATATATAAATGATTTATGAAAACAACAAGTAAAAACTAAATTTATTTATTAATAATCACTCTTTTAATAAATAGAAAGATGAATAAACGACTAGGAAATATTATTTAAATGTATCTGGAAAGTGGGATTGTTACAAAAAATGATAATTTGCTTACATCTTCTAAAATATTTTTTGAAAATTCTCTTTAAATGTGATTTGATTTCATAAAAAAATAACTATATTTGTGGACATTAACGGAATATTTTATTATGGGTGAGAATTTGTTGAAAGAAATTGAAAAGGGCTCAAAGATGGCTGTGATGAAGAAGAAAATCATTACCCATTATATTTATAATGGAAGCTCTACGATTACTGATTTAGCAAGAGAGATGGATTTAAGTGTGCCTACAGTTACAAAATTCATCGATGAAATGTGTGAGGAAGGTTACATTAACGACTATGGAAAGCTGGAAACCAGTGGGGGAAGACATCCCAGTTTGTATGGTTTGAATGCAGATTCCGGGTATTTTGTAGGTGTTGAAGTGCGTCAGTTTTCCATTAACTTAGGGTTGATAAATTTTAAAGGAGATGTAGTTCAGTATAATGATGTTCCTTTTAAAGCGAAGAATACCCCTGAGAGTTTAGACGAATTGTGTAAGTTGATTAAACATTTTCTTCAAAAAGTCAGTGTTGAGAAAGATAAGATATTAAATATTAATGTAAATCTTTCCGGGCGTGTGAATCCGGATTTGGGATATAGTTACAGTATATTCAATTTTGATGAGCGCCCGTTGACGGATGTCATATCAGAAAAGGTGGGTGGTTATCGTGTTTCTATTGACAACGACACCCGTGCTATGATTTACGGTGAGTATATGCAAGGTGTTGTGAAAGGTGAGAAGAATATCATCTTTATCAATGTCAGTTGGGGATTGGGTATGGGAATTATCATTGATGGAAAGATTTATAAAGGAAAATCCGGTTTCTCTGGCGAATTCGGGCATAATTTTGGATATGAGAATGAGATTATCTGCCATTGTGGGAAAAAAGGATGCATAGAAACGGAAGTTTCGGGGGCTGCTTTGCATCGTATTCTGTTGGAACATATTAATAATGGTGAGAACTCTATTATCTCCAATACCAAGAAAAATTTGGAAGATTTGACCTTGGATGATATCATTGATGCGGTAAATAAGGAAGATTTGCTGTGTATTGAACTGGTGGAAGAAATCGGAGTGAAATTAGGTCGCCATGTAGCGGGACTTATTAATATATTCAATCCGGAGCTAGTCATTATTGGTGGTGCATTGTCACGTACAGGTGATTATTTGACACAACCCATCACTACAGCTATTCGAAAATATACACTGAACTTGATGAACCGTGATTCTGTTATTGTAGAATCTAAATTGAAAGAAAGAGCCGGGATTATCGGTGCCTGTATGTTGTCGCGCAGTAAACTGTTTGAATAAATATGTAGGTATTATAAAATAAGGGATGAGTCCATTACATGATTCATCTCTTATATTGCCTTCTTGTTAAGTTTAACTCTGAGCAAGCTCAATAAGTTTTTAAGGAGCTAGTATTATGGTTGATAGAACACATGATGAAACTAAACTTTGGGAATCTTTCATTAAAGGAGAAACGGCGGCATTTGAAGAAGTTTATCGACGCTATTATTCGTTATTGTATTCCTATGGAATTCGTATGGTAGGTGACAGAGAGCTGGTTGCTGATACCATACAGAATCTGTTCGTCAAGTTGATTTTAAATTGTAGGAATTTGCATTATACTGATAATGTAAAGGCGTATTTGCTTTGTTCTTTTAGAAATAAATTGCTGGATGCGTTTCAGTCTTTACGTCCAATGGAAGTGATTGAAGAATGCCATGAGTTTTTCCGATGGGTGAAGAAATAATAAATTCTTTATTTAAGAAAGATGATGTGGATGTGAAGAATGAAAGAAGGCTGGCTAAGGCAATTTCACGTCTTTCCGGTCGTCAGCGTGAAATTCTGTATTTATATTATGTAAAAGAATTGAGCCATCAGGAAATATCCGCTATCTTAGGTATGAATCCTCAATCAAGCAAGAATCTTTTGTCGCGTACATTGGCACGTTTGCGTGAATTCTTTTTCTCTGTTTCAACCATTTGGATTTTCAGTATCTTGGTGCATTGTGTTCATGTGCCTGTGCGTAGTGTTTGGGCTTTTCACTTCTCTTGATTTAGCGAGTAGTCAATCATTGTTGTTTTATCATTTGGGCATGTTTTCATGGAATGAAGTGATATTTGTGTGATGAATAAGTTCTTTTATTTGTCATATAAGGTTTATCTATTGGTCTTACGAAGACTCATGCAAAGAAAAGTGTGATTTCTTTTCTTTTTATGAGTACCTTTTTATCGGGTGCCGTTTTCTTAATAAAAAGGTATTTCGATGAAAAATAAAAAAACAATATATAATTCAGATGAATTTCGTAAAACAGTTCGATGCCTGACTGAGAAGATTCGGGAAGCAGATGAATTGGAATTTGTTGATGTGGAAAAATCTTTTCAGGACGTGATGAAACGAGTAGAAAGGGAAAAGAGGGTTTCCTACAGACGTCATATTTATAGGTGGTCTTTGTCGATAGCGGCAGCGATTGGTTTGATTTTAGCTATGAACTGGTGGAGTACCAATGCTGATGAGGGTACGGAGCTTGATATAGCATTGCTGAATGACACGACTTCCATTTGCGGTGATGAGGTGATTCTGATAACAGATAACCAAGCTATGAATCTGAAAAATGATGCTTCTTTAAAATATGATACTTTAGGAAGTTCGAATATTCAGCAGTATGCATTAAATACTAAAATATCCCAGGCTTCATCTGTAAAGAATGAAATGCACCAGATAATGGTTCCTAATGGGAAAAGAGCTGATATTACTTTTTCTGATGGTACTAGAATTTATATAAATTCAGGTAGTAAAGTGATATATCCGGATATTTTTGAAGAACAGAAACGTGAAATCCTGGTAGAGGGGGAGGTTTATCTGGATGTAGCCAAAAGGAAGGATTGCCCATTTGTTGTCAAAACAAGAGAGTTTGATATACGCGTACTGGGTACTTCGTTTAATGTCTGTGCCTATAGGGAAGATGAGGCTTCATCTGTTGTTTTAGTACATGGAAGCGTGGAAGTAACTACTGAGAATAAGAGCAAAGTAAGATTAGCACCTAATCAATTGGTGGATATTAAAGGTAATAAAACGCAGGTACGTAAGGTTGATGTGTCCGAATACATCAGTTGGAAGGATAATTTATTGCTGCTTCATCAAAGACCCGTAGGAGATGTTTTGAAGAAACTTGAGCGGTATTATGGGTGTAAAATACGGTATGATGCGGAGATTACTACCTTGTCATTGTCAGGAAAACTGGATCTTCAAACAGACATTACCGATGTTATGGATAATTTATGTCTTTCATTATCATTGCATTATACAATAAATGATAAAGATGAAATCTATGTGAGCCTTAAATGAGAATTGTTGAACCTTAAAACACTTTAGCCTATGGAATAAAAGAAGAATGTAAAAAAAAGAAAACCAGACAGTATTTGCCGTACTATCTGGTCACTGAATCGTTGTTTAATTATTTACCTTGAAATAAATAGAAAAAACAATCAAATATATGAAAAAATACACGAATAGAATAAAACTCATGCCTAAATTCACAAAATGTATGAGTTTAGCCATGATTTTAACATTTACAGGTTATGAAGAGGCTTTTGCGGAAATGAGTTATGCGGAACAAACCAGCTTTACCGTTTCCATGGAGAACCAGACTTTGAAGAGTGTGATTAATTGGGTAGAAAAGAATAGTCAATTTATTTTTATATATCGTACAGATATTGATTTGTCTCGTCGTGTCAATGTGGATGTACGGAATAAAACAATAGAGGAGGTACTGAAACAAATGTTTGCCGGTACTGATTTGGAATATCATATCCGTGACAGACAAGTAATAATTCGCAAGGCCATTTCTAGAGAAGAAACGCGTCCCATTGTTATGCAACAAGATAAAGTGACTGTCAAAGGTATAGTGACCGATGCCAAAGGAGAAGCAATTATTGGGGCTAATATTATAGAGAAAGGTACTACCAATGGTACCATAACTGATATAGACGGCCAGTTTACGTTAATGGTAAGTGAAAAAGCGTCTTTGGTCTTTTCTTATATCGGTTATCTGACTCAAGAAATGGTTGTAGGGAAAAAGCCGTTTTTGAATGTTCAACTGCAGGAAGACAATAAGACTTTGGATGAAGTGGTGATAACAGGTTATGGGGGCACACAGCTTCGTTCCAAGATGACTAATTCTATTGCTAAAGTTGATAATTCTACTTTAAGTACGGGTGTCCATACTAATCCGGCGCAAGCACTGTCTGGTGCAGTGGCAGGATTAAGGGTGCAGCAAACTAGTGGTAATCCGAATTCCACTCCTACTTTGGTACTTCGTGGTGGTACCAATCTGGATGGTAGCGGTTCACCTTTGGTTATTATCGATGGTGCTGTACGCGAGTCGTTGAGTGATGTGAATCCGGAGGATATCGAGTCTTTGGAGGTCATGAAAGATGCTGGTGCTACAGCTATTTACGGTGCGCGTGCTTCCAATGGTGTAATTCTTGTTACTACTAAAAGAGGTTCGGAAGGACATACGGAAATAAATTTGAGTGCGAAAGTCGGTTTCAATTTTTTCCATAGCCAGTATGAGTTTTTGAATGCTCATGATTATTTGTATTATATGCGTTCAGCATTTTATCGGTCTTCGCATATATGGCAGGATAAATCGGGCGCTTGGCATGGATTTGCCAGTGATGCGACTTTATCCGGAACACAGCCTTACGGAACAGGAAACAGATATTTTGATGAAAAAGGGAATGTACTTAATGGCAATAAGGACAATACAGCCGTATGGGGTGTTATGAATTATACAGATGATCTGGCTTTCCTGTTAAAACAAGGTTGGCAGACAATGGATGACCCGGTGAATCCGGGACAAAAATTGATTTATTGTGATAATCAGCTGAAAGATTATAATATCAAATCTCCGGCTATTACTCAGGATTATAACTTGAGCGTATCCGGTGGCAATGATAAAGGACATTATTATGCAAGCCTAGGCTATAATCGCAGCGAAGGAAATGCGATGAACAACTGGTATCACCGTTTGAATTTCACGATCAATGCAGATTATAAAATTAAGCCTTGGCTTACTTCTAATTCTTCTTTGACATTTACCGATGCAAAATGGGACGATGGTGGTGCAGGATATGCCGGTGAAGGTAATTTTTTCAGTACTACCTTGTCCGTTCCTCCTACATTCCGTGTGAAAAGTCCGGATGGCGATTGGTTGGCAGGCCCTGCCGTGGCTTCTTATGCCCGTGGCTGGACCACAGTGAAAGTGTATGAGGATGCATTGAACTATGATAATAATACAGACAAGTTTAATTTGAGTCAGTCTTTTACCTTTAATATAATGAAAGGGTTGACATTCAAGACCACAGGAACTTGGTTTTATTTTGATGACAGCAGAGAGTTCTTCAAAGGGGACTATATTGTAGCTACAGGACCGGTGTATGACACTAATCATAGTACTTCCAACAAGCATGAACGACTTTTGGACCAGACTTACAATGGAATCTTGAATTATCAGACTACATTCCGGCAAGATCATTCTATAGATGCGATGGCAGGCGTAGAATATTATGACTCATACAAGAAAGGTTTTTCGGCGTCCGGTTATGGATCTCCATTATCTGATTTTCAGGATTTGAATTATACTTCGACTGCTGCCGGAGTGCGGCAAATAGATTCCTGGCATTACAGACAACGCATTCTTTCATTCTTTGGTAGAGTGAATTATGATTATAAGTCCAAGTATTTGCTGAGCCTTGTTTTACGTCGCGATGGATACTCCAAGCTGCCAAAAGATAACCGTTGGGGAACCTTTCCCGGTATATCAGCCGGTTGGGTATTGAGTAGAGAGAATTTTATGGAGTCTTGTAGCAATGTACTTTCTTATGCTAAAATTCGTGCTAGTTACGGTGCCAATGGAAATGTGTCTGGTGTACTGGATGCTAATGGTAATGTAGTGACAGGACTTGATTATTATACGGTTCAAGGCTCTTATGGTATTATGAAAGATAAAGATGGTAAAATAGTACCCAACTATAATGGCAAAGTTCCTTTGATGATAAACGATTTGCCTAATCCCACCATGAGATGGGAAAAATCGTACACATTCGAGACAGGTTTCGATATTGGTTTTCTGAATAACAAATATATCTTGAACTTCACCTATTATAATAGACATACACAGGATAAATTTGCAGAAATCACCCTGCCTTCCCATAGCGGAGTTTCTTCTTTCCTTTCTAACAATGGAGAAGTACAAAACCAAGGTATGGAGTTAGAACTGACTGCCAATGTTTGCGTACCAAAGATTGGAAATTTACAGTTAGTATGAATACCGCTTATAATAAGAATAAGATTATCTCATTACCGTACAATGGATTGCCGAATAATATGCAGGATGCCTATCAGGTTTATACGGGACGCAAGCTGGCAGATGGTACCTATGAAAGACAATGGGTGGGTGGTTATCAGGAAGGACAGGAATATGGTGTGATTTACGCCTTTAAATCTCTTGGTATTTATAAGAGTGAGAGTGAGATTCCAGGTAATCTGATAGACAGATCCACTTATACGGAAAATGGAGCAGATGCCAAAGTGCTCTATGGACCTGAAGCTTGGGCTAAATTGTCGGATGCCGAAAAGGAGAAAGGACTGCCTATACAGGCTGGTGATGTGAAATGGCAGGATGTGAATGGGGATGGTGTAATTGATGATTATGACCGGGTGAAATTGGGTAATACGATACCTCATTGGACCGGAGGCTTTAACATTAATACTTCATGGAAAGGGTTAACTTTGAACTGCCGTTTTGGATTATGCTTTAGGCTATTGGGTACATGATTGGAAAACTCCTTGGATTATGGGTAATATGCAGGGAACATTTAATACCATTTCTTTAGTTAAAGATTCCTGGTCGGAAAGTAATCCGAATGGAAAATATCCGGTGTATGGATGGGCTGACTTTTTAGGCAAACGTAATTATGACAGAATATCGGACATTAATTGTTATCGTGGCGATTATTTGGCTTTTCGTGAAATAAGCCTGTCGTATTCCTTGCCTCAGAGTTGGATTCATAAATCCGGTTTGAGCAAGGTGGATGTTTCTGTAACAGCACAGAATTTGGGATATATTACAGCAGCCAAAAATATGGCGACCCCCGAATATGGTGTCAGTCAGAATGGAGGATATCCCCTCCCTAGAACAGTTGTTTTGGGTTTAAATGTTACATTCTAATAAATAGGAAGGATTATGAAGAAAATATTTTATAGCATATTGTTGAGTGGGATGATGGTATTGTCTGCTTGTGATGCGTTGGACCTGTCTCCTGAAGATTATTATGGCTCTAATGATTTTTGGAATCAGAAGTCTCAGGTAGAAATGTTTATGACTGGTATTCATGCCGATTTAAGAGATAAATATCAGATGCCTGTCACATTGGGAGAGTTCAGAAGTGAGATTCTGATAAGTGATGTTACTTCTATGGGTGAGGGGGTATATGGTCCGCCTATGACTAATAATCTGCTTACGAAAGATAATACCGGTATCGATGATTGGTATGAGGTGTACCCAAATATCATGCATATAAATTTGTTTATCAGAAATGTAGATAAAGAAATTGATTATATGACTGGAATGGAGAAATCATTTTATTTGGGACAGGCTTATGGCTTGCGTGCATATTACTATTTCTATCTTTATCGAACATTTGGTGGTGTGCCGTTAGAGACGGAACCGAAAGTTACCGAGGGTAGCATTGATATTACGCAATTATATAAGGCTCGTTCTACTCCGGAGGAAACGTTGGAGTTTATCAAAGAAGATATTAATAAATCCGAAGCTTTCTTCAATGAGTCGGATAAGAAGATGTCCGACCAATATGAATGGTCTTATTATGCAACGGAACTTTTGAAGGCCAAGATATATATGTGGTCTGCCAAAGTCACTACAGGATTACCCGATGATGATATTGCAGGGGATCATATAGCTACTCTGACTGCCGTAGATCCTAATAACAGTGACTTGTTGACAGCAAAGAAGGCTTTATTGAATTTGGTGAACCAACAATTCGAACTGCTTCCAAACTTTGCGGATTTATGGACTCCGGAGGGGAAGAAGAATAAAGAGATTATTTTCGCTCTGTGTTTTAATAAGAATGAATTGACCAATTGGGGGGCGAACTGGTTCTATAATGTAGCCTTGTTTACCAATGCTACGGACTTGGATGGAAATAAATATGGTCCGGATCCGTTGAAGCTATTGACAGCCGGACCATTACGTTATGAGTATAAAGTGCCGTTTATCGAGATTTATGATAAGGAAGATACTCGTTTGGATGCTACTTTCTTTCAATATATGTTCGAAGGAAAGACTCGTGGCGCTTGTTGGAAAAAACTGATGGGACATACGGATGGAGGAACTCATTATTATGATTCAGATGTACCGGTATATAGATATGCTGATGTTTTGTTGATGCTGGCCGAGTGTGAAAACGGGTTGGGAGCTCCGGATAAATGTGCTGCATATATAAATGAGGTACGTAAGCGTGCTTATGGTGATAAATTTGAACAACATAAATATATCGCAGGAGATTATGCGGATAATGAGTGGGCTATTTTGCAGGAACGTGATAAAGAGTTTGTAGGTGAGGGAAGCCGCTGGTTTGATTTATTGCGTTTACGTGATTCCAACGGAAAACCTTTTGTCTTTTCTGTTAAAGCGCATTATGGAAGTTCATTGCCTATATTAACAGAGGATAAGGCGTATATGATGTTGTGGCCTGTTAATGTGGAAGTTTTGAATGGAGATCCGGAAATCAAGCAGACTCCGGGGTATGAATAATAGTGAGATAATATGATGATAATGAAAAGATTGCTCTTTTTAGTATCTGTATGCAGCTTATGTATGGTTGGTAATTCTCAGAATTACAACCTGAGAAGCATGCAGTTGTGAAATCAGATCGTGGGGATGGACGGTTACTAAGTACTTATGCCATTGTTCATGAGATGTTGAAAGATACACATCCCCAATATGCTTACCGTTCCGGTATGTCCGCACAGGAATTTACGCAATGGCAGGATGGAGTGCGTGCTGCGATGGTGGAGATCATGAAGTTTCCCGAGATAAAGGGACAACCGTCTCCTGTCTGTGTGAAAACGGAAAAAAAAGAGGGATATATTTTAGAGAAATGGGAGTTCTATCCTTTTCCAAAGTCAGTTTCCACTTTTCTGGTTTTGAAACCGGAACATTTGAAGGGTGCAGTACCCGGAGTCTTGTGCATTCCGGGTTCCGGAAGGACTAAAGAAGGATTGGCCGGTGAGCCGGCATCTGTGATAAGTTAACTGAGGATTATAATAATCCCAAAGTAAGTATGGCTTTGAATATGGTTAAAGAAGGTTATGTGGCGGTAGCGGTGGATAATGCCGCTGCCGGAGAAGCCTCCGATTTGGAATGTTATGATAAAGGATGGAATTATGACTATGATGTTGTTTCCCGTTTTTTGCTTGAACTGGGATGGAGTTGGCTAGGGTATACTTCTTATCTGGATATGCAAGTGCTGAATTGGATGAAAGACCAGTCTTATATCCGAAAGGACAGGATTGTGATTAGCGGATTCTCATTAGGTACAGAACCGATGATGGTCTTGGGGGTGTTGGATAAGGACATTTATGCTTTTGTGTACAATGATTTTCTATGCCAGACTCAAGAACGTGCCGTTGTGATGACTAAACCTGACAAGGAAAACAGGCGTCCTTTTCCAAATTCTATCCGTCATCTGATACCTGGTTATTGGAGGTATTTTAATTTTCCAGATGTTGTTGCGTCATTAGCTCCTCGTCCTATCATTTTTACAGAGGGAGGGTTGGACCGTGATTTCCGTTTGGTACAATCTGCTTATGCTGCTAGTGGAAAACCGGAAAATGCGGAGTTTCATCATTATCCGAAGTTTGCTGATAAGGCAGTTAGAAAAGATGTGGAGCACCTTGATGAAGGACTGGATTCAAAGACCTATTTCGAAACGGTCAATGTAGATCCCCCTTCTCATTATTTTAAAAACGAACTGGTTATTCCTTGGTTACGCAAAGTTTTAAAGTAGGTTCAGGTATTTTGATAGGCTGTGATTTTTTATATAATATGAGCTCCTTGTTTTTCATCTAGGTGAAAGCAAGGAGCTCTTTTTTATTGATTGTGAAGAATTCTTGCAAAATTTAATCTTGTTTTAATGCAGATTGTAGTGTTTCCCAATTTTTATTGAAGTCGGGCATGGAATGAAAAAGTAAATTCGCTCCTTCATTCAGTAATACATTGTCGTGCAATGGTCCTGTATTCACGGCGATGGTAAAAATACCGGCTGCAACTCCCGCCTGTACACCTAGTGGTGCATTTTCTATTACTAACGCTTCATTGGGTTTAAAGCCGCCTTTCTTTAGGGCCATCAGATATGGTTCCGGATTTGGTTTCCCATATTTCACATCAAAGGCGGTAACCATTAAGTCTGCTTGGAAGATGCCCGGAAAATTATGATTTAACCGGTCTAATAACGAAGTTTGTCCCGAACCGGTCACTACCATCGGAGTCAGTCCTTCGCTCTTTATTTTAGTCAATACTTCCAGTGCGCCGGGCATTCGTTCTGCTTTGGGGCATTTGTTGAATTCTTCAGTTTTGGCTTGGTAGATGGCTTTTATTTCTTCTTCTGTAGCATCATGCCCACGCTCCCGGCGACTTACTATATTGATCGTAGATGCACCGGTACGCCCTTCGTGCATATAAGCTTCTTCTCGGCTGAGGCCGAAACCGAAGCGTTTCATTATTTTATGCCATGACTCAGCATGGTTGGGCATGGAGTCGAACAGCACTCCGTCCATATCGAATAATACGGCTTTCAGGTCGATGGATTCGTATCCATGAGCATGAAGATAGTTATTTATCGCTTCTTTAAACATAGAATAAATGTATAGTTATTACTTCCAAAGGTGTGACCGTTGGATTGGAATAAAGTGAAGAATCTGCAAGCATTTGGTGGATGCTTTCAGATTCTTCACTGTTATTCGGAATGACATTGATAAATGGCATTCTGAATAGGTTCTTGATATTATAATCTAGCTTGGATAGCTTTAGACTCTTCTTCGTATCCCGGTTTGTTCAACAAAGCAAACATATTTTTCTTGTATGCTTCCACGCCCGGTTGGTTGAACGGATTTACTCCCAGCAAATAACCGCTGATACCACAAGCTTTTTCAAAGAAATAGATGATTTCTCCCAGGTAGTATTCATTCAGTTCGGGTACAATCAGTCGCATATTGGGTACACCACCGTCAACGTGTGCCAGCTGAGTACCTAGTTCTGCCATCTTGTTCACTTCGTCTACACGCTTTCCTGCCAAGAAATTCAAGCCATCCAAATTTTCGCTGTCCGAAGGAACTTGAAGCGTATGTTCCGGGTTTTCGATAGAGATAACTGTTTCGAAGATAGTACGTTCACCTTCCTGAATCCACTGTCCCATAGAATGGAGGTCGGTAGAGAAGTCGACGGCAGACGGATAAATACCTTTACCGTCCTTGCCTTCGGATTCACCGTACAATTGTTTCCACCATTCGTTCATATAGTGCAGTTTGGGATTGAAGTTTACCAAAATCTCAATCTTCTTGCCGTTTTTATACAATTCATTGCGGGTAGCGGCATAAACGGCAGCAGGGTTTTCGGCAAACGGAGTAGCCGGCCCACATACTGTTTCCATTGTGCGTGCGCCTTCCACTAATTTTTCGATGTCGAAACCTGCCACTGCGATAGGCAACAAACCTACCGGAGTCAAGACAGAGAAACGGCCACCTACATTATCGGGGATAATGAAAGTCTGATATCCTTCTTTATCTGCTGTAACACGTGCAGCACCTTTCTTGGCATCTGTAACGGCAACAATCACTTTCTTCGCCATTTCCTTTCCAAGCTGGTCTTCACACTGTTTTTTCAGCAAACGGAAAGCCAAAGCGGTTTCCGTAGTAGTACCAGATTTGGAAATATTAATTACACCGAACTTTTTGTCCTTCAAGTATTCAGTCAACTCGAACAAGTAATCTTCGCCGATATTGTGGCCTGCAAATACGATGACGGGTCCGTTTTGTTTTGCTTTCAACCATTGGAAACTATTGGATAAAGCTTCGATTACGGCCCGTGCTCCCAGATAGCTTCCACCGATACCTGCTACTACTACTACTTCACAGTTGTCGCGCAGAACCTGGGCAGTAGCTTTCAAGTCAGCCAAATGTTCGGCTGTTATAGACGATGGCAAGTGCAACCAACCCAAGAAGTCATTACCTTTACCTGTACCGTTTTCCAATGTTTCCATGCAGGCTTTCACCTGAGGTTCGTAAGCAGCGATTGTTTCCTTAGAAGCAAAACCGGCTACTTTGTCGATGTTTAAACTAATATTCTTCATTGTATCTGATATTTTATCTGAATGAATCAGTTAATAATTTAATCTCAATCATGGGCGAGATGCGCTCATATAAAATATTATATACGGCATCTACGATAGGCATGTTCACGTGCAAGTGCTTGTTTAACTCCTTGATACATTTCGTTCCGTAGTATCCTTCGGCAATCATTTCCATTTCTATCTGTGCGCTTTTTACGGAATAACCTTTACCAATCATGGTTCCGAATACGCGGTTCCGGCTGAAATTGGAATAAGACGTTACCAACAGGTCACCCAGATAGGCGGAATCGTCAATAGAACGTTCTACGGGATGTACGGTATTCAGGAAGCGGTTCATCTCTTGAATGGCATTTGAAATCAATACAGCCTGAAAATTGTCGCCATATTTCAGACCGCTGCAAATTCCAGCGGCGATAGCATAAATATTCTTCAATACCGAAGCGTATTCTATACCTGCACATCCGGGCTTACAGAAGTTTTTATGTAATGTCCGGCCAGCTGCCGGGCGAATATCTTCGCCTTGTCAATGTCTTTACATCCGATAGTCAGATAGGAAAGACGCTCCAAGGCTACTTCTTCTGCGTGGCACGGACCTGCAATGACGGCTATATTCTCTTCGGGAACACCGTATACCTGATGAAAATAATCGGAAACAATCAGGTTCTCGTCAGGGACAATACCTTTGATAGCAGTGACAATGAACTTGTCCTTTATTTTGGTTTTCAGCTTTTTCAGGTGGCTTTTCAGATAAGGAGAGGGGGTAACAAATATCAGAGTATCCGATTCCTTTACCACCTTGTTAATATCTGATGAAAAGTTGATGTTCTTTATTTCAAAGCGCACACTTGTCAGATAAGCCGGATTATGTCCCAAACGCTTGAATTCTTCAATTCGGTCATCGCGGCGCATATACCAGTTGATTGATTCAGCCTGAGCCAAGACTATTTTTGCAATAGCCGTGGCCCAGCTACCACCACCCATTATCGCTATTTTACCGGGCAATTTCATGCTTATTATTTATGATGGATAATTGACAATTGGAATAATTCTCAATCTTTAAATTCTCAATTCTCAATTTTCGCAATCCATCCGGCAACTTCGTCCACCGTAGGATTGGTCAGTTCCAATTTATATTTTTTGTTGATTCCGCAAATGTCCATATGCAACTTCTGCGGATTCACTTCTTTCATATCGCTCACCAGGTTATAGCCTGCTTTCTGAATGACAGGAACCCAGTCTTCTGAAATTCCCAATTCCATAAATTTGGCAGGAGTGTCTTTCGGAGTAACCTTTTCGGGACGCATCTGGGGGAAGAACAATACTTCCTGAATGGTAGACTGCCCGGTCATCAGCATCGTCAGACGGTCCATACCGATACCCATCCCCGAAGTGGGGGGCATACCATATTCCAACGCACGGACAAAGTCCTTGTCAATAATCATCGCTTCGTCATCTCCCTTTTCGCTCAGTCTCATTTGTTCTTCGAAGCGTTCCAACTGATCAATAGGGTCATTCAGTTCAGAGTATGCGTTACACAGTTCCTTGCCGTTTACCATCAGTTCGAAGCGCTCTGTCAAATCCGGATTGCTGCGGTGTATTTTTGTCAGCGGAGACATTTCTTTCGGATAGTCGGTGATGAAAGTAGGCTGGATGTAAGTACCTTCACAGAATTCTCCGAAGATTTCATCAATCAGCTTGCCTTTACCCATTGTATCGTCAATTTCCATGTTCAGTTTCTGACAAACTTCGCGTATCTGTTCTTCGTTCATGCCTGTCAGGTCATAGCCGGTGTGTTCCTTGATGGAATCCAGCATAGTGACACGCTTGTACGGGGCTTTGAAATCAATAATGTTGTCGCCTACCTTTACCTGAGTGGTTCCATTTACATCCAGACAGATTTTTTCAATCATCTTTTCTGTAAACTCCATCATCCAGTTATAGTCCTTGTAGGCAACATATATTTCCATGCAGGTGAATTCCGGATTGTGTGTGCGGTCCATTCCTTCGTTACGGAAGTTCTTGCCTATTTCATACACACCTTCGAAACCACCTACGATAAGTCTTTTCAAGTACAATTCGCTGGCGATGCGCATATACAGCGGCATGTCCAGTGCGTTGTGATGAGTAATGAACGGACGTGCGGCTGCTCCGCCGGCAATGGATTGCAGAATCGGGGTTTCCACTTCCATTATAACCTTTTGAGTTGAAATATTCGCGCATAGAGCTATATACTTTACTGCGCTTGATGAAGATATCTTTTATCTCTTCATTCACAGCAAGGTCAACATAACGTTGGCGATAACGCAGTTCAGGGTCTTCAAACTTGTCGTAAGCGACTCCGTCTTTGTATTTTACAATAGGAAGCGGTTTGATAGACTTGGACAGTACGGTCAGTTTTTTAGCGTGGATACTGATTTCACCCATCTGGGTTCTGAATACGAATCCTTCTATACCGATAAAGTCACCAAGGTCCAGCAGACGTTTGAACACAGTGTTGTACATTTCTTTGTTTTCATCCGGGCAGATGTCATCACGGGTGATATACACCTGGATACGGCCTTTTGAATCCTGTAATTCGATAAATGAAGCTTTACCCATCACACGGCGGCTCATCATACGTCCGGCTACCGATACTTTGCGAGGTTCCTCATCATCTTTGAACTCAGCTTTTATATCTGTAGAAAATGCATTGGTTACATACTCAGCTGCGGGGTATGGCTCGATGCCCATAGCGCGCAATTCATTCAGACTGTTTCGTCTGATAATCTCCTGTTCACTTAGTTCTAATACGTTCATCCTGTTAAAACATTAACTCAATTTGTTGGCAAAAATACGAAAGATTTTGCAAAGTACCTCATTAAGACGTGTTTTTATTTCGATAAAGCCTGTTCTTGAGCCAGTTCGCACACCATAGATATCATGAACAGCACTCCGATTGCACCGCAGGCAATAATCAGGGCGAGATTAATCATACGGGCACGGAAAAGGGTGGAAGTATGCAGATGGGGAAGCTGTGTATTCTTTAAAGAACAGATAAAGTCCTGGTACAGCCGAACTTGCCAGCAGAAAATCTTCGGGAATATGGAAAAAGTAAGTTTTGGTGAAACCGATCAGCGCCCAGTGGCAGAGAAACATGACGAGAAAGATATTGACTCGTTTGGAAAATGCCAGCAGCAGTCCGATGGTGAAAACCGCTACCGAACAAGGCATTACAGGTGAGGTCATCATGGGAAAGCTCATCCCCCTTATAATGGAGAAGAGTGGATAGGCCAGTGGCAACATACAAAGCAGGACGGCTAGTGCGGTATGTTTGTGAGTCCGATCAAAAGGGGTGTAGTTTACTTTCAGGTCATAAATCCAGAAGATGGCCATGATTCCCCAAAATCCTGCCAAAGCACTGTTATAACTTCTTGGTTCACAATAAATCATGTAATACACGGCAGCTATCCATACATTCAAGAATATAAGGTATAACTTCATTGCTACCTTTATTTTTTTGTAGGTTTTTTGAATAGAGAACAGGTTAAAATAATGCCGATAAGGGTGATAATAACTTGATAAATCCAGGTACCCGCATTGTAATGAGTGATTGTATCCCAAAAAATATTCATCTTCTTGATAAGTTGGTAGTTATTTTGGGTGGCAAAATTACGAAAAAATGATGGAATAGCCTATCTTTGTAGCGAATATATAAAAATAGAGAATAACGATGAAGAAGTTTATGAGTCTGATGTTGCTGGTTTGCGCATGTTTGCTGAGCCAGCCGGTGAAGGCACAACAGGTTACTCCTGATAATGCCGGTTATATAGTAAAGGTAGGGGATATGGCTCCCGATTTTGAAATGGAGCTGACAGACGGACAGAAAGTAAAACTCTCTGATTTGCGTGGCAAGGTAGTGATGCTTCAGTTCACTGCCAGTTGGTGTGGAGTTTGCCGAAAGGAGATGCCTTTTATTGAAAAAGATATCTGGTTGAAACATAAGGATAATAAAGCGTTTGCTCTCTTTGGAGTGGATCGGGACGAACCTTTGGAAACTGTAGTGGCTTTTGCCAAACGTACCGGCGTGACCTATCCGTTGGCCCTTGATCCGGGGGCTGATATTTTTGCCAGATATGCGGATCGTAAGGCGGGTATCACCCGTAATGTGTTGATTGACAAAGCGGGCAAGATTGTCATGCTGACCCGTTTGTACAATGAAGAGGAATTTTCTTCTTTGTGCAAGAAGATAGATGAAATGTTGGGAGAAAAATAACAGGCAATGAGGGTATCGGTACTATTTGTTACATTTTTATTTTTTGTTCTATCACCGCTTCTGGCAAAGAAAAAGCCTCGTACCGGCAAAGAGTCTTTATTTGGAAAGGAGTATGCCACCTATCAGATTACATCTAATGAATTAAGCGGAGCTTGTTTTTATTTGGTGAGTGGGCACGGAGGTCCTGATCCTGGGGCCATCGGTATCTATCAGGGGCGTCAGTTGCATGAGGATGAGTATGCATACGATATTATTCTGCGGTTGGCACGTGAGTTGTTGTCACGCGGTGCGAAGGTACATATTATCATTCAAGATAAGAAGGATGGTATTCGTGACGGTCATGTCCTGGCAAACAGTAAGCGTGAAACTTGCATGGGAGACCCTATTCCCTTGAATCAGGTGGCTCGTTTGAAGCAACGTTGTGACTGGGTGAATAAACTATATCGGAAGGATAAGAGCAATTACAAACGAGCTGTATTTATTCATGTGGACAGTCGCAGCCAGGGACAGCAGACGGATGTGTTTTTTTATAACGCTCCTAAGAGTATAAAGGGCAAGCGGTTGGCCAACAACTTGCACCGTACCTTTGATAAGAAATATGATAAGCATCAGCCAAACCGTGGTTTTCGCGGGACGGTGAGTGAACGTAATTTTGTATGTATTGCGTAATACTACTCCTGTAGCGGTGTTTCTGGAATTGGGAAATATCCGGAACAAGCGTGACCAACAGCGGCTGGTTCTGAAGAATAACCGTCAGGCATTGGCAAATTGGATTGCGGAGGGAATAGTGAAAGACTATAAGCAAGGCAAATAGAATAGGGGCAAACGGATGTGCTTTTGTTTTGCCTAGTCTTTG
>ENA-OQAY01000015-OQAY01000015.1-human-gut-metagenome-genome-assembly--contig:-NODE-15-length-37242-cov-0.996336_pt1 | contig 37242 bp, 40 predicted proteins | sample MGYA00242740_ERZ504537 | MGnify/ENA primary metagenome ERZ504537 (study PRJEB26092, sample SAMD00036272) | human gut metagenome | host: Homo sapiens | study: EMG produced TPA metagenomics assembly of... | reverse complement strand
ATCGAATGGAAATAGAAAAAAAGAAGAACAAAAAACACTGACCGGGCTGTTTTTAAAATTTGCGGCGTTATTCTGTCTGGATACGTTCGGAATCGGAATGGTCTGCCTGCTGCTTCTGGTATTAAGTCCCATGACCGGATTTACGCTGCCTGCCAATTATGCGGAGCTGCAACTGACGGACCATACGGAAGAAATTAAGGCTGCGGGGACAGAGGTGGAAGCTCTGATTCCGGATGGATGCAGATACGGGATTTACGATGCGGCGGGGCAGTTTAAGACCGGAACTTTTTCGGCAGATGCACAGAAAAGGGCATGGCAGGGGTATAAAAACGGCAGTAAATATGCATCCATGGGAAAGTTTTACTGCTATATTAAGCAGAGCAGCGGCGATATCTGTATTGTAACATACGATCTGCATATGAGGTATGTGGTCGATAAATTAAACGGCATTGTTCCATCTCCCGAGATACTGGCACCGGTGCTTGGCGTGGTGCTGTTTTTCCTGCATGCCATACTGTTGTCCGGCCATTTTGCAAAAAAATTAAAACAGGAGCTTAGGCAGCTACGTGAAGTTACGGAAAAAATCGGACAAAATGATCTGGAGTTTGAAACCGGACCGTCGCAGATTAAGGAGATTGACGCTGTGATGTCCTCACTTTCCGGCATGAAAGAGGCATTAAAAGATTCGCTGACCAGACAGTGGGACGCACAGCAGCAGAAAAAAGAGCAGCTTGCGGCACTGGCACACGATATCAAGACACCGCTTACCGTCATCAAAGGAAATGCCGAGCTTTTGGCGGAGACGGATTTGTCTGCGGAAAACCGGGAGTGTACGGATGCTATTTTGGCGAATGTGGGCAGCATGGAGCAGTATTTGGAGCATATGCGGCAATTGCTGTATGGACGTGACCGTGCAGAGAATACAGAAGTAGTCACCTGTGCGCGTTTGAAAGAGCAGTTCAAAGAAGCAGCCATGCAGATTGCGGCAGCGGAAAAAGTCCCGGTTGTTTTTCAGGAGGATTCTCTGTGTGGGAATGTATGCTGCAAGCCAGGATCGGTTGGCAGAGCGTGGAAAAATGTGGTCAGCAATGCGGTGGAACACACAGACCGGGCGCGCGGGATCGTGGTGCGCCTGCAGATGGAAGTGTATGAGGGGCAGGAGTATCTGACTGCAACCGTCCGCGATTTTTGGAAAGGGTTTTTCGGAGCAGGATCTCATCTATGCAGATCAGGAATTTTACAGCGGGGATGCCAGCCGGCATGACCGGACGCATCAGGGGCTTGGTCTTGCGATCGCAAAAAATTCTTAAAAGAGCAGGGCGGCATGCTTTGTTTTTACAACCACGCGGAGTCTGGAGCGGAAGTGGTGTGCCGGATCAAAACGGCTGAGTTGTTTTAAACAATACATCGTCAAATCGGGTAAATGGTAAGTATAAAATTTGAAAGCCAATATTATCATGTATGGAAAATGTAAACGGTTACATGGCAAAAATAACAAAATAAATAGGGAAAATGACCTGAAAAAGAGAAAAAACTGTGCAATACAACGAAAACAAAGAGCATATATTGACATAAATTTTGCATAAGCATATAATGCAATCAATGAAAACGGTTACATAAGGAGGCGTTAACTATCGATAAAAATATCACAATATCAGATATTGCAGAGAGAGCAGGAGTCTCCAAGGCAACGGTATCCAGAGTATTGAACTCTCCGGACATTGTAGAAGAACATACAAGAGAAACTGTAAGCCGGATTATAAAAGAGTTACATTATACACCATCCCAGACGGCAAGAAATCTTTCTATGAAAAGTTCATCAACAATTGGTGTTATCGTACCAGAAATCAGTAATACCTTTTTCGGAGAATTGTTTTCAGGGGTCGAAGATGTAACAAAGAAACATAACTATTCTCTGCTTTATTCTGGAAATGACAATGATAAAGAGGCTGATTATAAAGCTTTGGATATGATGAAAATGCAGCGGGTCAGAGGATTATTATATATTCCTGCAGTGAACTATGCAGCATTAGGCATTCTGGATAAGTTGCAGCGAAAGCTGGATCGGATGAATTGCCCGATTGTATGTATGGATCGAGACGTTGGACTCAAATGCGATATTGTTCATTTTGATGATCAGAGTGCGGTTCGTAAAGCAGTGCTTGCCTTGGCGAATGAGGGGCACAGTAAGATTGCAATTATTATAGGTGAGGAAGAAAATATTCTTTCCATCCAACGTTTTGAAGGCTATCTGGAAGGCCTCAAACAGGCAGGAATCCAGTATGATGAGAAGCTTGTATTAAGAGGTTCCTATACAAGGGTGTCTGGTTATCAGGTAACAAAGAGGATGATTGCACAGGAAGATCAGCCGACGGCTGTGATTACATGCAATAACCTGTTGAGTAAGGGTTATTTGCAGGCGGTATGTGAACATACACACGGAAAAACCGATTTGTATACACATATTGGTCTGGATGAGATTGATATGATGCAATATCTTGGTATTCCTTATAATTGTATCCAGCGTGATGCATATGAATTAGGTCGTTCGGCGGCCGAATTACTGATGAAGAGGATTGAACAGCCGGAGGAAGCATATCAGCACATGATATTGAGTTCTCCGTTAATTCATCAGACGTTCTAGTTTATAAAAGAGTGATTGTGTGTTACTCATAAAATACACAATCACTTACTTATTACAAAAAAATGAAAGCGGTTTCATTAAACGAAAGGAAGGTAAGATATATGAAATTAGCAATGGGATGTGATCCGGCAGCGTATCGGTTCTATCAGAAATTATTAGAGAGAATGAGAGACGAGGGGTACGATATTATTGACATCGGATGTGAGTCCGAACAGGAAGCCGATGGCGGAAAATATGCAGAAATAGCAGAAATTGTTTCAAACAAAGTTGTGAACAGAGAATGCGATTGTGGAATTCTTATTTGCGGAACCGGTCAGGGAATGGCAATGGCAGCTAACAAGATTCCAGGAATTCGTGCAGTGCTTTGTTACGATGTATTTCCGGCGGTTCTTAGCAAGAATGATAATAATGGAAATGTTTTGTGTACGGGCGCATGGTTTATGGAGAAGAAAGGAATTGATTTCACAATGGCAATGATTCATGCGTGGCTGTTCTCTGGTTATACAGGGACACATGAAGATGGCATGCAGGCGCTTAGTCGCCTTGATCATAAAAAATATCAGGAGGTGATGTAACATGGATCGTTTTCAGGAGTTGTCAAAGATTGCATTGGATGAGTTATCAGAAGTTTTTGCAAGAATGAGCGATGAAAATGTCAGGGAACTATTGGAGGAAATCAAGAAAGCGGATCGCATTTTTCTGCTTGGAGCAGGGAGAGAGGGACTTTCGACGAGAGAGTTTGCAATGCGGCTGATGCATTTGGGGAAGGAATCTCATTGGGTATGGGATGATACCACCCCGTCGATGGGCAAAGGCGATTTGTTCATCTGCGCATGCGGAAGTGCAGACGTGGCACATGAAAATACACTTTGTGACAATGCAAAGAAAACCGGCGCAACGCTTATTCTGATTACGCCATCTGCGAAAGGACATATTCTGGAGATTGCAGATAAGGTGATTCGGATTCCGGCAACGGCTTATAAGGCGGTATATAATTCGGAGGATGAATATGTACCGACGGTTCAGATGATGGGGAATCAGTTTGAACAGGCATTACTTGTATTTTTTGATGTAATTGTAATGATGATTAGTGAAGAAATGGGAATTTCCAAAGAAGAGATGGAATCCCGTCACAGAAATATTGAGTAGATTGTCAAAGGGGGACAAAAATATGGCAAAAAAATTATTGGCAATGGTTTTGGGATTAACAATGATGATTGGTGCTGCGGGATGTTCAGCGGTTGATACAGGATCGGGAAGCGGTAGCACAAAGTCCGATACGCAGGTAAGCGTGAGCGCAGATTTATTAGATGCAACACAGTATAAATCAGATAAAGAGGCAGCAGATTGGACGATCGCAGTTGTTGTAAAAGACGGAACTTCCGATTGGTTTAAGCGTATGCAGGTCGGAGTTGATGAGTTTGGACAGACAAAGACGGTCAATGTTATCCAGAAAGGACCGGCTAATGCAGATGCAGCGTCTCAGGTTCAGTTAGTGGAAGATATGATTAATCAGGGAGTCGATGCGATTTGTATTGTTCCAATCGATCCGGGCGCACTTGAGTCTGTCTTACAGAAGGCAATGGAAAAAGGTATTGTTGTAATCAGCCATGAAGCTTCTGATCTTAAGAATACATTATATGATGTAGAAGCATTTACAGCAGAAGATTTTGGTAACACAATGATGCAGGAACTGGCAAAAGCAATGGGTGAGAAGGGGCAGTATGCGCAGATGGTTGCTTACACGACATCAACAACCCATATGGAGTATTCCAATGCGGAGTATGCATACCAGCAGGCAAATTATCCGGATATGTCATTAATTAATGATACCGTACCATCTGCCGAGTCATCTGAAAAAGTCGATACGGCATACGAGAAGGCTAAGGAATTATTAAAGGCAAATCCGGAACTGGCAGGATTTACGGGTGCTGCCTCCGTCGATATCTTAGGTGAAGCACAGGCAACAGAAGAATTAGGCCTTACAGATAAGGTATCAATTGTAGGTGTTGGTACACCAAATGCTACAAGAGAGTATGTAAAGAATGGAACCATTGATGCAGTATGTCTGTGGGATCCGGCGTCAGCAGGTTATGCGATGTGTGATCTGGCTTATAAGATATTAGCAGGTGAAGAAGTGAAAGAAGGCATTGATCTTGGTCAGGACGGATATGAAAGCGTAACCATTCAGGAAGGTGCAAATCGTTGTGTATTAGGAAATGCTCCGTTAATTTTAAATACGGACAATATTGACGACTATGACTTCTAAATTTTAGAGTCGATTTAAAACTCCTTATAAATCTTGACGGAAATCCGGATATGTGAAGCAGTTAAAATGAGTTTTCGCAGTGGCTCCGATGAAACCGGAAGCATCCGGATTTCCTGTAAATGAATAATGTTTGAAAGAGAGTGAAAACCAATGTCAGAAAATATTTTGTGTGTGAAGAATATCAAGAAATCATTTGGCGGTGTACATGCATTAAAAGGTGTTGATCTGACCATTAAAAAAGGGAGAGACACATTGTCTTGCCGGTGAGAACGGATGTGGAAAATCAACAATTATAAAAGTGATTTCCGGGTTTTATAAACCGGATGAAGGAACCATTGAAATCGATGGAAAAGAATATACAAATATGTCTACAGCAGATGCGATTGCAGCAGGCATTCAGGTAATCTATCAGGATTTTTCGATTTTCCCGAATCTCACAGTAATGGAGAATTTGGCATTTAATCAGGTATTAGCTGAAAAGAAGAAATTTGTTAATAAGAAAGAATTCCGAAAGATAGCCGAAGAGGCTGTCAAAAAAATTAATTTCGATGTAGATCTTGACGCAAGAGTGGAGACACTTCCCGTTGCAGATAAACAGTTGATTGCAATTTCAAGAGCACTGCTTCATAATGCAAAGCTCATAATCATGGATGAGCCGACAACCGCACTGACCAAAAGAGAGGTAACGCGTCTGTTCGGAATCATTGAAGAATTAAAAAAAGAAGGCATTACAATTTTATTTGTTTCTCATAAATTGGATGAGGTATTTGAAATCTCTGACAGCATTACCATTCTCAGAAGCGGACAGAATGTATACCATTGCCCGGCGAGTGAGATGACAGAAGAAAAATTTACCTATTATATGACCGGAAGAAATATCGATACTTCTGAAGTAAAAGAGGTAAAAGATTTTTCGAAAGCTGAAAAAGTGCTGGAAGTGAAAGACTTATCCGCAAAGGGATTTGAACATGTAAGCTTTGATCTGCATGCAGGAGAAATTTTAGGAGTTGCAGGACAGCTGGGATCCGGACGTACGGAACTGAGCCTTGCATTGTTTGGAATGTTGAAACCAACGGGAGGCAGTATTTGTATTTCGGGCAAGGAAGTGCAACTGAAAAATGTGGCAGAGGCGCAGAAACATGGCATCGCGCTGGTTCCGGAGGATCGATTGACGGAAGGGTTATTCCTGCCACAGCCTATTTATAAAAATATTGCAGTAACAAGTCTGAAAGAACTGTCCGGCGTGTTGGGAAGCGTGAAGGAATCTGCGCAAAAAGAACTGTCTGAACATTGGGTGAAAGAAATCGGAGTTGCGACGAAGGATCATACGCTTCCGGTTCAGACGCTTTCCGGAGGAAATCAGCAGAAAGTGGTTCTTGCAAGATGGCTGGCAACACATCCTAAGATTCTGATTTTGAACGGTCCGACGGTTGGTGTGGATATTGGCGCAAAGTATGATATCCATAAATTGCTGCGGGAACTGGCAAAACAGGGCATGGCGGTACTGGTTGTATCAGATGATGTGGCAGAGATTACAGCGTTATGTGATCGCGCTCTGATCATGAAAGCAGGAAGTATGACCGGAGAGTTTACAGGTGAAGATCTTACAGATGATAATCTGTATAAGTCTACAATATAGGAGAGGAGTGGAAAGATGAAACTTAAGATGAAAGGCTTATTGAAACAAACAGAGTTTTATGTGTTTTGTATAATTGTTGCATTCGCACTCATCATCCAAGTACGTTCCGGGCTGTTTTTTACAAGCAATAATTTAATGGATCTGGTTCGCTCCATGATCATACCGGGAATTTATGCAATATGTGCGTTACTTAGTTTTGTAAGTACCGGTGCGGATGTATCGTTTCCGTTAATTGCAGCGTTGTCTGCGTATATTGCGGTAACACTGGGAAATCGTTTTTCGCTAGGTGTCATTCCGATTTTTGCGATTGCCATTGTCGTTGGCTGCCTGATTGGCTGCATAAATGGTTTTTTTATAGTGAAATACAAGTTTAACAGTCTGATCGTTACACTTGGTACGTCGTCGATCTGCAGCGGTATTTTATTTGGTACGTTTGAAGCGGGAAGAACGGAACTCCCGGAGAAACTTTATGCATTAAGTAAGATTAATCTGGTTACGGTAACCAATGCAAAGTCCGGTCTTAGTTCTTCACTTCCGTTTACGTTTGTTATTATGATCGTTCTTTATCTGATTGCATATTTTATCCTGAATTATACGATGGCAGGACGAAGTGTGTATGCGGTTGGAGGAGACGAAGTAAGTGCGGAAAGAGCCGGAATCAATGTTGGAAAAGTGAGATTTCTGGTGTTTGTTGTAAATGGCGGTATTGCAGCGATTGCAGGTCTCTGTTATGCAATGATGTCTTATTTTTATCTGCCGAATGAATATGCCGGAGAGGAAATGCTGGTTATCGCAGCAGTTGTTCTTGGCGGAACACGTATGATTGGTGGTATTGGAACACTTAGAGGATGCCTTCTCGGAACCCTGCTTCTTACGATGGTTTCCAATAGTCTGATTCTGCTTGGAATCCCTGTATATTGGGAAAAAGTATTTATTGGAGCAATCATTATTATCGGTACAGCGGTATCCGCGATGCAGGCGATGCGGGCATCCAGGACATCAGCAAAAAAGAAGGGGGCAGCGTAGACATGAATGAAGCAAAGAAAATGAAAAAGGGTATGACTTTACCTTTCGATGAAAATTCAAGAAGATTAATTATTATTCTAGTGGCACTGCTTTTTATTACAGGAATTACAAAGTCCTCACAGTTTTTAAATGTCGGTAATGTTCAGTCAATCGGCAAGCAGCTCACAGAATATGGTCTTATGTCGCTTGGAATGGGTGTCTGTATGCTGAGTGGTGGAATCGATCTGTCAACCGTCTATATCGCAAATCTTTGTGGTATTAGCGCGGGACTGATCATTCAGAGCAATACAAGCGGCGTAGCGGGAATTGTTCTTGCATGTGTTGTTGCACTTATTGTAGGTGCTTTATGCGGTATTTTTAATGGATTTTTGGTCAGCTTCCTTAACATTCCACCGATGCTGGCAACACTTGGAAGCTATGAACTGTATATGGGAATATCAATCGTACTGTCAAAAGGAAGTACTGTTTCCGCAAACGGTCAGTTTAACATTCTTTCAGCGATGACCATTTTCGGGATCCCATTCCCTTTTATTCTGTTTTTGCTTTGTACCATTATTTTGACTCTGATCATGAGTAAAACAAGTTTTGGAAATAAAGTGTATCTGGTAGGAACAAATGCAAAATCTTCAAAATTTGCCGGAATCAATGTAAAGAAGACAACATTATGCTGCTATATGATTTCCGGAATCCTGTCTGCGATTGCAGGACTTGTAAGTTTGTCCAGATTAAATTCCGCAAAGGCTGATTTCGGAACAAGTTATACCATGCAGACGATTCTGGTTGCTGTCTTAGGTGGAATCAATCCTGATGGAGGATTTGGTAACATCCCTGGTATCGCTTTTGCTGTCATTATTCTGCAGACATTGTCCTCTTATTTGAACCAGTTCCCGGCAATCAGCAATTACTACCGGGACATGATCTGGGGAGTAGCATTACTTGCGGTTCTGGTATTTAATATTACGATTTCAAAGAAACGTGCAAAAAAGGCAGCGTCAAAATAGCAAAGGAGGGTACGTGATGCAACACGGAATTTATTATGCATATTGGGAACATGAATGGGATGGCGATTACCACTATTATATTGATAAGGTGGCAAAGCTTGGATATGACATTTTAGAAATTGCCGCAGGTCCGCTTCCGGAATATAGTGATGGGGATCTAAAGGCACTAAAGGAGCATGCAAAGGAGCAGAATATTCGCCTTACGGTGGGATATGGTCCGGCACCGGAAAATAACATCGCAAGCAGTGATCCGCAGGTGCGTAAGCACGCTTTGGCGTTCTATACGGATTTGTTCCAGAGAATGGAAAAAATCGGGGCAACTCTCATTGGTGGGGCGCTCTATTCCTGCTGGCCGATTGATTATTCGAAACCGGTTGACAAGAAGGGGGATTGGGAGCGCGGAATTGAAGGCATGGCAAAACTTGGCAAAATTGCTTCGGAATGTGGTATTGAAGTGCTTGGACTTGAGTGTCTGAACCGTTTTGAAAACCACGTGCTGAATACAGCAGCGGAAGGGGTTTCCTTTGTTAAAAGTGTCAGAGAATTAGAGCCAAAGGCTTCCAATGTAAGCGTTATGCTGGATACCTTTCATATGAATATTGAAGAAGAGAGCATCGGCGCCGCAATCCGTACAGCGGGCAGTTTGCTTGGACATTTTCATACCGGTGAGTGCAACCGTATGGTTCCGGGCAAAGGAAGAACACCTTGGCGGGAAATTGGGGAAGCACTTCGCGATATCCAATATGATAAGACCGTAGTTATGGAACCTTTTGTCATGCCGGGAGGAACGGTAGGACAGAATATTAAAATATGGCGTGATATTGTCCCGGATACCAGTGAGGAAGCGTTGGATCGGGATGCTAAGGCAGCATTGGAATTTGAACGTTATATGCTTGGTTAAGCAGGAGGAAGCGGCATGAAGAAGTATGATGTGATCGCTCTTGGAGAGCTATTGATTGATTTTACGGATTATGGCATAAGTGAGCAGACAAATCCTGTCTTTGAAGCAAATCCCGGAGGTGCTCCATGCAATGTGCTTGCCTTGTTGAAAAAGTATGACAGATCGTGTGCTTTCATCGGCAAAATCGGAGAGGACCTGTTCGGAAAAATGCTGACAGATATTCTGGATGAAATCGGAATTGATCACAAGGGACTGATTGTTGATCCGTATTATAATACAACATTAGCGTTTGTGAAAAACTTTGAAAACGGAGACCGTGAATTTTCCTTTTACCGTCATCCGGGAGCTGATATGATGCTGAAAGCATCCGAAGTTGCTTATGATCTGATTCGGCAGGCTGAAATTTTTCATTTTGGTACATTATCCATGACGGATGAAACGGTTAGAGAAGCAACGATTCAGGCAATCGCATTGGCTAAGGAACAGGGATTATTAATTTCTTTTGATCCGAATCTTCGTCCGCCGCTCTGGAAAAGTATGGATGAGGCAAAAGTTCAGATTGCATATGGGTTAGGTCAATGTGATGTTTTGAAAATTTCGGATAATGAAATTGAATTTATGACAGATACGTCAGATTTTGATGAAGGTGTACAGATTTTGATGGATCAATATCCGAATATTCGATTGTTGAATCTGACTGCAGGTGCAGATGGAAGTTATTCCTATTATCAGGGGAAAAAGGTATTTGTACCATCGTATCTGCTGGGAGGGACAGTAGATACAACAGGGGCAGGAGATACTTTTTGTGGCAGTGTATTAAATTATCTTTTGGAGCATGATGTCGATCATCTGACAGAAGAACAATTGATTGAAATGCTCAGAATCTCAAATGCTGCTGCATATCTTGTCACAACAAAAAAGGGTGCGATTCGTTCTATGCCGAATCCGGATGAAGTCGAAAAAATTGTTAAAAGTAAATAGCACACATATTTTTAATCTCTGCATTACTGTGTTTATACAGTTTATGCAGAGTTTTTGATGTGTCAAAAGCAGGGGTATATGAACTGTCAATAAAAATTACTGTAAACGACGGAAATCTGATGCAATTTTCGCATTGTAAATAAACGCGCAATATGCTAATATGTAGAAAGTTTCATAAAAAGATCTTTGGTGCCTGCCATATAAAGCCGCTTTGCACGGGCTTGTATGCGCAGGGTAAAAGGGAAACAGGTGCAAATCCTGTACGAACTCGTCACTGTGATTAGGGAGTAACTGCAAGAAGCACATCGCATGAGAAATCTGCTGACGCGGATGCGATGTACGTAGGAAATGCAGCTTAGGCTGCATTTCAGGTGCCACTGATGCAACTGCATTGGGAAGGTGAAGCATGTTATGATGATCTATGAGCCAGGAAACCTGCCAATGATCTGGTACAGAAAGTTTTTACTTTCAGATCACGAGTCATTGATCGTACTGCATGTTACAGAAAACTGTGTGGGACAGCCGTCCGCAGACAGTTCCTTTTTGCATGGGTTGATTGCTCCTTTCGGAATGTTCCGGGCGGGGCTTTTCTTTTGGTACTTTGGGTGGCGTGTGGTCTTATGAGATGAAGGAACCCGCTAACCCAAGCAAAGGAGAGAATTATGAGAAAGAAAACACTTGCATTGTTTCTGACATGTGTACTGGCTGCAGGCATGCTTGCCGGATGCGGAAACAAAGACAGCAAAGACAACAATCAGGTAGAAAATTCGCAGGGCACAGAGTCTGCAAAAGACGATCAGGCAGCTGCGGATGAGGTAGCAGAATTAATTGATGCTATTTATGTTCAGGAAAGAACAGATAAAACCGATGAGCAGTGTGCTGCTGCAAAAGAAGCATGGGACAAGCTGACAGATGCACAGAAAGCACTTGTTTCCGGTGAAAATGCAGATCCGGATTATTTTGGCAGAGATACCGGTGATGCTTCCAAGGATGATCCGTTAAATCAGGATAATATCGGAGATAACGAAATCCTTGTCGTAAGCTTTGGTACATCTTTTAATGACAGCCGTGTTGCAGATATCAGTGGTGTGGAAAAAGCCATTCAGGCAGCAAATCCGGACTGGGCAGTCCGCAGGGCATTTACCGCACAGATCATTATCAATCACGTACAGGCAAGAGATGGCGAGAAGATCGACAACGTAGACCAGGCATTACAGAGAGCGGTTGATAACGGGGTAAAGAATCTGGTGATCCAGCCGACACACCTGATGCATGGGGCAGAGTATGATGAACTTGTCGGAGAGCTGGATGCATATAAGGATAAGTTTGAAAAAGTTGTCGTTGCGGAACCGCTGCTTGGCGAAGTTGGTGATGATGCAACAGTGATCAACGATGACAAGAAGGCAGTTGCAGAAGATATTACAGCAGAAGCCGTAAAAACCGCAGGATACGATTCACTGGATGCTGCCAAGAAGGACGGTACTGCATTTGTATTCATGGGACACGGTACTTCCCATTCTGCAAAGATAAGTTACAGCCAGATGTCTACACAGATGGATAAGCTTGGTTATGACAATGTCTTTATCGGAACCGTAGAGGGGGAGCCGGAAGAGACTTCCTGTGAAAATGTAATCAAGGCAGTTAAGGACGCAGGTTACAAGAAAGTTATTCTTCGTCCACTCATGGTTGTTGCCGGAGATCATGCAAACAATGACATGGCAGGAGACGATGACGATTCCTGGAAGAGCCAGTTCACTGCAAGCGGCAATTTCGACAGTGTTGACACACAGATTGCCGGACTTGGTGAGATTGAAGCTGTCCAGAAACTTTATGTAGAGCATACAAAAAAAGCAATTGAGTCACTTGGAAAAGTTTCCAAGTCTGCTTCTTCCAGCGCGGTATCCGCGCTGGAGGACGGCACTTATACCGCAAAGTTTAATACCGACAGTGGCATGTTTCATGTCAATGAAGCAGACAATGGATGTGGAACCCTTACCGTAAAAGACAAAAAGATGACCATTCACATCCGTCTGGTATCCAAGAAAATCGTAAATCTGTTTCTGGGAAGCGCAAAAGATGCAGAAAAAGACGGTGCAGAATTGTTACAGCCAACGACAGATAAAGTAAAATACAGCGATGGAACGACAGAGGAAGTTTACGGATTTGACGTGCCGGTAGAAGAACTTGGAAAAGAGTTTGACCTTGCAATTCTTGGAACCAAGGGAACCTGGTATGATCATAAAGTCAGTGTATCAGATGCACAGAAAAAATAAAATGTGAGTTGTCTGCCAGACGGCGGCAATCCCAGTACATCGTATTTGAAAATGATGTACATGTGTCAAAAATTACAGGAAAACAGATAGGATGGATCGGAGAAATCATCCGGTCAAAGAGAAAAAGTATGAAAAGCAGGAAATTAACGGTAATTATCGTGTCCCTTTGTATGTGTGTGTCGGTTTTGTCTGGCTGTGGTTCTACGGCAGAAAAAGAACAGGTGCAGCATGCCGCGGAAACGCAGACTGCCACCGCGGAACCGGACACATCATTGGAAGACGGAGAATACACCGTAAATGTAGAACTGGAAGGCGGAAGCGGCAGAGCTTCCGTAGATTCTGAAGCAAAAGTGAAAGTGACGGACGGACAGGCATATGCAACCATAGTCTGGAGCAGTACCTATTACGATTACATGCTGGTCGATGGAAAAAATAATACAAATGAGAACGAGGCGGGAATTCAACGTTTACATTTCCAATTGCCGGAGTTCCGTGTACGATGGATGTAGTAGGAGACACTACAGCCATGAGCCAGCCGCATGAGATTGATTACACCTTGACATTTTCTTTTGCAAAAGATGTAAGTTTTAAAGATCTGAAACAGACCGGGCAGGTAAAATTGTCCTATGCCGATCAGTTTCAGATCGATGAATATGGAAATTATAAGCTGATTACGATCGTGGACAACGGTCGTTTTTTGCTTATTCCGAAAGGGGTTCCGGTGCCAGCGGATGTACCGGAGGATGTAACCGTTTTACAGCAGCCGTTAAACCATGTGTACCTTGTATCGTCTGCGGTGATGGATCTGATCTGTCAGACCGGCGGGCTGTCACACGTTGCATACACCGCATTGAAGGAAGACGACTGGTATGTGCAGCAGGCGAAGGATGCCATGGCAGACGGTTCTTTGGTTTATGCCGGAAAATACAGTGCGCCGGATTACGAACAGCTGTTGCAGGGTGCTGCACATTTGCCATTGAAAATACGATGGTCACACACAATCCGGAAGTAAAGGAAAAACTCGAAGAACTTGGCATCCGGGTGATGGTCGAGCGTTCCAGTTATGAAAAGCATCCGCTGGGACGGCTGGAATGGATCAAACTGTTCGGTGTTTTGTTTGGAAAACAACAGCAGGCAGATGACTATTTTAATAAACAGGTAAAACGTGTGAAACCGATTCTGGGAAAAAAGAGTACCGGGAAAAAGGTGGCATTTTTTGCAGTTTCTTCGGACGGGACGATCACTGTGCGCAAGCCAAACGACTATGTTTCTGCGATGATCGGACTTGCAGGCGGTATTTACTCACTCGGAAATTATACGGATGAAGAAAAAAATGCACTTTCCACGATGAAAATGCAGATGGAAGATTTTTATTCTGCGGAGATTGATGCGGATGTGCTGATCTACAACGGAACCATTGAGGGGGAATTGACGTCCATCGATGAGCTGGTAAAGAAAAACAGCCTGTTTGCGGATTTTCAGGCTGTAAAAAGCGGACAGGTGTACACAACGGGAAGCAATTTTTACCAGCAGTCTACCGGAACCTGTGATTTTATCGAGGATCTGAATCAGATTCTGACGGGAGAAGGGGATGGAACGTACCGGTTTCTGAAGCAATTGCAGTGAGCCGGAGCGTACGGATGTACAAATAATAACAATTGTCGTAATGCATGAGGAGCAGAACATGAGATCACAAATAAAAGAAAAAAAGAATAATTCCGGGACAGAAACAAACAGAACGCTCCGCTATCTGGTTTCTTTTCTTGTGATCATGGGATTGCTGGTCGTTTTGTTTTTCTGGAATATCGGTGTCGGAAGTGTGGAAATGTCTTTTTTTGATTTTCTGGGCGTGCTGACAAAACATCAGCCGGATTCCACACTGTATCAGATTGTCTGGAAAATCCGTCTGCCCCGTATCATTGCTGCAGTTCTGCTCGGAGGGGCACTTTCCGTATCCGGTTTTCTGCTGCAGAGTTTTTTCCAGAATCCGATTGCAGGACCGTATGTGCTTGGGATTTCCTCCGGAGCCAAACTTGTCGTGGCACTGACCATGATCTTTCTTCTGGAAAAAGGGATTATGGTCAGTTCCCTTGGAATGGTGGTAGCTGCATTTGCCGGTTCACTGCTTGCCATGGGATTTGTCCTTCTGATTTCGTTTCGGGTATCGAATATGTCGCTTCTTGTAGTGTGCGGTATCCTGATTGGTTATATCTGTTCGGCGATTACGGATTTTTGTGTGACGTTTGCGGATGATTCCAATATTGTCAATCTTCACAACTGGTCAATGGGAAGTTTTTCCGGTATGAGCTGGGAGCACATTCGCATCATGGTCATAATTGTTGGAATCACGGTTGTGATTACCTTCGGGCTTGCAAAACCGATCAGTGCCTATCAGATGGGCGAGTCCTATGCCAGAAATATGGGCGTAAATGTAAAAGCACTGCGCATTGCACTGATTTTACTGTCAAGTCTGCTGTCGGCATGTGTGACCGCGTTTGCCGGACCGATTTCTTTTGTCGGGATTGCGGTACCACATCTGATCAAACTGGCAACCCGCACGGCCAAACCGATTATTCTAATTCCGGGATGTTTTCTCGGCGGCGCAGTGATTACGCTGTTCTGTGACGGGATTGCGCGAACCGTGTTTGCACCAACGGAGATCAGTATCAGTTCGGTGACGGCGGTATTTTTAGTGCCGGTGGTAATTGCGGCAATGTTGCGAAAGCAACGGATGTGATGAATCGTGGAAGACAAATAACGTGCAGACAGAAAGCCAAAACGGATAAGGACGCAAAGGCAGGAAGAAAGTTACTATGAGCAGACACAAAAATGCAAATGGAAAATAATTGGAAAGTGATGAAAGAAGAAAACGGAAAACAACATAACGGGCAGAATATGCTAAATGAGCCAGGGCAGTTTCCTGCACAAGATATACCAAACGATGACGAGCAGCTTACGATGCGTGATCTGACCGTAGGATACGACCGGATTCCCCTGATTAAAAATATCAATCTGGGTGTCCGGCCAGGGGAAATCCTCACACTGATCGGACCAAACGGCTCCGGAAAATCGACAATTTTAAAGACCATCACCAAACAGCTTAAAACCATTGGCGGCAGTGTTTTTCTTGGGAAAAGAATCCATGCGGGAACTGACGGACAGTGAAATTTCCAGACATCTTTCGATGGTCATGACGGAGCGCATCCACACGGAACTGTTAAGTGGCAGGGATGTGGTGGCAACCGGGCGCTACCCGTACACGGGGAGGCTTGGTATCCTCTCACAACAGGACTGGAAAAAGGTGGACGAGGCGATTGCCCTGGTGCATGCCGGGGAAGTGCAGCAGCAGGATTTCCGGAGAATCAGTGATGGGCAGAGGCAGAGACTTATGCTGGCGCGGGCGATCTGCCAGGACACACAGGTTCTGATTCTTGATGAACCGACTTCCTATCTGGATATGGGATTTAAACTGGACATTCTTACAACCATCCGCATGCTGGCACGGAAGAAAAACCTGGCAGTTATCATGTCATTGCATGAACTGGATCTGGCACAGAAAGTTTCGGACACCATTGCGTGTGTGAAAGGGGACCGTATTGACCGGGTCGGGACACCGGAGGAAATCTTTTCCGGGAACTACGTGCAGCAGTTGTACGGTGTAAAGTCACAGCAGTTTGAACCGCAGACAGGACAGGTTTTTATGGAAAGACCGGAAGGAATTCCAGAGGTATTTGTGATTGGCGGTGGTGGAACAGGGCTTGCGGTTTATAACCGCCTGCAGCGGCAGAATATTCCGTTTGCAGCAGGCATTCTGCAGGAAAATGATGTGGAGTACGCAGCGGCATCTGCACTTGCCGCTTGTGTTTTTCGGAAAAAGCATTCTTTCCGGTTTCGGAAGAAACCTTTTTGCGGGCAAAACAAATGCTGGGCAGTTGCAAAACCTGTATTTGTGCATTGACAGAATTTGGCCCTTATAATGAGAAAAACCGGCAGCTTTTTGAATATGCAAAAAAACTTGGCAAAATCTAAAAATAATTCTAAACAGAATCTAAAAAAAACAGGACGTGTCCTTGACGTTTTTACAAAATCGAGGTATAGTACGCTACGTTTCTGCGGCAGACAGTCAGCAGGAACGCAGCGTATTTTATATTGGAAAGAAAAGAGGAAAAAGAAAAAAATGACTTTTTACCAGGAATTACAGCTGAGTTCCGTCGGTCCAAACAGCTGATCAAAAACACAACAGACAAAAAAAGAAAAACGCAGACATATCCTGATCTATAATTTTAAAGTCTATCTTGTTATGGCATTCTGCGTCGCTGTGGTTACACTGTTCAGTAAAATATTCGGTGCAGATAACAGTGTACCGGGAGTGGTTGTGCTGCTGGCAGTACTTGTGCTCCGGCAGGCAGATTTCGGGGTGCGTACCAGTCATGGGCTGCTCTGTATTGCGGGAATTTTTGGGATTTTAATCGCAGGACCGAGAATTACCAATATGATGCATCCGGTTCCGGCATTTTTTGTGAATATGGCATGTATTCTGATTCTCATGATTTTCGGATGCCACAATGTGATCATGTCAAACCAGTCCACGTTTGTCCTTGGATATCTGCTTTTGCAGGGGTATGATGTGAGTGGACATGCCTATGTGCTACGTGTGATCAGTCTGTTGATTGGTATGGGAATCTGTATGGCTGTATTTTATAAGAATCAGAAAAACCGTCCATACCGCCGGACGTTCCTGGATCTGTTCCGGGAATTTGATGTACGTTCCGCGCGGAACTGGTGGTATATTAAGCTGACACTGATTGTTTCTTCGGCACTGCTGATCGTGTCACTGCTCGGATGGCCGCGTGCTATGTGGGCGGGAATCGCCTGCATGTCTGTATGTCTTCCATTTCATGAGGACAGTGTGGAGCGTGCAAAACGCAGGGGACCGTTTAATATTGTGGGGTGCATGATCTTCCTTATTTTGTATCATGTGTTACCGGAATCCATGTATCCGTATATCGGGATGATCGGTGGAATTGGTGTGGGTTATTCTGCAGGATATGCATGGCAGACCGTATTTAATACGTTTGGCGCACTGTCGATTGCATCGGGGTTATTCGGTGCAGGTACGGCAGTGACGCTGCGAATTATATTCAATGTGATGGGATCTGTATATACCGTCGTATGTGACAGATTTTTGGATTTCCTCAGAAAAAGAACGGAAATCCACCGGGTGAGTGAGATGGCATAAAATCAGTAGATCACCCGGTTCCGCCCACTCTCTTTGCCGAGATAAAGCTTGCGGTCGGCTTCCTGAATGACAGATTCCATGGTATGATTTCTGCCAAATTCTTCGACTCCGAATGTCATGGTTACATGAATCAGTTTGCGTTCGTATAATACAGGAGTGTGCCGGATATCATCCAGAAGGTCAGACATCAAAAGCTGAACCTCCTCCATATCCATGCCGGGAAATACAAACAGGAATTCTTCTCCGCCCCAGCGGCAGACTTCTCCTTTTTCGCCTATTACCGTGCAAAACAATCTGGAAAGTGTGCGGAGAACTTCATCCCCGGCATCATGCCCGTAAGTATCATTTACATGTTTGAAAAAGTCGATATCCCCCATGGCAACAGTCAGGGTCTGTAATTTATGCTGCGTGTATCTGGAAATACATGTTTCCAGACGCTTATACATCTGCCAACGGTTGAAAAGCCCGGTCAGGGGATCCGTGGATGCGATATGTTCCAGTTCCAGATTGTAACGTATAAGCTTGTGTTCCATCTGCTGGGAATTCTGGGTGAAAATAATCATAACCGTGATCAATTCTGCAAAAATAAACAAAGTGTCTATGGTCTGTATGCAGATACTGGCATCTGTGGAAAGCTGGATGACCGGCAGATGATACCGTGTATAGGAATACAAAAGCAGGCGGTAAGCACATGTGCAGATTCCAACAAAGATTTTAGTGCGTATGCGGTGGAAACTGACTGCAAAATTTAATACGAGAAGTACAAACAGGAAGTGCTGTACACCGCAGTCCCACCCAAATCTCTGTATAAATACAGTAATCCACAATAACGTCAGTAATTGTGAAAAAATGGAAGCAAAATGTGTATGGTTTAGATAGGTAATCCGGAAAGCAAATACATATAAAATGCCACAGATGAGCGTCAGCAGGGAGGAAGGAACATCCCGAAGAAAGCAGCAGACACAAAAAAGGACAAGAAAATAAAACGCTGAGAATCAGTGCGTACAGACGCAGGGTCACAGCAGTGGTTTTTGTCTCATTTGGATTTTGTACATCCTGAAATATAAACGCCCCTATTTTTTTATGAATCATATGTAATCCCCCAATAAACATATGCCGTTCCAAAACATCTATAAGAATTATATCACAGTATAAGAAAAAGAAAAGCGCATTTTTCACATACTATCCATACTTGAATTCATGGAAATTACATTGTATAATCAGTAAGGTTGAGGAATAAAATAACAAAGAACATATAGGAGGAATCTATTATGGTTACTTGGGACAACTTGGATACCCTTGCTTCTTTTCAGAACCTTTCAAAAACAGGTCGCATAGATCTGAAAAAAGTAATGTCTGGCGAGAACGGGGCAGAGCGTGTGAAAAATTACAGTATTCCAATGGCAGAGGGATTGGTGTACAACTATGCTGCAAAGCAGGTGGATGATGATGTACTGGAAGCTTTGGTTAAGCTTGCAGAAGAAGCACAGCTTTCCGAAAAATTTGAGGAGCTTTACAACGGTGCAGTGATTAACACCGGAGAGAACCGTCTGGTTCTTCATCAGCTGACCCGTGGACAGCTTGGAAAAGCCGTTGTAGCAGATGGTGTGGATAAGCGTAAATTCTATGTGGAGCAGCAGCAGAGAATTGCTGATTTGCCAATAAGGTACACGCTGGTGAGATTACAAACGCTGCTGGTGAAAAATTCACAACAGTTGTCCAGATCGGTATCGGTGGAAGTGACCTGGGTCCCCGCGCTATGTATTTAGCACTTGAGAATTGGGCAAAGAAAAACAACACATTCAAGATGGAAGCAAAATTCATCAGTAATGTAGATCCGGATGATGCAGCCGCTGTATTGAATTCTGTAGATGTTGCCCATTCTATTTTCGTACTTGTTTCCAAATCAGGTACTACACTTGAGACACTGACCAATGAGTCTTTCGTTAAGGACGCGTTAAAGAAAGCAGGCCTGGATGCTTCTAAGCATATGATCGCAGTTACCAGTGAGACTTCTCCGCTGGCAAAGAGTGATGATTATCTGGCAGCATTCTTCATGGATGATTACATCGGAGGACGTTATTCTTCTACATCTGCTGTCGGTGGAGCCGTATTATCACTGGCATTCGGCCCGGATGTATTTGCACAGTTTCTGGATGGCGCTGCAGCAGAGGATAAACTCTCCGCAGAAAAAGACGTATTGAAGAACCCTGAGATGCTGGATGCACTGATCGGTGTGTATGAGCGTAACGTACTGGGATATCCGAGCACTGCTGTGCTTCCATATTCACAGGCACTCAATCGTTTCCCGGCACATTTACAGCAGGTAGATATGGAGTCCAACGGTAAATCGGTAAACCGTTTCGGTGAGCCTGTCAATTATCCGACTGGCCCGGTCATCTTTGGTGAGCCTGGTACAAACGGACAGCATTCCTTCTATCAGTTACTGCATCAGGGAACCGATATTGTACCACTGCAGTTTGTTGGATTTAAGAATAACCAGCTTGACACAGATGTTGTCATTCAGGACAGCACAAGCCAGCAGAAGCTTTGCGCAAACGTAGCAGCACAGATCGTTGCTTTTGCATGCGGCAAGGAAGATGAAAACCGCAACAAGAATTTCGAGGGTGGACGCCCATCTTCTATTATTATCGGAGAGCAGGTTAATCCGAAGACACTCGGTGCATTGCTTGCACACTTTGAGAACAAGATCATGTTCCAGGGATTCTTATGGAATGTCAACAGCTTCGATCAGGAAGGTGTTCAGCTTGGTAAAGTTCTTGCAAAGCGCGTACTTGCACATGAGACAGACGGAGCACTGAAAGTATTCAGTGATCTGTTAAATATCTAATCGGATTTTTGTCTGAAGCAGGTCAGAGATATAAGACATATATAATAAGAAAAAGGAGTATGAAAACAACGGTGTTTTTCATACTCCTTTTTATTGGTATTGTTCTAACGTTTTATCCGCGCATCAGGTAATCCATAATCTTTCTGGAATCCTCTGCTTCATGTGCGATGATTTCCATCTCCGGGATGGTGGAAGCAGATTCAAAAATGGTAGATAAGGATACCAGCTGGCATAATTTTGATTTCAGATTCAGGCGGTCACCGTCAGCAGTGACAAGCTCAACCTGTCCGGAACAACTGTCAATTACTTTCAAAAACTCCTGTGGGTTTTCAATGTTCATTACCTTCATAATGCATCTCCCTTTCCTTTATACAATATTGTTCTGTTTGGTGATTCAATCATAGCATTTGTGCCGGGAAAGTGCAATGTCGTGCCTCTCTTTGCACATAGACAGTTGTATTTAATGGCAGGTGTTCATGAGATGAAAACGTACAAGTGTGTACATGAAGCAAGTTGTATTGCAATAGCGAAAGAAATCAAGAATAAAATACACAAAACGCACAAAACGACAGTGAAACAAAGGAAAAATAAAATGAAAACCAGTCAAAATGCACATAATCGTATGAAAAATAGAAAATTTAACAGTTAAATTGCAATATAACAATACAACTTTACGAAAAAATATTGTTGTATTTTATTGAAAAACAGGAGAGGACCGTCTATAATTAGAATTACAAAAAGCAAATACGTATCAAAGTAGAGGGAGGACAACGTATGAAGAAAATTTTAAAGAAGGTAGCTGCAACGATCCTGGCAGCATCAATGGTAATTGGTATGACAGCCTGTGGAACCGGCGGGGGAGGATCTTCCACACAGGGAGGTACATCATCAAACAAATCCGGAAAGATTAAGATTGGTGTTTCCATCTGGTCATCCACCGATGTACTTGGTTCTCAGTGTAAGAAGATTCTGGATGAGGCAGCAAAGGCATTGGATGTCGATGTACAGTATGTGGATCAGGGACATGTATCTGAGAAAGTTACCGCTTCTGTTGAGCAGTTGGCAGCAGCAGGATGTCAGGGAATTATCATCTGTAACTCATCTGATACAGAGATGACTTCCGCAATTAAGACCTGTAATGACAATAAAGTATATCTGGCACAGTTCTTCCGTGTTATCAGTCAGGAAAACAGTGCAGATATTTATCAGGCAGCAAAAGATTCTGATTATTATATCGGAGCTGTTCACGAGGATGAGCCGGCAAACGGTGAAGAACTTGTAAACATTCTTTTAAACAAAGGTGACAGAAACATTGGTCTGATCGGCTGGGAGCAGGGAGATGCTACATGGCTCGGCAGATGGGAAGGCTATAAAGCTGGCGTAGATAAGTGGAACGAAGAACATCCAGATGATCAGGCAAAGCTTTCTGAGCCACAGTACGCAGGAACAACTTCCGAAGGTGGTTCTAAGGCAGCAGAAGCTCTGATGGCAGCAGATCCAAACCTGGATGCACTTATTCCAGCAGGTGGTGGTGGAGATCCTCTCAGGGTGCAATCGCAGCAGTTGAGCGTGCCGGAAAGACCGCAGATATCGACATCGTTTCTACAGACTTCCTTCCAGACCTTGGAGACAGACTTGAGAATGGTTCCATGGCTGGTGAGTCCGGAGGACATTTCTGTGATCCATTGATCGCATTCATGATGGTATACAATGCAGTAAAGGGTAACTACAAAGACTTTGGTGGTAAGTTCGAAGATGTTCCATTCCCATATCTGTATGTATCATCTGCAGATGATTACAAGAATTATGAGAAGTATTTCGTAGATCAGCTTCCATATACTGATCAGGAACTGGTTGATATGTCTAAGCTGAGTCTGGAAGACTTAAGAATTACTGCACAGAGCGTATCTATTGAAGATGCAGCAGCACGTGCGGGTAAATAAAACAATAACCACAAGGGGTGGCGCTGCTTGCGGCGCCACCTTTTTCCATCAATGTGACGTTTATCAGAATTGACAAAAAGAGGTAGATAATATGAGTACTACGAAAAAATTTTCGGGAAAAGCAATGGGGTATCTGATCCTGCTCGGTCTGGTTGTGCTTTCCTGGGCCATCTTTAAAATACTTTCGCCGCATAACTTTGGATCTTTCGGCAATATGCTTAACTATTTTCAGGCCAGCCTGATTGCAACTGTTGGTGCCGTAGGATTCTACTTTGTAATGGTAATGGGAATGTTCGACTTTTCCATTGGCGCAAATATCATGCTTTCCGCAATCGTTGGGTGTGTATTCGCCACCCGTTTTAATCTCGGATATTTCGGATTGATCGTCGGATGTATCTTAACAGGAACAATTGTCGGTGCATTAAACGGCATGTTTTATGTAAAACTCCGTATCCCGTCCATGATTGTAACAACAGGACTTGCACTGATCTATGAGTCTCTGGCAAACTACATTGCAGGCGGCGTAGAGCAGACACTTCCATCCAATTTACGTGCATTTGGCCAGATGCCTTGGGATATCATCCTTGCACTTGTGGCATGTGTCGTTGCTTACATATTCTTAAATTACACAAAAATTGGAACATACACCTATGCTATCGGCAGTGATGAGTTTGTTGCCAAGAACATGGGTATTAACGTAAATAAGTATAAAGTTCTTGCATTTATTTTAAGTGGTGCATTCCTCGGTGTTATGGCGATCCTGACCATCAGTTACGGATCTTCCATGGTAGCCGTTACCGGAATGGCATCTATGAGCCGAAACTTCGTACCGACCATGGGATGTTTCTTTGGTCTGGCATTTAAGAAATACGGAATGCCACTTCCGGCAATTATCATCGGTGAGTTTGTCATCAACATCATCTTCTTCGGTTTCATTGCTCTTGGAGCACCAACCGCTATCCAGGATGTGATCACAGGACTTGCACTGCTTATTATCATTACTCTGACAACAAAGGCTACAAAGGGCGAGATCGTCAAGTAATGAAAGGGGGAAGACAGCAATGAGTGAAGTAAGATTACAAGTAAAAAATCTCTGCAAGAACTTCGGTATTACAAAAGCCGTACAGAACGTTTCCTTTAACGTTAACAAGGGAGAAGTTCATGCACTGATCGGAGAAAACGGCTCCGGAAAATCCACCCTGACCAACATGCTTACCGGTATTTACAGCATTGGCAGCGGTACATTTATTCTGGATGGCAAGGAAGTTCATCCAAAGAATCAGGTAGAAGCAAACAATGAAGGAATCTCCATCATTGTACAGGAGCTTGGTACATTGTCCGGACTGACTGTTGCAGAGAATATTTTCCTCGGTCATGAGGATCAGTTCGTACACTGTGGCATCAAAAATACAAATGCCATGAACAAAAAGGCAACAGAGCTGTTAAAGCAGTATGGATTTGAAAGAATCAAGGCTGCTGATATGATCGACTCTTACAACTTCGAGGATCGTAAGCTCGTAGAGATCGTAAAGGCAACCTACTTTAATCCAAAGATCGTTGTTATTGATGAGACAACGACAGCGCTTTCCCAGGAGGGGCGTGAAGAACTGTACAAACATATGGAGCGTATCCGAAAGAGCGGCAACACCGTCATCTTTATTTCCCACGATCTCCCGGAGATCATTGAGAAATCCGATACAATCACCATTCTCCGTGATGGTGTATACATTGATACCGTAAAGAGTAAAGATGTCAACGAAAATGATTTAAAGAAACTCATGGTTGGACGTGAAGTAACGGGCGATTACTACCGCAGCGATTACGGGGAGAAAGTTTCCGATGAAGTCGTACTTTCGGTAAAGGATGTAACCGTTCCGGGATTGATCGAGAATGTAAGTTTTGATCTGCACAAAGGTGAGATCCTTGGATTTGGTGGACTTTCCGAGTCTGGTATGCATGAGATCGGTAAAGCAATCTTTGGTGCATCCTATGACAGGGAAGGAACCGTAGAGCTGGCAGATGGAACCCAGATCAACGATATTCCGACCGCAATCAAACACAGCATTGCATATACATCGAAGGATCGTGATAACGAGTCGGTTGTGTTAAATCAGAGCATTGGAGATAACATTTGTCTCCCGTCACTGGATGAACTGTCCGGACCGGCACATCTGATCAGCGATAAGAAGAAAAAAGATTTTGCAAACAAATTTGCAAAGCAGATGTCCGTTAAGATGGTCGATGTCAACCAGTTCGTTTCCAACCTGTCCGGTGGAAATAAGCAGAAAGTCGTTCTGGCAAGATGGATCGGAAAAGATTCCGATATCGTCGTACTCGACAGCCCGACACGAGGCATTGATATCAAGGTAAAGCAGGATATTTACCAGTTGATGAATCAGATGAGAAAAAATGGAAAATCCATTATCATGATCTCCGAGGAATTGATGGAGCTGATCGGTATGTGTGACCGCATCATGATCATGAAAGACGGCAAGATCAGCGGAGAACTTGAGCGTGACCAGAACCTTGATGAAAATGGTCTGATTACGATGATGGTATAAGGAGGCAGCTATGGGAAGTCAAGCAAGTGTAAATACAAACGATAAAGAGCAGCAGCTCAAAAAAGCATCAAAAATGTCGCTGATCCGTTCACTTCTTCCGATTGTAGGACTGGTGGTTATTTTCCTGTTATTCAATTTCCTGACAGATTTTCGAATGATGGGTAATATGTCACTGGTACTCTCACAGGTATATGTGACGATGATTTCTGCGATGGGCGTATTTTTCATTATGACAATGGGTGGTCTGGATTTCTCCCAGGGATCTATTCTTGGTATTTCCTCCATTGTAGTATGTATGCTCTCAAAATACAGCATTCCACTGGCGATTATCGGTGGTATTGCAGCCGGAGCAGCAATCGGTGCGATTAACGGTTATTTCTATGTAAACCGTAAGATCAAATCCTTTATTGTAACAATTTGTACCATGTTCTTATTCCGTGGTTTTATCAAGTACCTGACAACCAACGCTCCGGTAGCCGGATCTGCAAAGCTGATCAATTATGACAGCACAGCACTGAAAGTTGCCTGCACGGTTGTGATACTTGCCATTGGATTTGTGGCATTCCGCTTTACAAAGTTCGGAACTTATTTAAAGGCCATCGGTGCCGGTGAGAAAGCAGCTATGTTTTCCGGTATCCGTACAGACCGGATGAAATTCCTGATTTATGTACTGGCAGGTGCCATTACAGGATTTGCAGCATTTATCAATGTTATCAAAGTCGGATCGGTAACATCTTCCGGTGGAAACCAGTTAGAGACACAGATCCTGATCGCACTGGTACTTGGTGGAATGCCAATTTCCGGTGGTGCAAAGGTTCGTTTCGAGAATATTATTGTCGGATCATTACTTTACATCGTATTAAACAGTGGATTAACTATGATGGGATTCTCTACACAGATGATGCAGCTCATTCAGGGTATCGTATTCCTGATCTTCGTTGCAGTATTTGCAGATCGTGAGTCTATTCAGGTTATCAAGTAAAAACATAAAAAGGCAAATGGAGAGGCTATGCGTAATACAGAACAGGATAATTTGAAATATCAGAAATTATATCATTGGGCACATACGTTAATCACCAGTGGCGTAATTAAAAATATGGATAAGTTTCCGTCTGAGACCATTCTGCAGAAGAAATTCGGTTATTCTAGGCAGACGGTGCGCACAGCTCTCCAACAGTTAGAGGATGAGGGGCTGATCACCCGGGTACGCGGAAGCGGAACGTACGTGTCTTATGAAGGCAGTACCGAGAACGAATCGCGTCAACGGGTTGGTCTGCTCCTTAGTTATTATTCCGATTATTTATTTCCGCAGGTGTATGATGGAATTGAATCTGCGCTGACAGAAAAGGGATATGGGATTGAGGTTGCGGTAACCAAAAACCGTCTGAATGATGAGGCACTTTATCTGGAAGGACTGATAAAAAGCAATGTTTCCGGATTGATTATCGAAGGTTCGCGGTCCGCGTTTCCCAATCCAAATATCCGCCTGTTCAGAGAAATTCGAAAGCGCAACATACCAACGCTTTTTATCCATAATCATTATGAAAATCAGCTGTTTGACAGCGTAGAGATGGAAGACGCCAGAGCGGCATACGAGTTGACAAAGATACTGATCGAACACGGACATCGCCGGATTGGTGGAATTTTTAAATACGATGATATGCAGGGAATTGAGCGCTATAAAGGATTTATCCAGTGTCTTTCCGATTATGGCGTGAAATTCGATGATGATTGTGTGCGGTGGTATTCCACGAAAGATATGGATGAAAAGCTCAGCAAGAAGGGAATGCTCCGGATGTATCGCAGGACAAAGGATTGTACCGCAATGATTGTGTACAACGATGAAGTCGCCGGATATTATATGGAATTTCTGGCAGATCGCGGGCTTTCCGTTCCGGAAGATGTCTCGGTGGTATCTTTTGATGATGCGGAGCTGCAGCAGGAACAGAAAGTGAAATTATTGTCAGCAGTGCATCCGAAGTATCAGCTGGGACGGATTACCGCCAAAAATCTTTTGCGGATGATGGAGGATGAGAACTGGCAGGAAAGAAATTATTCGTATCGTTTTCCGGTGAAGCTAAATGACGGAAATTCCGTGCGGGCGATCGATAGGAGATAAGGATGAAAAGACATCTGTTTTCTTTTAAAAAATAGAAAGCAGATGTTTTTTTGTTGAAAAAATATGGGATGATTGACAGGAAAGAAGCCATTAGAGTATCATAGGCTTAGCAATGGATCAGGGAGTAGAAAAACGTGACAACATTTGAAATGCTGCAGGAACTGCTTGCGCAAAATGAATTTGAACTTTTATTGCCGGAGGATCATACAGCGAATACAACAGAGCAGGATATCCGGTTGGTTTATCAAATGAATGATACCGTGGAGAGTTTTCTTGTTTTTCGGAAAGCAATCTTCACAGGCACATACAAAAAGGATTATGAAGGGAAACTGGATGCTTCTTATGACCGGGATCAGAACCGGTATGTGCTTGGAGTACGGCAGGGAGACAGTGTTATTACCCTGTTTTATCAGAAGCTGGAGCTGGAAGTAAATCTATATAACTATGGAGAGATTGCACATTTTTGGGTTCCGCGATATGAAAATCTGCGTCAGCTGGAATTTCGGATTGCAGTGCTGTGGGACAAGTATACCTATTTGGGGGAAAATTACTGCAGTGAGGGGGAAAAGCGCCTGGTTCATCTGGCGGATGTCCCGGCGCTTAATTTCTGCTCTTACTGTGCTGCACCGGAGCCGTATATGGTGCCACACGAGATGCCGAAAGAGTCTTTCCTGCAGGGTCTGGATGTGATGGAGCAGCTGGCGAAGCAGGCGAAAGACTGGCTGCTGGTTGGCTGGATTCGCTTTTATCGCAGACATCCGTCAACAATTGTAACCAGGTGGGTGGCACACGTCCTGCACCATAGCATTCATTTTGGCTTTGTGAAAACACTTACGGAAACGATCAAAAAGGAGACGGCCATCTATCCGCGACGCCTGTTCGGAAAAAGCGGAGAGGAACGGCTGGCACTGTGTCTGAAAAAAGCAAACGCACGGAAGAAAGAACTGGAAAAGACGGGTGCATATGTAGAAATTGTGCGGCAGGAGCCATTTACAATTGCAAAAGATCAGCTGGATTTAAAGGTGTATCTGCTGGTCAGCCGCCAGGGGATGGTAAACCAGAAGATTCAGGTGGAGGAAATAGAGTTGTAATTTGGCGGCTATTTTTGTGGCTTATTGTTATCTTTGCCAAAGGTATATCCACGACCAAAGCAGGTTAGGCCGAAACTTACCACTGCTATAAAGTCGACAATGCTCATGGCTTAGCCCTCCTTTCCAGCGGATTTCTATGTAATCAGAGAGTAACAATAACGAATAAAAAGACAATCAGGTTAGAATTTGATTGAAAGACTTTTTCTAAAATGATAGTATAGATACATGGGAAACTAGAGAGCCGGGCGGCTTACCCTCTTTTTCGGAGGGGCTAACCCTCCAGACGAAAGAAAGGAGGCGTTGCCAATGTATGTTACATATTCTGATTTGATTCAGATAGGGATATTCATTTGCGCCCTTGTTGGATTGTGTTACACGATTTTCAAGGGAAAACGAAAATAGCCGCCATTACTCGCAATAATGACGGGCTGTTGTTAAAACAGATTTTTAATTATTGGGGTAAGCCGCTTCTCTAGCTTTCCCTTTTTCTATACATAGAATAACATATCTTTTGAATCTCTGCAAGGAAAAGTGTGAATCGATTCATAATTTGTTACTGTTCACTCAGCACCTGAACACCATGCTGTTCAGGTACACATTTTCCCCCTTTTTGTGAAATGAGTTGACTTCATCACACAGGTGTAATATATTGAAGAAAACGTATGATTTTCAGAGAGATTACAGAAAATAAAAAAGAGTAGAAAGACAAGATGAAATTATCAGAACAGATCAAAAAACAGGATGCAAAAGCATTTACACATAGTGGAAAATTTCATGCGGATGATGTATTTTCATCCGCATTATTGTTGTATCTGAATCCGCAGATTACAATCACAAGAGGAAACCGTGTGCCGGAAGATTATGACGGGATTGTATTTGATATTGGCAGAGGGCGGTATGATCATCACCAGAGAGACAGTCGTGTGCGTGAAAATGGAGTACCGTATGCCGCCTTTGGTTTGCTATGGGAAGAACTCGGAGGCGAAATCTTAGGCGGGACGTTAGCGCAGCGGTTTGATGAAGAATTTGTGCAGCCGTTGGATAACAATGATAATACCGGAGAAAAGAATGAACTTGCGACACTGATCGGAAACTTTAATCCGGTGTGGGACGCACAAAAAAACATACAGAAGGAAGAAGAACGCATATCTGCTGAGCCTGCGCTGACTGCGGAAGAAAAATCCCGTGGTCTGACCAAAGAATTTCAGCGGGCGGTACAGATGGCAGGAATGATTCTGGAAAATAAATTTGCGCGTTATCGTGCGGATGCACGGGCAGATGCACAGATCGAGGAAGTATTAAGTGCACGGGAAGATCTGACAGATACAAGGATTCTTGTCTTTTCCGAATTTGTTCCGTGTCAGAAACGGCTGAAGGAGACGGATATCGCGTTTGTTATTTTTCCGTCGAATCGTGGCGGATATTGTATCCAGCCACAGAAGAAACCGGATTCCATGAATTACAAATGCAGTTTCCCAAAGCACTGGCTGGGGCTTGAAAATGAAGAACTGCAAAAGGCTACAGGGCTTGCCAGCGCAGGGTTCTGCCACAGGGGCGGATTTCTTATGACGGTTGGAGACGAGGCGGATGCCATCAGGGCATGCGAGATCAGTCTGGAAGAATATGAGCAAAAGCCGGTGATCGTGTGTCTGTGGGATGCCGGAGAGGCACAGGAGACAAAAAATTGTGAGAGAGAAGAAACAGAGCATATGCTCAGGAAGATTCCGGATATGACCGATGCACAGATCTGTCACATGACACTTCCGCATCTTCCGGATCTGGAAGAACAGGGCATGTATGCGGAAGTTGCGATGGAAAAAGAAGACTGGAAAAAGTATATGAAAGAGTTTGTAAAACAAATACTCGAATGTAAACCGGAAGCGGTTTATGTTACGGCAGATCTGTTTGCAGCTTATCCGGTGGTGCATGCACTCCGCAAAAAACACATGCCGGTACTGATGCGCGCAAAGAAGGAAGGAAAGACCCGCATCGTGCGGCTTCCTTCGGGATCGTAGACCAGAAAGAGAGGAAGAACAATGGACGAGTCAGGAAACCACAAACAGGCAGAACAGAGGGAGAGAATCCGGTGGATCGTATCGATTTTGATTCCCCTTTTGTGTGCACTTCTGTCATTTTGTGTGATTGCAAAATACACCTCATCTCCAACTATGAAGATAAATGCACACGCGATTCAGTCACTGGATGACAAAAAGACAACTGCATTGGAACTGACGGCAGCGGCAACAGCTGCTTCTGCCGCAATTACGCTTATTCCGGGAGATGCCGGTACTCCGATTGCGGATAAACTGGCCGATCTGAGTTCGTATTTTCTGATTGTTGTCTGTGCAATCTATCTTGAAAAATATCTGGTTACCATTACGGGGCTGGCAGCATTTAAACTGTTGATTCCGATTGGATGTATTTTGTTGTCGCTTTGTTTTGGATTCAAAAAAGATCTGGGCAGGACCATTGCCTGTAAGCTGGTTTTGTTTGGGCTGGCTGTTTATCTGGTAGTTCCGGCAAGTGTCAGGGTTGCGGATCTGATTGATGCGACATATGGAGCTTGACCATGGAAATAACCATTGCAATCAGCAAAACAGGCAACGGATGAGATCAAAGGCGAGGCGGATACACAGAGTCAGGAGAGCAGCAGTTCCGATGACGGTGGGAAAAGTAGTTTCTGGTCGGGACTAGTGGACAAAGTTGAGAATACCGTGACCGGAGCAAAAGTAAATCTGGAAAATACACTGAACCGGTTTATAGAAGCGATTGCGGTAATGCTGGTGACTTCCTGTGTAATACCGATTCTTGTTCTGTTGTTTTTTGTCTGGCTTGTGAAACTGGTACTTGGAGTAAATATTACGTTGCCACAGATCGGGAAAAAGAAGAAAGAGGGAAAAAGAATATGAAATTACTGATGAAACAGCGTGTTTTTTCATGGACGGATACCTATGATGTCTATGATGAGGCGGGAAATAAAAAGTATTTTGTAAAAGCAGAATTGTTTCGGCTGGGGCACCAGATCCATGTATTTGATGTTTCCGGAAATGAAATCGGTATGATCAAGCAGCGTCTTTTTACGCTTCTTCCTTCGTTTGATATTATAATCGGTGGACGTGAATTTGGAAGTATTCAAAAGGAATTTACGTTTTTTAAACCGCGTTATGAAATTGATTATAACGGATGGCGTTGTGAGGGAGATTTCCTCGCCTGGGACTATGATGTGTATGCGGGCTGCAGTTCAGTCGTGCATATTTCAAAGGAACTGTTCCACTGGGGAGATACCTATACGATTAATATTTTAAATTCCGAAGATGAGATTCCGGCATTGATGCTTGTCATTGCCATTGATGCAGCGAATTGTACACAGGGAAAATAAAAAAGTTGGAATAACGAATCGGTCGTTATTCCAGCTTTTTCATTTCTTTCATTTATTTGCAGGCTTTCGGAAGTGAAAATTTAGTTGCCTTGTTGAAGTTTTTGTATGTAACAGATGTCTTAATCTTGGAGTAGGACATATCGGAATCCGCTACAAGAGAACTAAGATACTCGTTCATGAAGTCTTTCATGTCGATCGTCTGTTTTACCGGATAATAGGTCTTCTTATCAATCCAGAGAGAGATGGTAATCGGAGAAAGAGAACTGTAATCAGAAGATGTTCCCTGTGTGTTATCTCCGTTAAGTCCAAGTTGTGTAAGAAGACCGGCAATATCTTCGCCCTTCAGCCGTGCCTGAATCTGTACGGTTGATTTTCCGTTGACGGTTACGCTGTTTTTGACAATTTTTAAATCCGAATACATATCTGTGGTCTGTACAGAACTGAGCATATCGGAGTAGTCAGACAAATCCAGTGTTGATTTTTCATAGGTTTTGTTATCCGTAGAGGTGTACTGCAACAGTTTGTTGCCTTTTTGTTTTGTGTAGGAGATTACTTTTATTTTTGTGTCCTTACCGTTGGAAGGGATTGTCATCGTCATAACGGTTTTGGTTTTCAGCGGACTGGCAAAAGCAATCGTTGTTGACGTGGTTTTGGTGGATGTGGTTTTTCCCTGAACCGACATGTCCATATCCATGTTCATTTTCATCTCATAGGATTTCAATTTTTCTGTGGCTTTCGCCATTTTGTTGATGTACTGCTTGGCAGAAAGGGTTGCTGCCGCTACAGGAGTAGTGCCGGCAAAAGCGCATACTGCCATAACTGCGGTAAGCACAGCTGCCAGAAACTGTTTCTTTAACTTTTTCATAAAATAAAACCTCCATATTTTTTATTGATATGGAGGTATCGTATCATCTAAGGATGGTTTTCGTCAATAAGACCTTTTTCCTACATTTGCTTTATTTGGAATCCATTCGTGTCACAATCATGTGAATGATATATGGAACAAGGATCACCGGGATGGCAAGGTAAGCCAGAAAACTGTAAGCTTTCTGGATCAGTGTCAGTAAGCCGAACTGTGCGATGCCAAAATCAATCAGACAGCAGATCAGTGCGATGATAATCTCACGGGAGGAGATGCGTTTTCTGGTGTTTATGTCCGGAGTTTCTGCTTTTGGTGTTCCATCGGATACATCATTTTTGCCGGACAGGGTCCGTTTTTTAAGTCCGTCGGATACACGTTTCACCATGGCGGCAACCATATTTACCGCTGTGGATATGGCACCGAGGATAATCAGAATGGAAATGAGCGGTGTCATAAATCCTTTGCCGATGCCTTTTTGTACCATAAGCAGTGTCGGCACGCTGGTGCCTGCCATATCCGGGCTTGTGGAAACGGTCATAATTCCAAGACAGACCATCGTCATCATCAGCGCGTTGATGAGAAAGCCGAGCCCCATGCTTTTGACTGCATCGCCCGGTTTTTTGAATACTTTGGCGTGCTGGACAAATACCGCAATGTTTGCCAACTGGAACGTTCCGTAAAGGAATGCGGAGTAAAGTGCCTTTCCGAATGGTTGTGTGGATGTTGTCATCTGCTGTGCGGTTGCACGGATGGCAGACCAGCCGTGGATGATATTCGGAATGTATACAATCAGAAGCCCGGCAATGATGCAGATAGAAAGCACGGAGGCAACCCGGCGCACCAGATCGGTGCCGAAAATGGCAACGATAAAGATAAAAATGCCGATGATCAGTGTACACAGCAGATACGGAAGTCCTGTCAGTGTGCTTAATGTTGCACCGCCGGTTGCAAAGGCAACAGCGGGAGCGACACACATGACGCAGATATAGAGCACTTCAAACAGGTTGGAAAAAACAGGGGCGAATTTTCCGTAAAATGCATTGTTGTACGAGCGGTAATCGTACACTTCGTGTTTCCTGGCAAAGCGCATGCCGTAGGCAAAAAAGATACCGTTATAGAGCATGGCAAGTGCAGGCATGATCAGACACCAGATGCCGAATCGTACATAGTAACTGTAAATCTGGGCGCCGGAAGCAAATCCGCCGCCGAAATGCGTGGTGAACCAGACAAAGGCAACACCAAAAATGACGGAATAGGTGCCGGTGCCGGCAGAAGATTTTTTATTCATTTATCAGTCTGCCTCCCTCCCGTTCTTTCAGCTGATTCATTGCAAGGACCAGCATTTCTTTTGTTACTTTATATGGGTAATGTCTGATATCGGACATTTCCGGGATGTGGTCCATACTTTCCTCCCACTGTTCTTCCGTAATCTCAATCTGTTCCAGGGAGGTCGGAAGCTGCAGCTGTTGGTTTAAGGTATAAATTTTTTCAAATTCTTCGTACTGCTGGTCGACAAGCAGTGCTAACAGAACGCCGAATCCCACGACTTCTCCGTGCAGATGCTTTTCTTCAATGACCGGATAACTGGTCAGCGCATAAAAAATGGCATGTGCCAGTCCGCTGTTATAATCCGGGGTGAAATCTTTCGTCAGGAAAATGGAGGCAATTCCGGTTGTCACGACGATGGCAAGGACAACCTGCTCCACATCGTAGGTACATAATCCTTTTTTATGATCCTCGAGTGCTTTGGCACCGTATTCCAGAAGCGGATTGCGGCACATGACACTTAATGCTACACCAAGGGAGGTGAAATGTTCCAGCTGTTCCCCACGGGAAGAGATGGTTGCCTCATAGTATTTGGCATAGGTATCGCCAATGCCCGCCCACATATACTGTGCAGGAGCTTTGGCAATGATTTCCGTGTCGATAAATGCGTGCATGGCAGGCCGTACAAAAAAGTTTGGTTTTAGAATGTGCCGTCCTCGTTGTACATGATGGATACCGAAGTACAGGCTGCACAGTTGGAGGCGATGGTCGGGAACGTAAAGACCGGCTTATCGTCTGTGATGCACAGGCATTTGACAGTATCCAATGCTTTTCCACCGCCCACACCAAAGACCATGTCCGCTTTTTGATAAACGGAAGCTGGCGCAGTTTTTCTACGGTTTCGTAGGTGCAGTCACTGCCGTACCGTTCGACACCGATGATTTCTAAGTTTGTTTTTGCTACATAAGCGCGGATTTTTTCTTCCGCTGCTTTAAGTGCGCGTCTGCCACCGATCAGAAGTACGGTTTTTCCGTAGGATTCACAGACCGGTCCGATTTTATCGTAGATGTGATCGCCGATGGAATAGCTTGGCAGATGCACTTCGTAATTTTCTAATTTCATAAGTTCTCCTTTATTTTCGCAATCGCCTGCGATATAACACAGTTTATACCAATTGCCTGTTACTGTTCAATAGAAACTTTCAAAGTTTTGCTTCATCCTGAAATGAAAATGTAAAATGTACTTGACACACAATGTAAAGTACGCTATACTTCATGATGTAAAGCAAACTTGACAAAAATTCTGTGAGGAGGGGAAGCATGAAAACAAGAATTCAGGATCTGCGCAAGGAGCGGGGAGTGACCCAGAGTGAGCTTGCAGATGCTGTGGATGTGACCAGACAGACGATCATATCCCTGGAGGGAGGCAGATATAAAGCCTCTTTAGTGCTGGCACACAAACTTGCACAGTTTTTTCACGTAACCATTGAGGAATTATTTATATTTGATCAGGAGGATGAAAACATATGAAGGGATTTTGTTTATTTTCAGGAAGTAAAGTGACAAACAACGAGGAATTCCGCAAGCAGCTGCAGGCGAAAAATAAATGCCTGCTGGGATTGATTCTGCTTGGCGTAATCAGTGCGGCAGCCGCTTATTATATGGAATTTTGGGGAAAGATGAAAGCAGACGATTATATGCTGGGTGTATATTGTGGGATCGGTGTGGGGCTTATATGTTCTGGAATTATTTTTTTTGATCCGCAATAAGCGTCTGATGAAAGACGAAGGGAAATTAAAGGAAGCAAGACTGCAGGTAACGGACGAGAGAAATATTGAGATTGGGTCGCGTGCGTTAAAGATGGCAGCGTTTGTGCTTCTGATTGTAATGTATTTTGCCTTTCTTTTTGGAGGACTGTATGATCCGATGATCAGTAAGCTGATGTCGTGTATGATCTGTCTGTTTCTTATTGTCTATGCAATTGCATGGAGAGTACTGAACAAGCATATGTAGAAATGAGGATATATGAAAACAGAACGAAAGAAAATTCGTCCGGATTATTATGATGAATTCAGCTGCATTGCCGGCCAGTGTCCGATTACCTGCTGTCAGGAGTGGAAGATTGCGGTGGATGCGGATACGAACCGCAGATGGAAGAAAGTCCCTCCGCCGGATACGATACTGGGATGCGCTAAAAGCCAGTCGTTGGATCAGGTATCTGGAGATGTAAAAAATTGTGGGAAAAATCTCAGCACTTATACTTGTATGAAAGATGGAATCCGGGTTATCCGGCTGGACGAGGAGCATCGATGCCCATTTCTTGCCAAAGATAAACTGTGCCGTCTGGTTTTGGCGTATGGGGATTCGATTCTCTCGGAAACCTGCACGACATTTCCACGGGAAGTGCACCGGTTTGCAGATCATGAAGAAGATACATTGATGCCGGGGTGTCCGGCGGTGATTGATCTGTGGAGGCATAAAGAGATTACGTTTCCATCGGTCGTGCACTGCAATGCAGACATTTCAAGTGAAAACGCGTGGACAAATGTGTCGGAACATACCATGTGTGTGGAAAAAGACGAAAAAAAATGGCGTTTCTGATCCGGGAACATATTCTGGCGTTACTGGGGGACCATACGGTTTCTATCGAGGAGGCTCTGCTGGAAAGTTTTTATATTCTGCTGGAGTTGTATAAAAATCAGCCCATCACACCGGAACTGGTGGAAGAATATTTTTCTCCGGAGACGCTGCAGCAACTGCGCACCGCAATCACACAGGCAAAGAGCACAATCTCTTCGCTGGAAACCTGGGAAGAATGCAATGAACTTCTGCAGGATCTGGCGGTCAATTACCGGAAAGAGGGACTGTATGAGAAGTTTTTGACACCTGTGATTACACAGGCAGAATATTATTCCCAAATTTTCGGAAGGCAGGGAATCCATGTGGGAGAAGATATGGATGCCACTAAGGGGGAAAATGAGGCAGGACAGCTTTGGGATCGGTGGAGACAATTCCGGAATGCATTTGCATCGTATGAACCGTTGCTTCGTAATTTCCTCAGAAACGAAGTGTTTTCGGATCTGATTTTGCCGGAGAATTTTGAGACGGAACCGGAAGAAGCTGATAATCTGAAGCACATGGTGCTGCAGATGCAGTGGATTGCGATTGCGTATGTGGCAATCCGGCAGAGTCTGTTTT
>ENA-OQAY01000014-OQAY01000014.1-human-gut-metagenome-genome-assembly--contig:-NODE-14-length-38358-cov-1.553399_pt1 | contig 38358 bp, 34 predicted proteins | sample MGYA00242740_ERZ504537 | MGnify/ENA primary metagenome ERZ504537 (study PRJEB26092, sample SAMD00036272) | human gut metagenome | host: Homo sapiens | study: EMG produced TPA metagenomics assembly of... | reverse complement strand
GAACACCCCCGCAGGTCATCGCCGAACGGCAAGGCTCACGATTCCGTGGCGCACGGCTGGTTCCCGATCGCAGCCAACCGCGTGCGTCTGGAACTCCAGCCGGGCGAAACCGCATCGCTCGTGTTCATGCTGGGCTATATCGAAGTGGCCAAGGACCAGAAATGGGAGGATCCGAACGATCCGGCCAAGGTCGGCATCATAAACAAGAAGCCGGCCCATGAGCTGTTCCGCCGTTTCGCCACCGTCGAACAGGTCGAAGCCGCCTTGAAGGAGCTCAACTCCTACTGGTCCGAACTGCTGACCACCTACAGCGTCGATTCCGGCGACGAAAAGCTCGACCGTATGGTCAACATCTGGCACCAGTACCAGTGCATGGTCACGTTCAATATGTCCCGTTCCGCCTCCTACTACGAGTCGGGCATGGGACGCGGCATGGGCTTCCGCGATTCCAACCAGGACCTGCTTGGCTTCGTGCATCTCATTCCGGAACGCGCACGCGAGCGCATCATCGACATCGCCTCCACCCAAATGGAGGACGGTTCCGCATGGCATTCCGCTCATCGGCCGCGCCGACTGGAATGATTGTCTGAACCTCAACTGTTTCTCCGATACTCCGGGCGAAAGCTTCCAGACCGTGGAGAACAACGACACCGGCGTCGCCGAATCCGTGTTCATCGGCGGCATGTTCGTGCTGTACGGCAGCCAATATGCCGACATCCTCGAGCATTATGGACGTCTGGCCGGCATGTCCGACGCCGAAATCGCGTCCGAGGCGGCCAGCGTGCGCGCCGAAATCGGCCAGGTTTCCAAGGCCGTCAAAACCGCCGGCTGGGACGGGCGAATGGTTCGTGCGCGCCTACGACGCCTACTCGCGCAAGGTCGGCACGCATGAGGACACCGAAGGCCAGATCTACATCGAACCGCAGGGCATGTGCGTGATGGCCGGCATCGGCCTCGATGACGGCAAGGCGCAGCAGGCGCTGAAGTCCGTCAAGGAACGCCTGACCTGCGATTGGGGCACCGCCATCCTCGCACCCGCCTACTCCACCTACCGCATCGAATTGGGCGAAATCTCCTCCTATCCGCGCGGATACAAGGAAAACGGCGGCATCTTCTGCCACAACAACCCGTGGATCTCCATCGCCAACGCCATCGCCGGCAATGACGACGAGGCATTCGCCGTCTACCAGCGCAACTGCCCGGCGTATGTCGAGGACAAGTCCGACGTGCGCAAGGTGGAACCGTACGTCTACTGCCAGATGGTGGCCGGTCCCGAGGCAGCGACCCCGGGCGAGGGCAAGAACTCCTGGCTGACCGGCACCGCCGCGTGGACGTTCGTGGACGTGTCGCAGTATCTGCTGGGCGTGCGACCGACGCTCGACGGCCTGGCCATCGAACCGCATCTGCCGGAACGGTTCGACCAGCTGACCGTGACGCGCGTGTTCCGCGGCGTGACCTACCGCATCGCCATGAAGCGCACCGGCGAGCGCACGGTGAGCGTCGACGGAGCGAAGATTGGCGGTAATGTGGTTCCCGCTTTGAGCGATGCCAAATCCGTCGATGTCGAGGTCACGTTCTGATGTGAGCATCAGAACGTGCTCACAAACGGGGCGGGCCTACACTCTCCTCAACATGAACATGGATTGCCGGAGCATCTTGCATATAGGTTGTTCCGGCGATCCTCCATCGGTTTCCTGCAACCTTGTGGAAGGCAGGAACCGATCAGAACAGTGCGAATCCGTGTGCCGCATAGAAGGCCGCATGGATTCGCACACACAATCCGTCTAAGGTAGCGATATGCAGTATTGTGAAGACATCATCACCGGCATCGATGGCAGTGAGGCCACGTTCGTCCGGTACGTTCTCGACAACAGCGAGGAGATCGATCCCAAACGTCAACGCCCCAGCGTTCTGGTGATTCCGGGCGGCGGCTATGCCATGACCTCCGACCGCGAGGCCGAACCGATCGCCATGCAGTTCCTCGCGGCCGGATGCAACGCGTTTGTGCTGCGCTATTCCGTCGCGCCATCCGTCTTCCCCACGGCTTTGCTGGAAGCCGCGGAAGCAGTGCAGCGCATACGCGCGCATGCGGACGACTGGCATTGCGACCCCAGTAAGATCGCGGTAATCGGATTTTCCGCAGGCGGTCATCTTGCGGCCAATCTTGCGACCACGGCGGGTGACGACACCATGCGGGCACATGGCTATGACCCTGACGCGGTGCGCCCGAACGCATTGATGCTCGGCTACCCGGTGATCACTTCAGGCCCGCTCGCGCATCGTGGCAGCTTCGACTGTCTGCTTGGCGACAACAGCGATAATCAGGTGGCGTTGGACGCGGTGTCCATCGAACGGCATATCGACGCGAAGACGCCGCCCGTATTCGTATGGCATACCATCACCGACGATTGCGTACCGGTCGAGAACACGCTGATGTTGGTCGATGCCTGCAAGAAGGCCGGCGTGCCGGTCGAGGCGCATCTGTTCCCCCAAGGCGGGCATGGTCTGGCGCTTGGCACTGCGGAAACGGCGTGGCAGGGGGTTAATGGCATCGAGCCATGCGTCCAGCAATGGCCGGTGTTGGCCAACGCGTGGCTACGGCGACTCTTCGCCTAGAGGCCAGAGGGCGTAATAGTATTGGATGGTTTTATGAGGGACACGATGAGCAGGGGTGTAAGGAGCTGGCTATGAGCGTCGCGGCATGGGATGGATTCCTGAATGACCAGAGCAACTGGCCGGCCGCCTCACGCATCGGCAACGCTACGGGGGCCACTACCGCCAGGGACACGCTGGGCGACAAGACCTTCGTCAAACGCAAGCGTATGAGTCAGGAGGAACGCCACCTGCAAATCCTGCAGGCCGCCGTCAAAATCATCGCCACCAAGGGGTTCTGGGGCATGTCGTTGCAGAACATCTCCGACGAGCTGGGCATCACCGAGGCGGCGTTGTACCATTACATCTCCTCGAAGGACGATCTGCTCAACATGGTGCTGTCGGAATGCTACGACACCATCGATGCCGACGAATACAACGCGGTGACGGCCGCCATCGTCGACGCCGACGGGCACCGCGTCTACTACTACCCGCGCTATTGCCTGAACATCGTGCTGTACAATCTGCAGCGCCCCGAGCTCGTGCAGCTGTATTCGGTGCTGAACGGCGAGGCGCTGAACCCCTCGCACCCGGCCCACGATTTCTTCATCGGCCGCCATTTGCGCCAATGGGAGATGATTTGCTCGATGAACTGGCTGCTGCCGCCGGACGTGGACGAGGAACGGTTCTACGACCTGTACACCCTGGCGATGAGCGCCATGGACGGTCTGCAGTACCGTTGGCTGGGTGACAATTCGATGAATCTGCTGGAGCAATGGATGAGCATCTCCGACATCATCTTCCCCGATAGCGAATGGCAGGGCTTCCGCGACCCCTCGGAGCACGACCCGAAGAACGAATCCTGCCTGCTGCCGCTTACCTTGTCGGCACGGCAGTAGCTCTGACCCCGAAGATCAGCAGAGCATTACAGCGGAAGATCGATATCGACCGCCCACCGCTCTTGTGCATATTCGCCATCGGCGGGGCCGTTCACGGGAAGCGGACCCGCCGATTTTCGTATCGGAAGCATCCGCGACTAGCGGATCGGCACCTTCTCCATGCCTTCGACCTCGGTTTCGAAGGCGTAGTAGGCTCCGATCAGACCGGCGTTGTTGGTGTGCCGGCAGCGCTTGACAACCGTGTGGAAATCGCTCCACTGCGGGATCTTGTCGAGCGCCGCATTGACCAGCGGCAGCAATTGCTGTTCACGGCAGATGCCACCGCCCAGCAGCACGCATTCGGGGTCGGCCACGGCGACGATGTTGAAAATGCCGATGGCAAGATAGTCGATCCACCGGTCCACGATCTTGCGCACACGCGGCTCATCGAGACGATGGAACAGGGTGGCCGGCACGATGGAGCCTGTCGGCACGTCGAATTCCTTGGCGTACTCCTCCGCCAGCACGATGGTCGACAGGTAATCCTGCATGGTGTGGAATCCACCGGTCTCATAGTTCGGGATCATCATGCCCAGCTCGCCTGCACGCCAATCCTTGCCTCGGCGGATCCTGCCGTCCAGGAACAACGCACCGCCCACACCGCTGTCGATGGTGATCAGCGCAAAATCGTCGAGTTTGACGGCGTTGCCGCTCAGCTTCTCCGCCATTGCCGCGCAGTTGGCGTCGTTCTCCATCCATGTGGGGATCGGGTCGTCAAGATAGCCCTGCAGTTTTCTGCCGATTTCATGGCCGTACAGTATGCTTAGCGCGCCGGCGGTAACGGCGACCTGCTTCTCCGTGTCGATGAAGCCGGGCACGCTTATGGCGATGCCGTCAAGAGGGGCACGCTGCTTGGAAACAATATGCGCGAGCGCCTGGTAGAAGGGCTCCTCGCCGTCGACCGGAGTCGCGATAGTACCCGGAATGCCCATGCGCCCGTCCTCGAACACCACGTATCGGGTGAAGAACGTTCCGATTTCGAACGCAAGGATGCGCTTCTTTGCAGTCATATCGTTATCTAACCCATCTTTAATAAAAATCCTGCCTTGGTACAGTATAGCGTTCCCGCCCATACTTAAGCGCTTCCGCCCCATCCCCCGATACGCTCAGCCAACACCCCTTTGCGTACCACCAATGCAATGGCGGAATCGAAGTGCGTCATAGCATATTCGTCTGCCATTGTGCAACATATGCCATAACAACTTGTCAATATTTATCGATACGGTTGCCTATTGGAGGCTCTTGCAATACACGCTTTTATGACTCCCGCCGCTTACGGCGGGCAGCCCCCTAGATGCCCCCATCAATGACGTTTTCCACGTCGCGCGAAGACAGGAGAAATAGATGAGAAACAAGGCAATCGCATGCCTTGGCGCAATCGTCGCTTGCGCAACGGCTCTCGCCGGAATCCCGGCCACCGCCATGGCGGACGACTCCGCCGGCCTGACTCCCCAATACACCTACAATTCCCAGAACGATAACGGCATGACCTTCGAAAAGGTCAGCCACGCCGATCAGGGCCTGAGCCAGGCCGATGGCGTGGTCGATTACACCGGCGACGGCACCATCGCCCCCTATACCGCCGGCCTGAGCACCACCGGCAACGGCGACCGCGGCCAGTCCTACAGCTATGCGGCAGCATCCTCCGGCGACTGGGTCTACATCGGCACCATGTACGGCGGCCTCGGCGTGCAGGCCATTCTGAACCGCGATATGACAAGCCTCGGCCTGACCTCCAAGCAGGCCACCGCACTCATCCAGACCATGTACGCGGGCAACATGTACCTTGGCGAACCCGACGGCAAGAGCGCCGGCGGCATGCTGTTCAAGTTCAATGTGAAGACCGGCAAGACCAAGATCCTCATGTCCAAGAGCACCGGCATCGACGGAGGCAAGGGCGTGATCCCGACCTTCCGCAGCGCCTTCAAGATGAACGGCAAGCTGTACTTCGAGGGCATGGTCATGGACACCAACAACAAGGATCTCACCCAGCAGGAGATCCAGACCGCCATGGCCTATCAAAACGGATTCCCGTGCATCTACGAAGTCGACCCGGCCAACAACGACAAGCTCACCAAGGTGTATGACAGCGTCGACGTGGATGGCTTCCGTTCCCTGGTCAAGGGCAACGTGTTCACCTCCACCCGTGCCATCGGCTCCTTCGGCAATACGCTGATCGCCGGCGACCTCAAGCCGACCGCGGACGGCAAGGGCAAGGCGCTGCTTGTGGCATCCAAGACCCCGTCCGATCCGAACTCCTACAAAGTGATCGCCGACATGGCGAGCTTCGACAACCTGCCCGCCATCCACCGACAGGATGTCAACGGCGGCGGCGGTATCTATCAGGTGCAGGAGTTCAACGGCAAGCTGTACGTCGTGGTCTGCACCGGCGACACCAGCACCCTGAACGAAGAGACCGGAACCATGCGCTCCTTCGCCATTTACGTGGGCGAGAACAAGGGCGATTCCACCAACAAGGCCGATTGGACCTGGCGTCCGCTCGTAGGCGACACCGCCAAGGGCGCCAAGTACTACTACGGTCTTGACAAAAGCCGTGTGAGCGCCGGCGCCTGCACCCTGCAGGTCTACGGCGACCACTTGTACATCGGCGACTACAACGACGTGTCCAGCGCACTGCAGGGCTTCGTCACCAAAAGCAACTTCGTAACCCAAGCCACCAACCTCGAACAGTCCGTCAACCTATACCGCATGGACAAGAACGAGAACGTCGAGATGCTCGTGGGCGACAAGAACGACACCTTCCCGAAGGGCGGTTCCACCGGTCTGGGCAGCGGCTACGACAACCACATGAACCAATACACCTGGCAGACCACCGTTCACGAGGGCAAGATGTACCTGTCCACCATGAACACCACCACCTTGCTGGAACCGATCGCACAGTTCACCAACGGTGACATTCTCAACATGAACGAGAAGGATTGGAACAACACCGTCCACTACCTGCGCGTGTTCCTGCGCCTGCTGTGGGGCATGGGCCCGACCGACCCGGCTTCCGCCATCGCCACGCAGAGCAACGATCAGAACGCCAAGGTGACCACCCAGACCATGCCGTCCACCGACAATCCGGAGGCGCTGGTCGACTGGGCCCGCATCCAGGCCGGCAAGGACGCCTCCGCCGCGCAGCCGCAGACCACCCGACGCCAAGTCCGTCTCGTCCGCCAAGCCGATCAGCCTGACCGCCGCCCAGACCAAGGAACTGGTCGACGGCATCAAGGACGGCAGCATCGTTCCGGGCAGCCTGGCAGCCTCCGGCTCCTCCGATGAGGCCTCGCAGCTCTTCGACATCAACAACGAGCTGGACAACCTCGGCTCCCAGCTGTCCGACAAGGGCTCCGCCGATTTCGCCAACAACTACGGCGAAGTCACGGACGCGTTCTTCAGCATCGCCGACATCATTCCCGACAAGTTCAAGGGCCTGTACGAGATGCTGGTCAAGCTGACCAGCAAGGCCAACCTCAAGGCCTACGCCAAGTCCCTGCCGTACCTGGCCAAGTCCAAGCGCGGCTTCAACCTGTTCGAGATCACCGACCGTTCCGCCGCGAATGAGGGCGTGACCGTCGGCACCGTTACCGACAACGGCTTCGGCGACCCGTTCAACCACGGTCTGCGCATCTTCTGCGACACCGACGACTACATGGTGGTCGGCACCGCGAACCCGTTCTACGGTACCCAGCTGTGGCGCGTGCGCAATACGCAGTACGCCGTGAACGTCTCCGCGACCGAAGGCGGCTCCGCCTCCGCGGATGTCGAGCGCGCGGCCAAGGGCAGCAAGGTCACGCTGACGGCCACCGCGAACAAGGGCTACCACTTCAAAGAGTGGAACGTGCTGAAGGGCAACGTCTCCATCGAGAACAACGCCTTCGAGATGCCTGACGGCAGCGTCTCCATCCAGGCTGTGTTCGAAAAGGACGCTGTTGAACCGACGGCGCCAACGACCCCGGCAAAGCCTGCCACAGACACGAAGCCATCCACAACACCGACCGGTGTCACGTCCACCCCTTCGACCGGCTCCTCCGTGCTCGGCATGGCGGTCGCCGCGGCTGTGGCACTGATTGCAGGCGCCGCGATTCTGCTGAAGAAGAAGCAGGCGTGATGATGACCGGCGGTGTGATCGCAGCCACCCGATGAACGCGGAACGGCGCCATACCACCGGTTCCTGACGAAGAAGGCCGATGTCCATCAAGGGCATCGGCCTTCTTCATATTCGGCTTCGTCGAGTGGAGTCGTTTCGCTCCGTCTAACGTGGTCTACAGCATTGCGATCACCGCAACGCAATCACATCCACGCCATACGGCTTAAGCTCGATCAGATCGTTGATGACGGTGCCGGTCAGCAGCTCCGTGCCACCGTTGAGTTCGCTGAGGCACAGACGCTTGTCGGCGGCGCTGTTGTTGATGAGGAACGCGTAGCGGGTGCCGCCATCGCCATAGCGCACGGACAGGCTGACATCCTCCGGGGTATCAAGCGACTTCAGATCCAGCTCCTTGATGATCGGAGCCATGAACGCGCTCATGCCGGTCTCGTCCAACGGAGTGCCCACAAAATAGGCTTTGCCCTTGCCATACGCATTGACGGTGAGCGCGGAATGCCCAGCATAGAATTCGTCGCCGCCGTACGTAGCAAGACGCTCGGCACCTTCGCGATGAATAATGCTCGCCACGATCTCGCCCTTGGCATCAACCGTGCCGCCATGCACTTCGATGGTTTCGCCCGGCGCAAGCGCATCGATCTCTTCGACCCATACGCCCATAAGCCTGCGCAGCTTGCCCGGGTAGCCGCCTGGCACCACCAGATCATGCTCATCATGGATGCCGGCCATATAGCCGGTGATGAAGGTGCCACCATCCGCCACATAGGCTTCCAACGTTTCAGCCACACCAGGCAACACGGTGATCAGCGCCGGGGCGATGGCCAGATCATACTGGCTGAGCCGCGCAAGAGGCGTGGTGCTGGCGATCATATCCACCGGCACATTGCGACGCCACAACGCACGGTAGAAGCGATGAACCTCATTGGGATAGTTGAAGCCGGTGGTCGGGCCGACACAGCCTTCAAGCGACCAGTAGCTCTGCCAGTCGAACATGATGGCTACACGGGATTCGATGCGCGAGCCCATGATCCGCCTGCCGATGCGGTCCAGTTCCTCACCCAAGGCCGCGGTCTCCTTGAACACGCGGGACTCCTCGGTGCCGTCATGCGCGATGACCGCGCCATGGAATCGCTCGCAGCCGCCAAGGGACTGCTTCATCTGGAAGAACCGCACGGTGTCGGCGCCATGGGCCACGGCCTGCCAGCTGAGCTTACGCACTTCCCCCGGCTGCTTGACCTTGCAGAACGGGAACCAGTTCTGCTGGTTCGGGGTCTGCTCCATCAGCATGAACGGCTTGTTGCCGCCGATGCCGCGCATCAGGTCGTGGCACATGGCGGTGAAGCTCGGCGGGGTGTCCATGCCCGGATAGTTGTCCCAGCTGACCACGTCCATCTCCTTGGCCCACTCGAAGTAGTCGAGATCCTTGAACGTGCCATGAGGTTCGTGGTGATCGGCGTGGTCGCGTCGTATTCGCGGATCGCGTCGCGCTCGTTCGTATAGCAGGCCAACTGCGCCTGGCTTTGGAAGCGGCGATAGTCCATCTGCAGCCCGGACACCACGCATTTGGCGTCGCTGATGCCGTCGCCGTAGCCGACGGGCGGGCACCACGTCGCCCCAATCGTAGATGGTGTGGCTCCAGAAATTGGCGCACCACGCCTTGTTGAGCGCTTCGATGAGCTCGTCCTGGCCCTACGGCAGGCGCATGTCGGTGCGGTCGCGGCCTTCCAGATCATGTTCGTGGTCGAGTCCGCCGATGAAGACCACCGGATCTCCGGCGGCCGCGTACGCGCGGGCTTTTGCCACGGCCTCGTCACGCAGTTCGCGCGCGCGATTCACGTCTTTGGCATCGGAACCCTTGGAATTCTCAAGGCTTTCCTCCTGCCAGCTTTCGTCCTGGTTGATCTGTTTGGCGTCGTAGCCGAGCGCGTATTCGATTTCGACGTTGCCGCCGAGCTCGCCGTTGAGGCCGAGCAGCGGGGATACTTCGTGCAGCGCTTTGATGACGGCCGAGCCGCCGCCGTTGGAGTGGATGCGGTCGGCGTTGGCACCGATGACCAGCAGACGGGTCATGTTGCGTTCGTCGAGCGGCAGCAGGTGCGCGTCGTTTTTCAGCAGCACGATGGATTCGCGGGCGATGTCCAATGCCTTCGCCGCGTGGTCGAGCGTCGCGTAACGGCCTGGTTTGCGGCTTGCGTGCGCGTCGCCGAGCATGTGCAGCGCGTCCATGACGGCGATCACGCGTTCGACTTTCCCGTCGACGTCGCTTTCCTTGACGTCGCCGTCTTCCACGGCTTTCTTCAGCGGGTTGGCGAAGTAGTAATCGTCGAAATTCGGCGTGACGGACAGTTCGATATCCATGCCGACTTCGGCGCTGGCTTTGGTGTCGCGCACCGCGCTCCAGTCGGAAACGACGAAACCGTCGAAACCGTATTCGTCGCGCAGGATGTCGTCGAGCAGCTGCTTGTGTTCGCAGCATTTGGTGCCGTTGACGAGATTGTAGGCGCCCATGACGGAGAGCACGCCGCCGTCTTGTACCGCCGCTTCGAAGGCCGGCAGGTAGATTTCGCGTAATGCCCGCTCGCTTACGGTCTCGTCAACGTCCAATCGGTCGGTTTCCTGGCTGTTGACCGCGTAATGTTTCGCGCAGGCGGCCACGTCGGATTCCTGCACGCCTTGGATGTAGGCCACACCTTGCGCGGCGGTCAGGACCGGATCCTCGCTCATGTATTCGAAATTGCGTCCGCACAACGGACTGCGTTTGATGTTGATGGAAGGGCCGAGAATCACGTCCTTGCCTCGGCCTCGGGCTTCCTCCCCCAATACTTCACCGGTCATGCGGGCCAGGTCGGGGTTCCATGTGGAGGCGACCGCCGAGCCGGACGGCAGGTAGGTCACATAGTCACGGGTGTTGTACAGCGGCGCCCAATTGTCGTTATGCAGTTCGGCGCGCACGCCCATCGGACCATCATCCATCCTGAGCGGCGGAATGCCCAGTCGTTCGGCGTTGCCGTTGCGGAACAGGCCTGCGGCGTGCACAATGGCGATTTTCTCGTCCAGCGTGAGTTGCGCCGTCAGTTCCCTGGCTTTGGTTTTGTTGGCTTCAGTAATTACGGTCATGCGTTTTTCTTTCGTTTCATTGCGATTCGACGGTGTGGAGATTCATCATCGAACGCGCTCCTCACGAAAGCATGGAGGAAAGTGGACATGGAAAAAGCGGAAAAGTTCCGACAGGCAAGAAGGAGACGACGACGTCCGTCGGAATATGCGGAACCGGAAGAGTTGCGGGGCGTCGGCCCGGTTCGAAGAGTCCGACGCCCCTTGTTGGTTATGTGATTAGGCGAGGCGTTCCGGCCGAAGCGAAAACGCTCCAGCCGGAACGCCAGGAATTACTTGGCCTGCTTGACGATGTCCTTGCGGGCCTGGATCAGGTCCTTGGCGTTCTGCTGGTCGACCTTGAGGACTTCCTTGTAGCCGAGGTTGTCGATCTTGGTGCGGGCTTCGTCAAGGGTCTTCTCGAACTTGCCCGCAGCGGTGATGGCCTGCCAGGAGGCGTTCACCGTTTCGGACTTGACGGAGCTGCGGGTGGCGGAAACCGTGGAATCCTCCTGTGGAGTGGTGTAGGACGCACCGGCTGCGATGGAGAGCTTGCCTGCCTTCTGCAGATAGTCGATGTCGTTGGTGGCGTTCTCCATGTGGGCGGACCAATCCTTGAACAGCTCGGTCTCATCCTGGTTGGACTTCCACAGCAGCGGGTTGTAGGCCTCGCCGGTGTTCGGGTCGATGTCGTTCTGAGACACGGCCTTGAAGTTCAGCTTAGAGTAGCCGTCATCGTAGCTGGAGCCGCCAAGCTTGCGGAGACCTTCAGGTTGGCGTGGTCGCCGGTCATGGCCTGCTGGCCGAACTTGGTCAGGGTCGGGTTCTTGCCGTCCTTGTCGGTGGTGAAGCAGCCCAGATCCTTCGGACAGGCGGCGCCACCGGAGTTGGAGGAAGAGGCGTAGATGCCTTCCGGAGAATACATCCAGTCGATGAACTTGGCCAGACGGGCCTTGTTCTTGGCCTTGGAGCCGATGGCCACGATGGTGGCGCCATCACCGTCAGGCTGGAAGCCGTCGGAATAGACCTTCATGTTCTCAAGCGGAGCCAGCATGAAGCCGACGCCTTTGGCCTTGTTCTCATCGGAGTTCATACGCGGCTTGCCCAGCCAGCTCCAGATGGACAGCATGGTCTTGCCGTTGGTGACCTTGGTCCGCATGGTATCCCAGTCCTGGGTGGTGGAATCAGGATCGACCAGCCCCATGGATTCGGCCTTGTTCAGGAACTCCAGGGCCTGCTGGTAGATGCCGCCCTCCTTGGTGGCGGGCTGCACGTCCTTACCGTCGGCGGAGATGAACACGGAACCCTGGTTGGTGTAGCCGAACCAGCTGCAGATGGATGCGGCGTTCTGCATCACATCGCCGTCCCGATCCTTGAACAGTGACATGGCGTAGATGTCGTCCTTGCCGGTATCCTGGCGAGCCCTGTCCTGCATCTGCTTAAGCACATTGAGCAGACCGTCGAGATCCTTGATCTGCGGGTAGCCGATCTCCTTGTAGATATCCCAGCGGATGTACGGTGCGGCAGCCGACTCGTTGCCTTCGCTCGGGTCGGTCGGAGACTGGGAGGAGACACCCTGAGGAACACCCCACACGCCATCCTTGCCGGCCTGCTTGGCGATGGACTTGACCGCGGAATCGTACTTCTTGACATTCTTCATGCTGGAGTAGTACGGGGTCATGTCTTCGATGAGCTTGGCCTTGACCAGCTTGTTCAGACGCCCGTTGCCGGTACCGACAATCACCAGATCGCCAAGGTTGCCGGAAGCGGAGCGAGTATCGAACACGGTATCGCCGCCGGACACGTTCGGCGCGATGATGTTCAGCTTGATGTTGAACTTGTCTTTGACGATCTTGGCGAACCAGCCGCTCTTTTGCAGACCCTGGCTGCTGGCCAGCGAGTCGAAGACCTCGACGGTCATTTCGGAACCGTCGTCCTTGGTGTCGGCACTGTTGCTGCCGCTGCCGCAGGCCGCGAGCGACAGCAGCGTAGCAGCCGCAACGCCAGCCGCAATCGCGCGGGTGGTGATTTTCTTCAGTTCTATGCGGAAACCTCCTTGTATTCCTTCTTCTGATATTCAGTTATGGGGAAAAGAATCGTTGTGTTGTTAATCAGCCTTTAACCGCGCCCAGCATCATGCCCTTGACGAAGAAGCGCTGGAAGAACGGGTAGGTGAACATGATCGGCAGCACCACGATGACGGAAACCGTCATACGGATCGAGGTCGGCGTCGCGGCGCTTGCCAGAGCGGCGACATTCGCCGAATTCGCCTTGGCCGCATTCGCCAGTGCGGACGCCTGGTTGATGTAGGTGTACAGCAGGTACTGCAGCGAGTAGAGCTCGAATCGGTCATGTAGATCAGGGTGTCCTGGAAAGAGTTCCACTGGTTCACGGCCGAGAAGATGCCCACGGTCGCCAGAATCGGCGTGCACATCGGCAGGATGATGCGGGTGAACACGGTCAGCGTGCCGGCGCCGTCCATTTCAGCGGCTTCCTGCAGCGACGGCAGTGGCCGCAAAACCCTTGCCGCATCGGCGCTAAAGTATTGTTATTCCAACACACTAAGTGCTCTTGGAGAGCTATTTATAATCTTATAAATAGGGCGTGTCGCACAATACGGCACAGTACTATCGGCAATAGCCGAACACATCATCGAGGAGGATTCATGCGGTTCAACATCAACGCGCCCTTCTGGCGTTTCATGGACACCCTGCTGCGTTTCGTCGGGCTTAATCTGGTCTACCTCATCACGCTGATCCCAAACGTCACCATCGGCCCGGCACGCGCGGCATTGTATTCCACAATGTTCGCCTATGACGAGCATGACGACATCCGCCTCGTCAAGGAATATCTCACCCGCTTCAAACGCGAGTTCAAACAGGGACTTGCGGCCTGGGTGCTCGTCGCCATCCTCGCCACCGCCATCCTCTTCGGCCTGTCGTTCTGGAAGGCGTGGGATACCAACGCCCCCTACATACCGCTGATCCTTCTGGTCATCGCCGCCGTGGTCGTGGCGCTGTTCGCCGAATACGCCGCACCGTTGCAGGCACGCTTCGCCAACACCACCGGCAGGCTCTTCTCGCTATCGGCGATGTTCCCCTGGCGAGCCTTCCCCTGCTCGCTCGTCCTCGTCATCATCGACGTACTCGCGGCCGGCCTGTCATATTTCGTACCGTTCATACGCGTTCTCGCCATCCTCTTCGGCATCGCCTGGGTGGCGTATGCGAAATCCCTCATTCTGCTGTGGGGCTTCAAACGGTATGGCGGAACGGGCAAAGTGGAGAATCCGCAATATGTCAATGCGCACGAGTGACGTTGCGGCGGCGCTCAGGAATCATGCTTTGTCGGTGATGAACGTCAGCGGATTGTCGATGAATTTGCGCAAGCCGACTTCCGCGGCACCGTACAACGCCGGATGGTCGGCCACCAACGGGATGGACACGCTCACCTGCATGTCCGACGCCCCCAAGACCTGCGATTCCAAACGGTTTTCGAGCGTTTCGTAGAAGAACGGCCCGAAATCGGTCCACCAACCGCCCAGCAGCACGGTATCGACATCGGCCAGATTCAGTGCGGAGCCGATGGCCGAGGCCAGCGCGTCGATGGCCCGTCCGACGGCCTCCACGGTCCGCACATCATGGGAATGCCATGCGTCCAACAGACGCTCCAGTGCCTCACCGCTCGAAGCCGCATTCTTTTCGGCCACTCCGGAAGCCTCGACCAGCGCGCGACGGCCAGCATACGTTTCCAAACATCCGCGTCGTCCGCATCCGCACAGCGGACCGTCCAAAGACACCGACACGTGACCGATCTCACCGGCGAAACCGTGGCTTCCCGACACGATCTCACCGTCACGGACGATCGCGCCGCCGATGCCGATATCGCACGACAGATACAGGAAGGAGTCGGCGCAATCCACGCCATCGAACACGTCCGCACGCGCACAGGCATATCCCGGAATCTGCGCGATGGCGGCCAGCTTCGCCTCATTGCACGGGGTAACGTCATACCCTCGCATAACGTCGAACGTGGTCAGATCGACATTCTCCCAACCGAGATTGCGGGCCATGAGCAGCCTCTTGTCGGAGGTGACCAAGCCCGGCAGCGCACACGAGACGCCCGCGATGATGCATCGTTTCGATTCCAGATCCTCAGCCATCGCCTTGACCATGGCGTCAAGCTTGCCGAATACGACGTCCGGCTCGACGCCGCTCATGTCGGCATCCACCCATTCGTGCCTGAGTATGTCGTGGTTGATGTCCAAAGCCATGCATCCATAGCCGTCGGTGTTGACCTGCATGCCGACGCCGCACACCTTGCCGTCTCCCAGCATCAACGGCGTGGACGGGCGCCCATAGCTGGCCGAGTTCTGCGGCTCACCCTCCTTGACGACGCCCGCATCGATCAGCAGCGACACCAGCAACGACATCGTCGCCTTGGTCAGCCCGGTCTCCTTGGCAAGATCCGCTCGGCTCATCGGCCCGGAGGCACGCAGTAGCGTGTCGATCACCACCGAAAGATTGTGATTGCGCAGATCGTCCTGATTGATCCTGCGAAGAGATGCCATAGCCGTTCCCGTCCCTGCCCTGTTTGCCGTGTTGCCACATCAGCATGAATTCCCCGAACCGATGTTCCGGAGCCTTTCCTGGTGCTACACTACTATAGTATAGTTTATTCATCTAACTATTAACCGTGCGCCACCGGCGAACGGCACATGCAAGGAGGCAACACAAACCATGGCAAGGACTCTGGTTGCAGGCGTCGACACATCGACGCAGTCCTGCAAGGTACGCGTGACGGACGCCGAAACCGGCGAGCTTGTACGATTCGGGCAGGCCAAACACCCGAACGGCACATCCGTCGACCCCTCATACTGGTGGAGCGCATTCCAAGAGGCCGCCGAGCAGGCCGGCGGCCTGGACGACGTATCCGCGCTGGCCGTCGGCGGCCAGCAGCACGGCATGGTGATCCTCGACAACCAAGGCAATGTGATCCGCGATGCGATGCTGTGGAACGACACCAGTTCGGCGCCCCAGGCTGCGGCTCTGATCGAAAAGCTCGGCGCAGCGCCCGCACAAGACGGCGAGCCGGAAGACCCAATCGCCCGAGGCAAGCAGCGTTGGGTCAAGGCCGTAGGCTCCTCCCCCGTCGCCTCCTACACGCTGACCAAGGTGGCATGGGTGGCCGAGAACGAGCCCGAAAACGCCAAGAAAATCGCCGCCATCTGCCTACCTCACGACTGGCTGAGCTGGCGCATCGCCGGTTACGGCCCGGTCACCGAAGGCGAGGACGCCCATCTTGAAGCCCTGTTCACCGACCGCTCCGACGCCTCCGGCACCATCTACTACGATGCCGCGTCGAACGAATACCGCCGCGACCTGATCGCCATGGTGCTCGAGGCCGCGGAAGGCGCCGAAGCCGCGCAATCGCACGCCGAGGCCATCGTGCTGCCCACCGTGCTGGGGCCGCGCGACGCCGCCCCCGTCAAGGCCGATCCGGCCATCGCCGGCAAGAACGTCGAAGGCGGCTGCCTGCTCGCCCCCGGCGGCGGCGACAACGCCATGGCATCGCTGGGACTGGGCATGGCCGTCGGCGACGTGTCCATTTCCCTGGGCACCTCCGGCGTGGCCGCAGCCATCTCCGAGAACCCAACCTACGACCTGACCGGCGCCGTATCCGGCTTCGCCGACTGCACCGGGCACTACCTGCCGCTGGCCTGCACCATCAACGGTTCGCGCATCCTCGACGCCGGCCGCGCCGCCCTCGGCGTGGATTACGACGAACTGGCCAAGCTGGCCTTCGCCTCGAAGCCGGGAGCCGGCGGCATCACCCTGGTGCCGTATTTCGACGGCGAACGCACGCCGAACCGCCCGAATGCCACCGCCACCTTCTCCGGCATGACTCTGGCCAACACCACACGCGAGAACCTGGCCCGCGCCTTCGTCGAAGGACTGCTGTGCTCCCAGCGCGACTGCCTGGAGCTCATCCGATCCCTGGGCGCAAGCATCACGCGCATTCTGCTCATCGGCGGCGGCGCGAAGTCCGAAGCTATCCGCACGCTGGCACCAAGCATTCTGGGCATGGACGTGACCCGACCCGCCACCGACGAATACGTGGCCATCGGCGCGGCCCGCCAGGCCGCCTGGGTGCTGTCCGGCGAAACCGAGCCTCCGGCATGGCAACTCACCATCGACGGCGTGGAGACCGGCGAACCGACCGAAGCCGTATACGAAGCCTACGCCAAGGCCCGCGCTGATCCATCACCGCAGGAATTCAGGCATAGGGCCGGGAAGCTCCCAACAATGGGGCTTCCCGGCCCTATGCTGATTCATGAACCATACTCATAGAAACGACAATATGAACGACAGCTTCCGTATAAGGCTTTACGCGCTCACCTGCATCGCATGGCTGGAGAAATCGATTTGCCGTCAACACACCCTATGAAACGTTTGCAAAACTACAGCAAACCTTCCACATCGGCGAAGGCAGGGTCATGTTCGGGAATCTCACGAATCACATGCGCTGGATTGCCCACGGCTATGACGTTCTCCGGAATGTCACGTGTCACCACGGACCCGGCGCCGATGATGGAATTCGACCCGATGGTCACCCCCGGCGTGACCGTCACATTGGCGCCGAACCACACGTTATCACCGATGGTCACGGCACTGGCATGCTCCCAGCCCGCCAGGCGGGTGGCAGCGTCCTTGGCATGGTTGGGTGTGGCGATGGTGCAGCGCGGACCGATCAGACAATCCTCACCGAGCGTCACATATCCGCCGCCGCACACCATGAAATCCTTGTTGAGGAACGTGCCGCGGCCAATGGTCAATCCGATACCATAATCGACATTGAACGGCGGCGTGAACTGCACGCCCTCCCCCGCGTCCGGGACCAGCTCGTGAAACAAACGGTACGCCTCGTCCGGATCATCGAAGAAGATGCGGTTGATCTTCGCGCAGGCGCGCATGGCCTCGCCTGTGAATTTCGGCAGCGACTTCGATTTGCGATATTGCGTCGGCTTGCCGGCGAACAGTTTGGTCAGATCCTCGTCGGACGCGATCAGCGCTTCCGTCTCCTGCGTCATATCCGTCTCCTTCATCACATTCCACCGCACTATAGTGAACGCTCACACCATACTATATTCACTTACTTGACCATGACGCATGAAACGTTACCCGGCGTATCGTGGCATCCACCGAACAGCATATATCGTTGACCATCAGGTCCGCATGCCGTCCACTCAGGCAATCCGGAACCGTTCGGATCACCTGTCGCCGCGAAATTCACCCAATATCGATTCATCGCATGGGACAAATCGTAATGCCAGCCTCGAAACGGCCGCCAGCTCGCAGGGAGCGTCCCGAACGAAAACCATAAATCGGACGAATGAAACGCACCGACATCATCCCCCGGCATATCCACATCGAATCGATATCTGTATGGTTCCGAGCCGCCGCCTGACACCCATGCATCGATCATATCCAGATTGCCGCATTCACCCTCCGGATACGGAGTGCCATCAGGGCCCGGAACCATGAACTCGCCGGTCGTGTTCCCCACCAACAAATCACACGGAACGCGATGTCCCGCAATAAGCGCATCACGGTATTGCTCGACAAGGAATGTCCCATCGACGCAGGGAATCCAATTAGTCATCGGAGCCCATACGACATCATCACCCTGCCCAGACCAATCGCAAGCAGGAAAAGTCACCGCCGCCTCCAGCAGATCAGTCGCAGGAACAGAACGCGCCTCGGCAATCGATTCAACTTCCAGATACTTCAAAAAACGCGCTCCATTTCGCTGCGCATCCTCAAGAGACCACAGATGGCGATTGAACAGACCAGTTCCACCTCCAGACTGCATGATGACGCGTTGGAACAGACCATCGTTCATCGGCGAGACACTTTGCGCCAACGCGCTTGCGGCCCCTGCGGACTGGCCGAACACGGTAATGTTCGCAGGATCGCCACCAAACAAGGCAATATTGTCCTTTACCCACTGAATGCCCATCCGCTGGTCAAGAAATCCGAAATTCGCACAAGGCCGTCCATCAACCGCTTCCTTTTCCAACATGGCATGCGCGAAAAAACCAAACACATTCAACCGATAAGCAATGGAGACCACCACCACGCCCTGACGGGCCAGCTGCTCTCCATTGAACTCCTTCTCACAGGTAGATCCAGTCTGAAACGCTCCACCGTAAAGCCATACCATCACAGGCAGCCCATGCCCATCGCAACGGGAATCCGTACGAATCTCGGAACCACTGCCGCATCCACGCAAGGCCGGCGTCCAGATATTCAGATACAGACAATCCTCAGCCATCGGAGTGTCAGCGTCAATCTGCCATTCCCTGCCGTAGAACTCATCCGAGCCGGGCAGCGGCTGCATCGGCATCGGCGCGAAATCACCGGCTTCGAGCACGCCATCCCACGCTTCAGCAGGTTGTGGCTCACGCCAGCGTAACTCATCAACAGGCGGCTTGGCATATGGAATGCCCCGAAACACGGTGATCACAGGATCCGCATCGGAGAATCCGTCGACACATCCTTGACGAATCATGACTTGTCTGCGCATGACTGCTCCTAATCAACCATGGGCAACGGCAGATGAAACGGCGGAAGCAGAACACCGTCCCCGTCGCAGATGAGACCGGATTCCGGGCTGTTGCTCCACGCATACCGCACCTCGTCCGGCATGCGCGACGGTATGCGCGCCACAATATCGCAACCATCCAGCCATGCCTCAGCCCGCACCGAAGTGGCGCAGTCGTGCCACAGGAAATCAATTTCTCGCGGAACGTCACCATCCAACGTCATCAGATGGCGATTCTGCGATTGCATCTGTTCGCCCATGGAATTCCGCCACACGCAGTGCATCCTCAACAATCCATCGTCCGCCTCTGCGGTTTCAACAACCGGCTGAGGCTGAGCCTGCTGGCCATACACAAAATCCATCGCGACATTGAATGCACGATCCGCGATGGTTTTCTTATCATGAGGATGCAAATCATTGCTTTCACCGGCATCAAGCGTCACCACCGCAGCCACGTGTTCAAGTTCGTCCGCCACTCTCCATTCCTGTTCTCGAATAAGCGGCCAACCACCATCCTCGATGGCGTCGATGCCGAATTTCGGAAGCTGGACGATCAGGAATGGCATATCCGGCTGATGCCACTTGCCACGCCACAATTCAATCATGGCTTTCAGCTCATCGCCATAACGCATGGCGTAGTCGCCGGTATTCGATTCGCCCTGATACCACAGCACGGCCCGCACCGCATATGGAAAACACGGGGCGAGCATGGCGTTGTACAGGCCGGTCGGCTTCCATCTGACGAAATCCTCGAATGGGCAATCGCGGTCGGCTTCGGCGGTCACGGCGTACTGCCAAATGCCGGACAGGTCGAAGATATCGTCTCCGATGGTCAGTGTCATCCGTTTGCCGGGCGTCACACGGCCGCCGGGCCGTTCAACGACCAGACGCATGCGGATTTCGTTCGCGCCGGCGCGCAGCACGCCGGCTGCGACCGGATAGTCCCGCGGCTCATACACATTGCTTCGCCCACCGACCAACACACCGTTGACCCACGTATGGTCGGCATCATTCATGGTGCCCAGACGCAGTAGGGCGGGCTTCCCCGCATCCGACGGAGGCAGGAACACGGTTTTTCTCATGGTAATCTCGCCGCGGAAACCGGCAAGTCCGCGATCCTTGTACCATCCAGGCAGGCGTATGTCATGCCATGCCACGTCGCGCGGCTCGATGTTCTTGGATTCCGGACAGTCCCACGCGATCAATGGCAGCCACTCATGGTGCGCATCGGCCACGGCCTCGTATCCAAGCGCCTGGTACCACCGGTCCCGCTCGGCAACGGAATCGAGCTTCTTTTCGACGCCACACCATCGCCAAGGTACGGTTCAAGACTGGCGAGCGCTTCGGGGAACGCTCGTAATGTGTCAATGTCCATCCAGGATTCGATCGGAGAGCCGCCCAATGAAATGTTCAACAGACCAACGGGCACACCGAGCCACTGGCGGATCCTGCGACCGAAAAAATATGCGAGCGCTGAGAAATCATCAAGCGTATCCGCATCACAGCCCTGCCAGAACGCACGGTCGTGATCGTCGCGAGGACCTTTGAAATCGTAATCGGGAATCACTTTGTACTGCCGCAGCAATGGATCGGGATCACGGTCCCACTCCTGTGGATAGTCGGCGCGCACCCAAGCCATAGGCAGTTCCATATTCGACTGCCCGGAGCACAGGAACACCTCTCCCGCATAGCACTGCCGTGAGATACGCTCCGCTCCGTCCTCGTAGCATATGGTCAGCTCGTACGGCCCTCCAGCTTCGATCGGACCATACGGCGCGTTCCAAGTTCCGTCGTCTTTCACCTGCACCATATGCCGCTCGTCAGCAAGCCGTGTCAATACGATGCGTCCGGGATCGCCGGTGCCCCAAATATGCATGTCCACACCGGCTTGCAGCACGCAGCCGTCGTCAAGTAGTTTCGGCAATCGCAAAGTCATCTCAGCATTCTCCCCATTGAGTCTGCGTTCATTTCACCAAATAACCGACGGGCGGCAGGAATGCGGCGAATCGCCGCCCGTCGGCATCGACTACCGGTTGTCGGGAAGCTCCCGATAATCGAAATAGTCGAATTCGGCTTTCGCGTCATAGCCAGACAGATCAACACAGGCGAGACCCACGAACGCGCCGGTGAAGAAGCCGCCGTAACGTTGGTTCACGTAATCGTCGGACAGGATCTTCGCATCGAGCTTGACCGGAATCTCGGTGAAATGTTCTCCGTCAAAGGAATATTCGTAGGAATAGTATTCCGTGCGGACCTTGGTGCGCAGCCATACCGCTTCGGCGTCTTCGGGCACTACGATGGCGTCATCCTTGAGGAACGACGTATATTGGTTGAAATCGTTCTGAGCCACTTCGATGACCCTTGCATGTCGTTTCTCATCCCAAGTGACAAACGCCCATGACCAGCATAGGTCATCGTAATAGTTGGTCAGGCCTGCCATCTGCATGTAGTTCTTCGGATCGAAACGCACCTTGGTCTCGGCGTCGAAATCGAATGCCTGCCAGCGACGAGCCACAAGGGACAGGTCAAACAGGTTGCACAGCGAGCCCTGACCACGCAATGCCAGTTTGCCACCGCCCACCGTGCCCATGGCGTCGGTGAACGGGACGCGTAGCGTGTTCCAATTCGGACCGAGCTCGCCGGAATCGAACTCATCATGTTCGTCACGCGTCGTTGGGGCCAAAGTCTCGATGGCATCTTTCGGAGCATCAACGTAACGCTGTCCGCCGTGACCTCCGGCCACGCGCGGCCAACCGTCCTCATCCCATTCGACTTTCTGGATGGAGGTCTCGCGTCCGAGTGTGCACCATCGCGGGTGCCATGGGCCGGTTCGGTATCATGACGCCACGGACGACCGCATAGGGAGGCGTAATACCACTCGCCGGACGGGGTGTCCACCAACGCTCCATGGCCCTGCTTCTGCAAATAGGTGTCAGGAGTGTCGAAGTTACCGATGAACGGGCCATTCGGCATAACTTCGAAGGAGCATTCGTCAAGGGTACGGGAACGCGCCACAGATTCCTGATGCTCATACACCGTGCCGCCTTCTGCGGCAAACAGGTAGTACCAACCATCCTTCTTGTATAGGTGGGGACCTTCGGTGATCTTCACCGAGGTGCCATCCCAGATGGTGCGGGCCGTTTCTGGCTTGAGCTTCATGGTGTCGACGTCGAATTCCGTCAATGTGATACCGTCGAACTGGTGGTGGTATTCACGGAAATCCCATGTCTGCTGCACCAAGTATTTGCGGCCGTCGTCGTCATGGAACAGGCTGGCGTCAAAACCGACCCCGTTGATGCGAACCGGCTCGCTCCATGGCCCGTGGATGTCCTCGGCGGTGACCAAATAATTAGTGCAATCCTTGAATGCACCATTGACCACCTTGACATCAGTGTAGATCAGCCAGAACCTGCCATCCGCATAGCTTAGGTCAGGAGCCCAGATGCCTCCCGAAGAGGGGTTTCCTCTCATATCAAGCTGGCTGGACCGGCTCAACGGGCTTGGAAGAATGTTCCAATGCACCAGGTCCTTGGACTCATGCAGGCGAACGCCTGGGAACCATTCGAAAGTGGAATTGGCAATGTAATAAGTGTCACCGACGCGAATCATTGAAGGATCGGCATGAAAACCGGTGAGCACCGGGTTGGAAATCTTCATAATGTACCTCTTGCATAAGAGATGAAGCCCGGAAGACGGAAAGGAACATCTTCCGGGCGTGGGTTGTCACATTCCGTCAGCCCTTGACCGCACCTGTCAGGCCGCCGACGATCTTCTTCTGGAAGATGGTGAAACAGATCAGGGCCGGAATCATAGCCAGAGAGGTGAAGGCCAACACCTGTGCGGTGTCAACGGAGTGTTCAGAGCTGAACATCTGTACGCCAAGTGGCAATGTGTACTTGTTGGCATCACTGAGCACGAACAGCGGCAGCATGTAGGCATTCCAGCTTCCCACGAAGGTGAGGATTCCAGTGGTGGCCACGCCAGGCATGGACAGCGGAATGACCATGCGCCAGAAGAAGCCAAGGCGGGAGCATCCATCGAGAAGACAGGCCTCCTCAAGCTCATTAGGAATCGACTGTAGGAACGGCACCAAGATGATGATGGTCTGAGGAAGTCCGAAGGCAATTTGCGGAAGGATCAGACCCCACAGGGAGTTGGCCAGACCCAGATTGCGAATCAGCAGATACAAAGGTGTAATGCCAACGGTCATCGGGAACATGAGACCAGCAGAGAACAACGCGTACATAAGCGGCGCATAGCGGAATTTGTATCGGGCGATGACAAAGCTCACCATGATGCTAAGCACCACGACGCCTACCATGGTGGCGATACCCACGATGGTAGAATTCTTCAGTTCCGTCCAGAAAATATCACTTTCGACGACCGTCTTGTAGTTGTCGGGGATCCATGGGTTCGGCATCCCGGACGGATGGTTGGTGATCTGCGAATTGGTACGGAAACCGCCGAAGATAATGTACAGCACCGGAGTGATGCAGATGGCCACAAGCACCAGGGAGAAGAAGTAGACGATTGGGTTGCCCCATGGCGTCTTGGACGACTTACGGTAACCATTCTTCTTGCTGTACTCGCTTTTGTTGGAATGTCCTGCGATTGTTGCGGCAGTCATCACTTCACCTCACTTGCCAGGGCAGCAACCTCACGATGCTGCACTTCTTTTGCGCGCTTCCTGGCACGCTTCTCGGCTTCTTTCTGTTCAGTAACAGCACCGTCCAAGTCACGGTTCAGCACGAACTTCTGATAGACGAGTGCGATGATCAAAGAGATCACGAAGATGATCAGAGCAACGGCGGAACCATAGCCATAGTTGCCGGCTCCACGACCTTCACGCACCATGTAGGTGGCCATGGTGGACACACCAGCGGTGGTCGACACATACTTGCCCCACACGATATAGACCAGATCGAAAAGCTGCAGAGAGCCAATCATGGAAAGGAACACCCAGATCCGCAACGTCGGAGCAAGCAACGGCAACGTGATGCTTTTCTGCATCTGCCAGAAACTCGCCCCATCCACCTTGGCCGCTTCATACAGTTCCTCGGGAATGGATTGCATGCCGGCGAGCATCAGAATTACGGCGAAACCGACGTATTTCCAGCTGATCAGCAACAGCAGCGTCCAAATAGCGATTTTCGGGTCGGCCAGCCAATCGGGACCATTGATGCCGAAGTTGGCCAGAATCTCATTGATGGCGCCCTTCTTCTGTAGCAACAGGCTCCATCCTGTGCCGACGATGACCTCGGAAACGACATACGGCACGAAGATGAGGGTGCGGATGAGACCACGCCCCTTGAACTTCTGGTTCAGCAGCAATGCGAACAGGATGGCGAGCGGAGCCTGGATGACCAACGAGCCGATCACGACCTCGAAGGTATGCAGAATTGCCGCCTGGAACGCGGGATCCTTAAGCGCTGTGATGTAGTTCTGGAAACCAACGAATTTACCTGTCTTGGAGGGAAGTCCGTAGCCCTTCCACTGATAGAAGCCGTAATAAGCACCCAAGACGATAGGCAGAATCACAAAGCAGACGAACAGAAGAATCGCAGGTGCGGACAGTACGAAAATCTCAACATTACGACGCATTTTGCCATCGGACGGTTTCTTGGACCGCTTAGCGCGCAGCGTCACCGCGTCTTTGCTTGTACTTGACATGGTTTTCTCCACTACCAGATACGTTTCTCGAATAGGAAGGAGGGCAGATGAAGATCTGTCTATCCACCCTCCTTTGGCCGTCAACCAGCCATGTTCACTGTCAGCCCTTGGCCGCTGCGTCCTTCATCGCCTTGACGATGTCAGCCGAAGTCCCCTGTCCGGAAAGCAGATTCACCACTCCGGAATTAAGAGCGTTGCCAATATTTCCGCCGAGAGCGGTATCCATCCACAGCTGCATGCCATCAGACTTTTTCATAGCTTCGAGGATGGCCTTAAGATTTTCATCGGTAACCGCATCGTAAGCTTCGGCGGAAGCCGGAATGGTGCTGAACGCAGTGGCGTATTTCTCCTGATTTGATTTCTCAGCCATGAAATTGACGAAATCAACAGCAGCGTCCGGAGCCTCGGGATTGACAGAGAAACCGGTCACAGCGCCCATCAAAGCACCTTCCTCGCCTTTTCCTCCGTCCACGGTCGGGAAGGCGAAGAAGCCAAGGTCAGCCATTGGCTTCTTGTCCGGGGTCAGGTCCTTGAGAACTCCAGGCTCCCATGTGCCCATGAGCTCCATCGCAGCCTTATGATTGGCCAACAGACCTGCGGACGAGCTGGCGCCCTGCTGGGCCGTCGTGGTGAGGAATCCTTCGTTAAAAGCATTCGCATCCAACAAATCCTTCAGATCATCTCCGGCTTTGACCCAGCAGGAGTCGGAGAAGTCCTTGTCATTAACGCCCTTGGCGTAGGCCTTCGGAGAGCATTCGCGCATGGACAACCAGTAGTACCAGTGACCGACCGGCCAAGCATCCTTGCCGCCGAGTGCGATCGGCTCGATGCCAGCGCTGCGAAGCTTCTGCACATCGGTCTTCAGCTCGCTGAAAGTGGTCGGCACGGCATCGATGCCAGCCTGCTTGAACAAATCCTTGGAATACCAGATGCCACCAGGCTGGACAGTGACCGGAACGCCATAGACCTTGCCGTCATAAGACACGGATTCCAATGAGGAAGACATTTGCTTTTTGACGGTATCGCTAATCTTATCAGAAATATCCATTACCTGGCCGGCATCAACCATGTCCTTGGTCTTGGCACCACCAAGGGTCATGTACACATCCGGGCCGGAGGCGGGATCCTGCATAGCGGTAGTCAGCTTGCCTTCGAAATCCTCGTTCTGGATGGCCTGAATCTGAACCTTGACACCAGTCTTCTTCTCAAACGCTTTGGCCAGATCCTCCCAATACTGCTTGCCGTCACCAGCTGTTGCGTTATGCCAGAACGTAATGGTCTTATCGTCTTTGGCACCGGCGCTGGAGCCGCAGGCACCCATGCCCAACATGGTCGCCACCGCAAGAGTGGCAGCTGCAATGGTTTTGAACTTCATTGTCTTCTCCTTATTGACCAAGTCATCATCGACAAAATGATGGCAACGACAGGAACGATTTCTCTCGAATGGGTCGAATCGGGAAGCATGACCGCAACGAATGCTGCCGCAGCTCCCCTGGCAGACAGAGAATCAGCCTTTGATTCCCTTCGAAAATTTCCATTCCGTTTTCGTTGTACCTACAGACTACCAAAACAAATCACACAAAGTCAAGTTTTTTGTAAAATCAGAAAACTAACTATTTTTTTCGTTGATTTTACAACGTTTTTAATCATTGCCAACATATCGAAAGTTTCGAAAAACGTAAACCGAAACTTTCGTTCGCATTTTCGGATATGATGAAAATGAAGAAGGAGTGACTCATGCGCAATACGGCAAAAAAAGCTACGGTACGACTCTCTGACATAGCTAAAGAGACCGGTTATTCCCTTTCCACCGTATCCAAGGCGCTCAACGGCAGAGCCGACGTTTCCGAAGAGACGCGGCAAACCATCAACGCGGTGTTGAAACGGTATGGGTATTCCCGTAAAGCGACAAGCACGAAAAGCCAACGAATTATCGAAATCGTGTTCCAAGATTTCGATAATGTTTGGGCCCTTGAAGTACTCCGTGGCGCCATTCGCGAAGCCAAGTTGCATGATTTGAACGTCATCACCACCGAAGGCGGCAATCGCCAGCACCCGGACTCATCCTGGATTGACAACATGCTGCGTCGGCAGACAGATGGCGCCATTCTTGTCTTCTCCAGTCTGACACGTATCGAACGGAACAAACTGCATTCCAGAGGTATTCCCTTCGTCTTGTTCGATCCATTCGGTAATCCAGATCCAGACACGCTGTCGGTGCAAGCGGACAACTGGACCGGAGGCGTGATCGCCACGCGGCACCTGCTCGCACTCGGACATACCAACATAGGCATCATCACCGGACCGGAGGAGATGATGTGCTCCAAGGCACGGCTGGACGGATACACGTCAGCGCTTGCGGAACATGGAATCGAAGCCGACCCCGAACTCATCACCGAGGCGATTTCACCACTGCCGGCGGTTACGCGCAGGCCATCTCACTTCTGGAAAGGCCGAATCGTCCAACCGCAATCTTCGCCGGCAGCGATCTGCAGGCCATGGGCGTCTACGAGGCGGCAAGACAGCTGGGATTACGTATTCCCGAGGATTTATCCGTGGTCGGATTCGACGACGTGCAGACCGCCGCGTTCCTTGGCCCGGCGCTGACCACCGTACGGCAGCCGCTCCAAGATATGGCAAGGGCCGCCGTACGCATGCTGGTCGAAGCACTGTCCACCGATGACGTGCTTCAACCGCACATCATCATGCCGACATCGCTAGTGGTACGCAACAGCACACAGCAACTCGAGGGTTAATCAGCGGGGCAAACCTCACAGGCACAACCGGAGGGAGAACACAGCGCTCCTAGCCTTTCGACCCGTTTTCACCTCGTTCTAAGACGGCCCGTCGGAACACCAGCAGTGAACCATCCTGAAACTCCGTAGAATCTATGCCATGAAGCCGGCCATGCAACCGACGAACCCACCGGCCCATTCGGTGCTGAGGAAACGAGCATCGACACTCAGCAGAACCTGCCCCTGACGCACGAACGTCGCAGAATCAACCGGACCATGCATGCCAGCCACGATGACCGACAAACGGTTGTCGTCGAAAAGCACCGCCGGACGCACTCCGTCAGCCTGTACGACGGCAACAGACCCAGCTTGCGAATCGTCTCCATTCACCATCTCGTAGCGCACATCCGTGCCACGCATCGAAAACACCGCGTAATGTGTGGAATTCTGCCGGATCACTAAAGAACCGGACATAGGAATCGGCATGAGCGTCGGCAGTTTCGCTATTCTGCGGTAGCTGACATCACGCTCGTCGCGCACCACCACACCGTTCGTCGAGCCATCAGCCACATCCACCAGCGCAGGTTCCACGTCACCGGCGAGCGAGGATTTCACCCTAGGCTCGATGGTGATGCCATCGTCTTCAGTAGTAACCGTGATCTCGTCGGCCAAGCGGCCAAGACCAGCGCAAGTCACTGGCCATCCGGGGTCACCCTCATGCGTATCTAATGCACCGTTGCCGTCCAGCTTCCAATCGGCCGGATTATGTTCCCAGGATACCGGAGCGACAAAGCTCTCCCTTCCCAAGTAGCTCAATAATTCGCCGTCATGCTTTCCCCGCGTCTCCCTCACGCCGAGACACACCAGCCACCATCCCAGTTCCGGATGAAGCAACAGGTCCGCATGTCCCACGCATTGCAGCGGTTCCGACAAACCCAGATGTCGGTGGGTGAGAATCGGATTCTTCTTATCCGCATGGAAGGCACGGATTGCGGTGCCAAGATAGCAGCGTTCCCCGTCACGAACCTGCGGAATGCACTCACCCGATTCGGATGCTTCCCGTTCGTAAGCTTCGAACGCCCGAAGCAGTCCATGCGGCGCATAGATGCGCATGGCCATCTCACTGTGTTCGAAACTGGTGCCCCCCTCGGCGGTCATCAGATACACATAATCACCCACGCGACTAGAGATGCGGCGCCTCAGCCCACACCGCCTCCACACCGTATCCGCGCCATATTACCGTCTTGCCCGATCCCGCAGGAAGACCGTCATCGACAAAAGTCCAAGTCTCCGGATTAATGCGTTGGGTCCAGACCTCGGTCTGGCCTTCCCATTGCGGATTGACCGCAGGGCGGGTCTGGGTCCAGTACACATTGCCGTCCTCATCCTCGAATATGTCTGGATCGATGCCTTCGGCGCCCTCGATCCAGAACGGCCCACGCCAAGGTCCGTCGATCGAGTCCGACTCAAGAACGAAGTTGCCTTCCGCCGCCTGAGCCGCATCCAATTCGGCCTGGGAGCATCCTTCCGCGATGGCTTTGCGTCCATTGATGCGAGCGATGGTGCAGGCAATCACGTATTTGCCACGAATCCTACGCAGCGTCGGCGCATAGACGCCACCCGAGTCATCCACGAAAGGAATGAGCAAACGTCTTGCCAACTCCTCATCTATGGCATCCGACACGTGTTTCCAGTGGGCCATATCCCTGGAAACGTAAATAGGCAAGCCTGGAACCAGTTCGAAGGTGGAGGTCACAAGCACGATTTGCCGAAGATCATCATCCCAAATCCAACTCGGATCAGGATGCATTCCGTGAAGAATGGGATTGGCGATGGTAATCGTTGTGGTCATAAGTACGCCTCATTCGGGAACGTTTGGATACATCACATCATTGCGAATAATCGAAATTTTCGCTTGGTCTAACAACGCAAACAAGCCGCTCACCGGCGATCTAGCCGGCAAACGACTTGCGTGCGAAGGAAATTTGAGGAAGGAGGAAGGAAAGAAAAGTGAGTGGTGTGCCGGAACACCGACGCTTCGGCACACCACATCCGGCTCTGTCACAGTCGAGCCCCACTGTTTGATCCAGCGATGAATCAGGAGTCCTAACGGAAACTCCTTATTGCGTCCATGCCTCGGTCCTGCAATTTCCGAACGCTACGCGCGCCCAGTCATTGCTCGCCCTCGACTACCGTCTCGGACTTCGCCCGAGGCTACCTAAAACCCTAGTGAGTTTTCGGCTCACGCCTCGGCCAGGGCGTCGATCATGTAGTTGTTGATCGTGGCCTTGACGGACTCGAGGTGATCGGACTTGGTGGCTTCGATGAGCTTGGACTGCGGGATATCCAGAGCATACTCCTCGAGGGAGGCCAGGGAGGCGGTGCCGTTCTCGACGGTCGCGCCGATGCCGGAATCGAAGGAGCTGTAGCGCTCGGCCTGCAGGTTCTCGATGACCTTGTCCTCGTGCATCTTGGCGGCGACCAGGAGGCCTGCTGCGAATGCATCCATACCTGCGATGTGGGAACGGAACAGATCCTCGGCGGTGAAGGAGGTGCGGCGCGGCTTGGCGTCGAAGTTCAGACCACCGTGAGGGCCGATCTGGCCTTCGGCGAGGACTTCCCACATGACGGTGGAGGTCTCGTACAGGTCGGTCGGGAACTCATCCATATCCCAGCCGATGAGCTTGTCGCCCTGGTTGGCGTCCAGGGAGCCGAGCACGCCGGCCTCGCGGGCGGTGCGGATCTCGTGCTGGTAGGTGTGGCCGGCCAGGTTGGCGTGGTTGCCTTCGAGGTTCAGCTTCATGAAGTCGATGTCGTAGGTCTTAAGGAAGGCGATGGCGGTGGATGCATCGAAGTCATACTGGTGCATCGTCGGTTCCTTGGCCTTCGGCTCGATCAGGAACTGGGCGTCCAGACCGATCTCCTGAGCATACTCGTGGCACATGTGGAAGAACTTGGCCATGTGCGCCTGTTCGCGCTTCATCTGCGTGTTCCACAGGTTCTCGTAGCCTTCACGTCCACCCCAGAACACGTAGTTCTCGGCACCCAGGCGCTTGGCGATCTCCAGGGAGTGCTTCAGCTGGCCGCCGGCGTACGCGTAGATGTCGGCGAACGGGGAGGTGGAGGCGCCGGAGACGAAGCGCGGGTTGGTGAACAGGGAGGAGGTGTTCCACAGCAGCTTGATGCCGGTGGACTTCATGTTCTCTTCGATCTTGTCGACGACCTTGTCCAGGTTCTTGTCGGTCTCGCGCAGGGTGTCGCCTTCCGGAGCGATGTCGCGATCATGGAAGCAGAAGTACTCGACGCCGAGCTTCTGGAAGAACTCGAAGGCGTAGTCGACCTTGGCCAGGGCCTCGTCCTCCGGATCGGAATACTTGCCGTACCACGGACGCTGGGCGGTGCCGGTGCCGAACGGATCGACGAGCTGCTGGTCGAAAGTGTGCCACCATGCGACGCCGAAACGCAGCCAGTCCTTCATCTTCTTGCCGGCAACGACCTTGTCGGCATCGTAGTAATGGAAAGCAAGACCCTCCTGCGGCCCCTTTTCGCGACCGACGTACGGAATCTTATCGATATCCCACAGACCCATGGAATGCTCCTTTGCTTGGTTTACTTACGTAAAGCTTTATTTCGCAGCGGGCTTTCCGCCCGTCTTGGTCTACATAATAAATTGAATTACCTAAGTTTGTCAATTCGTTAAACTATACGGCGTTTCCATTGGAATCAAGCCATTTATCAATGCAGTGATACAGTGTGTTTGTTTGTTCGCATCGCGGCGCAACACCTGCGCGGCGCACGGAAGCGCGGAATCGAAAGAAGGAACATATGAGCGAAAACGTCGACACCATCTGCGTGCAGGGAGGCTATCAGCCGGGCAATGGAGAATCCCGCACTCCCCCAATCATCCAGGCCACGACCTTCAAATACCAGTCGAGCGAACAGATGAGCCGCTTGTTCGACCTGTCCGAATCCGGATACTTCTACACCCGCCTGCAGAATCCGACCAACGACACCGTAGCCGCGAAGATCTGCGAGCTGGAAGGCGGCGCCGCAGCGATGCTCACCTCATCCGGCCAGGCGGCGAACTTCTTCGCGCTGTTCAACATCTGCAACAACGGCGACCACATCGTCGCCTCCTCCGCCATCTACGGCGGCACGTTCAACCTCATCAACGTGACCATGCGCAAGATGGGCGTCGAATGCACCTTCGTCAGCCCGGACTGCACCGAAGAGGAACTTGAGGCCGCGTTCCAGCCGAACACCAAGGCCGTGTTCGGCGAGTCCATCTCCAATCCGGCGCTTATCGTGCTCGACTTCGAGAAGTTCGCGAACGCAGCGCATCGTCACGGCGTGCCACTGATCGTCGACAACACCTTCCCGACGCCGATCAACTGCCGTCCGTTCCAGTACGGCGTGGACATCGTCACGCACGCCACCACCAAGTACATGGACGGCCACGGATCCTGCGTGGGCGGCGCGATCGTCGATTCCGGCAATTTCGACTGGATGGCCCATGCGGAGAAATTCCCGGGCCTCACCACTCCGGACGACTCCTACCATGGCGTCACCTACGCGAAGGAATTCGGCAAGGCCGCATACATCACCAAGGCCACCGCGCAGCTCATGCGCGACTTCGGCTCCACTCCGGCGCCAATCAATTCGTGGATCATGGGCATGCATCTGGAATCCCTCGGCGTGCGCATGGAGCGCCACTGCGCGAACGCACTGGCCGTGGCCAAGTGGCTCGACGCCGATCCGCGCGTCAGCTGGGTGAGCTTCCCGGGCCTCGAAACGGACAAGTACCATGCGCTGGCGGAGAAGTACATGCCGAACGGCACCTGCGGTGTGATCTCCTTCGGCGTGCCGGGCGGCCGCGAGAAGGTCTCCGCGTTCCTCGACCATCTGAAGATGGTGTCCATCGCCACGCATGTGGCCGATGCGCGCAGCTGCACGCTGTATCCGGCCGGCACCACGCATCGCCAGCTCACCGAGGAGCAGCTTGAGGAAGCCGGCGTCGGCATCGACCTGGTGCGCCTGAGCTGCGGCATCGAAAACACGGCCGACATCATCGCCGACCTCGACCAAGCCCTCGCCGCCGTGCAGTGAGCCGCAGAAATCCGCCATCTCGCTTATGGATGGCGGATTTCTCCACCCGACCGATGCTATCTCGCTTATAGATGGCAGTCTTCTTGAATCGCTAAGGCCCTAGGGGGTAATATTCATACCTCTTAAGGCCTTTTTGTGGATTTCATCCGCCATCTATAAGCGAGATAGCATCATGCCGCAGCCCGATTCCGCCATTCATAAGCGAGATATGGGCTTGCCCAAGCCTCACAGACGGTTGCCCTTCCTCCGACCATCGGCTATCTGAGCAATCGTCATTCGCCCACATAGCCGCACAGGCTCCCCCAAACGCAATGACACCCTCTGCGCCACACGTTCCGCCAATTCCCTTTGAGAATCCTCATCCCTGAGATTTTCCGCCGTCACCTGGATATACAGCCATCCTTCATCCTCCAACGCTTCCCGACGTTTACTGTCAGCCAACCATCGCGAGGCATGATGCCTGCCGTCGTATTCAATGATGATTTTCAAATCCGGATAAGCCATGTCCGCGAAAAATACATGAGAATAGCCTTTGAGCCGAATGGCATAGTTCACTTCCGGACAAGGCAAACCATAACGCAACAGAACAATTCGACTTCTCGTTTCCTGGGAAGAATCTGTATTCTCCCGCATCAGCCTGAGAGCCCTACGCATTTTCGACACTCCTCTCACCGCACGTAATCTGTCGGAGCCTGAATAGTTGGACAAATCGGACAAGCTATCGACATATATCCGAAACTCCTCCAGTGTGGCCTTTTTCATATGTCCATCACGCCGCATCATCGAATCACCCAAAACCACCAATTCTTCATCTTCAAGCCGATTGGCATGCATGGCCCATGCGGTCACGGAATCCGTGCATCGCAATCGACCATGATGAATCGGCATATGCGTCTGAGGTCCAGACCAAAGCACAAAACAAATCCCCTGCAGTATCGTTCGCACGCCGTTACTTTCAATCACCGCGTGCAGCGTATCAGCCAAAAGCCCTCCGCGCCGGTAGCGAGGCAGTTCGATGCCTTGTAAACTCAGTGCGGTATCAAGCGCGAACACCAGCCGCCTTCCGGTGCGCCTCTGCGCTTCGAGACATTGTTCGATGGTTCTTGTCCTCAGCCGTGCGAGGCTTTCCGAATATTGTGCTCCATTGTCCATAGCGCCAAAGTAGAGGAAATGTCGCCGCGCTGCCTACCGGCTTCCGGCAAACAGTGGATAAGTGGATAACTGCGCCCTTCTTTTTCTGATGCGGATAACCGTATCCCAGCGGAGGAATTCAAAGTGTGCATAGCCGATTGAGACGAGCGCGGCAATCGCAAGCATTGCAAGGATACTATGGCTGGCAATGAGGTCATTTTGTTGAATCGAGGATGTATGGGCGAACCGTATGTGATTGAGAATGTGTGTTTCGTGGGGTCCGATGAGTCTGTCGACATCACGATTGAGCAAGGGCGGATCGCGGATGTACGGTCTTCGGAAAAGTCGGTAGACAAGGCTTCAAAAACGTGGGTCATTCCCGGCTTGTGGGATTGTCACACGCACTTCACGCAGTGGTCGTACACGCTGGGGCGGCTTGATCTGATTGATGCCCGCAGCGCCGATGAGGCAATGAGCCTGCTACGCGAGCACTTGGAGGAACGCCGCGAATCCGGCACGCTCGACCCGGACCAGTACGTGGTCGGCATGCGGTTCAGACACTCCCTGTGGGCCGATGATGCCCAACCGACATTGGCTGCGATCGACGCGGTGTCGGACGACCAGCCCGTGGCGCTGTCAAGCGCAGACATGCATTGCGGCTGGGTGAATTCAGCCGCGGCTCGTAAGCTCGGCGTGCATGTAGCGAGTCGGGACTCGTCGGCGAGCTTGAATGGTTCGACGCTTACTGCAAGCTGGACAAAGGCCCCGGTGCGGCTGACGAGCTGATGCGATTGCTGCGCAACGCGGAACAGGACGCCGCCGGCAAAGGCGTGGTCGGCGTGCGCGACTATGAGATGGCCGAGAACATCGACACGTGGATTGACCGCTTCAAGCAGGGGCTTGACGGATTGCGCATCGAAGCCGGCGTTTACCCCGAACGACTTCAGCAAGCCATCGACGACGGCTGGCACACCGGCGACGAACTTCCCGGAAGCCATGGCTTGGGCCATGTCGGTGCGATGAAGATGATTTCCGACGGCTCGCTCAACACCCGATCCGCCTACTGCTCCACACCGTATTCGGGCATTACGCCGGAAACCTACGGCACGCTGAGCTACACCCCCGAGCAAATCGAATCGTATATGCGGCTCGCCACCGAACATGGCTTCGACATCGCCTGCCATGCCATCGGCGACGAAGCGAACACCATCGTGCTCGACTGCGCGGAACGTACCCACGCGCACGGCTCCATCGAGCATGCCCAAATGCTCAAGGAACGCGACATTCCACGTCTTGCGCAATTGGGACTTGCCGCGAGCATCCAGCCGCAGCACGCCATGGACGACCGTGACGTCATCACACGATTCTGGGGCAATCCCGCCGGAATTCCCTACGCGTTCAACAGTCTGCACAAGTCTGGAACCAAACTGCTTATGGGCTCGGACGCGCCGGTCGCGCCGTTGGATCCGTGGCTGGCCATTTCCGCAGCGGTGTTCGGCACGGAGAGTTCCGATCGAGAGCCTTTCCAGTCTGAGCAATGTCTGGATTTCGAAACCGCTCTCGCTTCGTCCACCGCCCTGGGGCGTACGACGTTGCAAGCTGGAGATGCGGCAGACCTAGTGCTGCTGGATTGCGATCCGAGTGAGCTTGAGTCCCCTGAGGCCATGCGCGCCATGCCCGACCATGTGCTCGCCACTATGCTTGCTGGGTGCTGGACATATCAGTCTCACGTATCTCGCTTATAGATGGCGGAATCGGAAAGCCGCCCGATGCTATTTCGCTTATAGATGGCGGCGCCTCTACGTCATTAAGGTCTTAGAGGGTATGATTTACACCCTCTAAGACCTCTTCGCAAAATTCATCCGCCACCTATAAGCGAGATAGCACTGGACAAGCAGACGAATCCGCCATCTATAAGCGAGATACACGGCCAACAACGCACGAATGGCGCTTCAGTCTTTTTGGCAAGCCATGGACAACCGCTCGAATGCTTCGTCGCTTTCCACGATGAGGCTGTCGATTTTGCGCTTGCCCAGCTCACGCAGCCATTCGTCTGGATCCGTGCAGGCGAGCGCGCCGGCCTCCAGGAGTAACGGCCTGTGGCCGCCAATCACCACTTCGTCTGCGCCGACGGCTTGGACCGGTCCGTTGAAATGCGCGAAAGACTCGTCAGGAACGTCCGATTCAGTTCCGGCAAGCACCGCCGCATATGTGGCATATAGTTCGCGCCGACGGACCGCATACTCAGAGTCCGATTCACCCGCACGCCTTCTGCCGTCCACAATGTACGGCTTTCCCGTGGTGATGTAGTGGAAGAAATGGCGATTGATGGCGTCGCATTCCTCCCGCATCACGTCGCGAACCACTTCGACGCCCGCTTCCTCAAGGATGCGAAGGCCTTTGCCCGCCACAATCGGGTTCGGGTCAACCGATCCGACCACCACGCGTGCGATGCCGTGCGCCAGAATCAAGGCAGTGCACGCCGGCTGCGATCCGACATGGCAGCAGGGTTCAAGCGTGTCGATGACCGTGGCGCCAGTCAGATCGATGCTGTGCGCGTCGACATAGTCGAACGCCATACGCTCCGCATGCGGGCCACGATACCGGTCATGGTATCCGGTGGCGAGAACCCCGCCATCACGTACCATCACCGCGCCTACCAGCGGATTCGGGTCCACCCATCCCGCACCCTTGCGGGCCAGTTCAAGAGCCTGCGCCATATATTCGCGGTATTGCAACATGTCTTCCATGACCCCAAGCATATTGCACCAGTCCAAGCCGCACACGTTGCACCTCACATCCCGAAGCCGACGCGAACGGTCAGGGAATGGACAGGTTCGCCCAGCCGTCCGTCTCGCAGCCATGCGACGCTACAATATTGGCAGACCGGCAACATCCAACGAGAGGAATCACATGCAGCGTGAGATCATGACGTCCATCCCATTTTTGAGCCAGCCGTCCGCCGCAGCCGAGAACACCGAAGAGGATCTGGCCGTGGCGCAGGACCTGAAAGACACGTTGGACGCGCATCGCAATGGTTGCGTGGGCATGGCGGCCAATATGATCGGCGTTCCCAAGCGCATCATCGCTTTTGTGGATGAGGATTTCGGCGGCCGCATTTTCGTGATGTTCAATCCACACATCACCGCCGAAGACGGCGCGTTCGATACGGCGGAAGGTTGCCTCTCGCTCCAGGGCGAGCGCCGCACCGTCCGATACCAGCGCATCGAAGTGGATTATATGGATCGGAAATTCCGCGAGCGCCACGCAGCGTTCACCGGTTTCACCGCGCAGATCATCCAACACGAGATCGACCACTGCGATGGCGTGATCATTTGATCGCCGGTCTGCCGCCCACCAATCAATAGCCGCCCGCCGAAAACAGCCAACCCACCACCCTCACACTCGAAAAGCGCGGAAAAACCAAGGAAAATCGCCGCCACAGCACCTACGGGGGCAACATCGGGACTTCCTTTTTCTCAGTACGTCAGCGTCATTCCCGTCCCGCGCGTTCCTTGATGAAACCAACGAACATATCGACGGCCTCCGGGGTGTCATGGCGGAAGAACAGGCTGGTCTTGGTATCCAGCGCGGTGACAGCCGCCATCTCCTCATCACTCAGCGTGAAGTCGAATACATCGATGTTCTGTTCCATTCGTTCCCGATGCGTGGACTTGGGCAACGCCACGATGTTCCACTGCACCAGCCAGCGCAGAATCACCTAGGCGACCGACTTGCCATGGGTTTCGCCGATTTTCGCCAAAGTCGGATTATCGAACATGCCGGATCGCCCTTCGTCGAATGGCGCCCATGCCTCCTACGAGTAACCGCCACTCTGTGTAGACGGGATATGGGATAATCGGCGATGGTACTTTGCGTATGGACACGGTCCGAAAACACTTGGCTTCGATGAGTTCGCAGCAGACTTGCGATTCGTCCGCAACCAGTCGCGCCGGCAACGCGCCACAGCACGGCGAACAAGTGCGATTTTCCGTCGACCGACATACGCAAAACGCTGGAATTCCAACGTTTCTTAAGGATGGAACACAACATTGGCTGAGTTTATTTACCAGATGATCAAGGCCCGCAAGGCTTACGGCGACCGAGTGATTCTTGACGATGTGACCCTGAGCTTCCTGCCGGGCGCGAAGATCGGCGTCGTCGGCCCGAACGGCATGGGTAAGTCCACGCTGCTGAAGATCATGGCCGGCCTCGACACCGTTTCCAACGGCGAAGCCTACCTGACCCCTGGTTTCACCGTCGGCATTCTGCAGCAGGACCGCCGCTGGATGACACCAAGACCGTCGGCGAGAACATCAAGATGGCATTCGGCCCGATCGCCGAAAAGGTGGCGCGTTTCAACCAGATTGGCGAGGAAATG